>OGSS01002025.1_pt1 | contig 10424 bp, 9 predicted proteins | sample 1553591 | NCBI WGS metagenome assembly OGSS01 (sample SAMEA2580061, study PRJEB22360) | human gut metagenome | biome: human gut; feature: human-associated habitat; material: faeces | place: Denmark | collected 2008/2010
TGATTGTCATGGTTCCCTTTGCCGCCAGGTTTAATAAGTGGACAGGCGGAAAACCGGAGGAAATCGATGTGATTGCCTCAAGGCTTGATGAAACCAAGAGGGAAAAGCAGATTCCCACCTCTCTGGACCTGTTTATGATTATGGGTGTGGGCCTTGTGATTGTGGCGTTCGGCTTCCATATGGGCGACCTTTTAGGAGCGCTGATACCGGCAGTGCCCGCCCAGGTATGGCTGTATCTTATAGTGACGGCCATCGGCGTTATCATTGGCACAACCACGGAATTCGGCTATATAAACGGTCTGGAGCTGATAGGAGGAACCCTGGCTGTCTTTGCCCTTTCCGTGTCATCCTCCAATGTGGACTTGAGGAGCTTTGCCAATGCAGGTGTATTCTTCCTGTCCGGCGTGACCGTGCTCCTGATTCATGTGATTATCATGTTCCTGGTGGCAAAGCTTATGAAGGTGGATTTGTGTACCCTGGGAATTGCCAGTATCGCCAATATCGGCGGCGTGTCGTCAGCGCCTGTGGTTGCGGCTGCTTACGGTAAATCCTATCAGTCCATCTCCGTTATCATGGCAGCTATCGGATCCATGATTGGAACCTTTGTGGGACTGGGCATGTGTAACCTGCTTCTTATGATGGGGTAGACAAAAGCGGAGGCCGGAGAGTATGATAGATTACATCAGTCAGGACCTATCCCCTGGGATATGCGTCCGGATAAATGATAAGTATTTAAGAAAGGTTGGTAAGGAAACATGTATAATTTTGACAAGGCATTTGACAGACACAATACGGAGGTGATTAAGTGGGACCGGCTGGAGAAAGACTTCGGCCGGAAGGATCTGATTCCTTTTGGAATCGCGGATATGGATTTTGAGACACTGCCGGAAATTACCCGGGCCCTGACAGACAGGGCAGAGCATCCCACCTATGGATATACGTTCCCGTCCGATGGGTACTATGAGAGTTTTATTGAATGGAACAGAACGCGAAATCACTTTGACATAAAAAAGGAGGAACTGATTACCATTCCGGGAGTTGTCTGCGCATGCTCCTTTATTATCTATGCCCTGACGGAAAAAGGGGACAAGGTAATGGTGAATACGCCGGTTTACGATCCGTTTTTCAAGGTGATTGAGCAGCAGGAGAGGACCCTGGTGACCTCATCCCTGAAGCTTGCCGGCGGACGTTACGAAATGGATTTTGAGGATATGGAGGAGAAGTTTAAGGAGGGAGTTAAGCTCTTCATCCTTTGCAGCCCCCATAACCCGGTGGGCCGTGTGTGGACCATGGAGGAGCTGGCCAGACTGAATGAGCTGTGCAGCCGCTACCATGTCCTGGTGTTTTCGGACGAGATCCATTCCGACCTGATTTTCCCGGGACACAAGCACGTTCCTTACCAGACTGTGAACGGGGACGCGGCGGGACGGAGCGTCATTGCCATGGCTCCCAGCAAGACCTTTAATATTGCCGGCCTTAAGTCCTCTATCCTGATTATCAAGGATCCGGAACTGTATAACAAGGTGAACAAGGCGGTCACCGCGTTTCATGTGGGAGTGGATCTGTTCGGGCTTAAGGCCTTTGAGGTGGCCTACCGCCATGGGGCGGCCTATGTGGATGAGCTGAACCAGTACTTATATGAAAATGCCCTGTTTGTGACAGAGTATGTAACACAGAACCTGCCTGGGGCAAAGACATATGTCCAGGACGGAACCTACCTTATGTGGCTGGATTTTACGGCCCTGGGATTAAGCCAGAAGGAACTTATGGACAAGGTGGTGGAGGCCGGTGTGGCGCCAAACGACGGTTCCCACTACGGCATGGAAGGAAATGGATTCCTTCGTATCAATATCGGTACACAGAGAGCCATGTTAAAGGAAGGCCTTGAGAGGCTGAAAACCATATTTGGCTGATGACGTGTGAGCAGATCTGGGAAAGGAAGTGTGGCAAGGATGCAGGAGTTGCTGAATGAGGTGCAGGGTTACAGGGACAGGATGGTGGAGTGGAGAAGGAGCATACATTCCTGTCCTGAAACAGGATTTCATCTGCCAAAGACATCGGCCATGGCAGCGGGGCTGCTGGGGAAGCTGGGATTTCAGGTACAGACCGGATTTGCAGAAAGCGCTGTCCTGGGAATCCTGGAAACAGGCAGGCCGGGAAATACCATAGCGGTCAGGGCGGATATGGATGCCCTGGGAATGCGGGATGAAAAGGATGTGCCTTACCGTTCCTCCAGGGATGGGGTATGCCATGCCTGCGGCCATGACGTACATACAGCCCTTTTGCTGGGGCTGGCGTCCTATCTCTCAGAGCACAGGGACCAGATTCCCGGCGGATGCGTCAAGCTGATTTTCCAGCCTGCCGAGGAAGGTCCTGCGCCCGGCGGGGCAAAGCTTATTGTGGATTCAGGGGTGCTAGACGGAGTGGACGCCATATTCGGCGCCCACTGCCAGCCTCAGTATCCGGCCGGTGTTATCGGCTGCAGGTATGGAAGCTTTTTTGCCAGCGGTGATTTTTTCGAGGTAAAACTTAAGGGTACCGGCTGCCATGCGGCATCGCCCCATAAGGGAAAGGACCTGATACCCATTGCCATGGAGATGATTCAGGCCATACAGAATATAGGTTCCAGGGAAATACCGCCCATGAAGACAGCCGTTATCTCGGTATGCTCTATAAACGCCGGGGTACTGTCCACTAAAAATGTCCTTCCCTCAGAGCTGACCTTTGGAGGAACCTTCCGGGCCCACGACGGCCAGGTGAGGGACTATATAGCGGGAAGACTGGAGCAGATTGTAAGGGACTTAAGCCGGATGAACGGGATTGCCTGTGAATATGAGGATTCCTTTGCATTTCCCTCCTTTGCCAATGACAGGGACATCACGGATACGATTTACCGGTCCGCGGCAGAGGTATTGGGCCCGGACAAGGTGATGAAGCGGCCTGAGCCTGAGATGGGATCCGAGGATTTTGCCTGGTATACCAGGAAATACAAAGGCGCCTTTTTCTTCTTCGGAGTGAAGAATGAGGAGAAAGGGCTGACGGCCAGTCTGCATAATCCAAGATTTGACATTGATGAGGATGCCATGGTTCCGGCCCTGGCTGTCTATATTAATACACTGTACCATCTTTTGGAAAGGCAGGATGCATGAGCGCGAATGACAATTCAACCGTAGAAAAAACGGAAACAGAAATGAAAAACAGGTCCATGGTGCTGTGGGCAATCCTGAGCCTTTCCATGGCCAATGCCCTGGTGGGGACAGGCATATCGCCTGCCCTGGGCGTTATACGCCAGAATTTTCCGGATGCGCCGGGGGTGCTGGTACAGATGATAGTGTCCCTGCCGTCCCTGATGGTGATTGCCGTGGCCATTCCCTTTGCCTGGCTCAGCAGACGCTGTTCCGTCCGGAAGCTCTGCGTTTTTGGACTGGTCCTGTTCCTGGCCGGCGGCCTTATGGGCGGTCTGGCTTCCGGGATTTATACCCTGGTCCTTACCAGAATCCTGATTGGAGCCGGATACGGACTGATGATGCCCCTGTCAGTGGGTCTGCTGTCCTATTTCTTCACAAGGGAAGAACAGCACCGCTTAAATGGAGGCATTGTTATCTGGTCCAGTGTCTCGTCCATCATATGTATGGTGCTGGCCGGGTATCTGGCAGCCATATCCTGGAGGGCAGTGTTTCTGGTGTATCTGTCCGGAATTCCATGTCTGTGGCTGTGCCTTAAGCATATCCCTGACGTGACGGTCGCCGGGGCCGCGGGCCAAACAGGAGATGACAGGGCGCGCCGGGCCAGGGGGAATCTTGGCGTTATTAAGAAAACATGGGTCTATGGGGCCGGCACCTTTGTGGTGTTTGTGGGTTATTTTGCCATACTGAACAACTGTTCCTCCATTATTCTGTCAGAAGGCCTGATTGGCGGGGAAAAGGTGGGAATCATCATGTCCTTTCAGACCGTGAGCTCCCTTGTAACAGGGCTCTACATAGGAAAGCTGAAAAAGATCCTGGGAAGGTATATGAGCACCTTCATATGGCTGTGTTCCATTGGGGGGCTGCTTTCCCTGTATGCGAAGAACAGTCTGGTGTTAACCATGCTGGGCCTGGTTCTGTTTGGAATCGCCCTTGCCTCGGCAGTGGGAACCTTTAATGCGGAGGCGTGTATTGCCTGCGAGAGGGATGAGTCCCTGGCAGCAGGTTCTGTCATCATGTTCATGAGAAGCCTGGGACAGTTTTCCTCGCCCCTGGTACTGGGATTTATGGCCCGGACTATGGGCGCTTCGGATATGCGCTTTCCATATGAGGGAGCGGCCCTGCTGTCTGCTGTCATGATGGGGGTGTTCTGGGTAAACGGGCTTGTGAGAAGCAGCCTGAAAAAACAGGCGGCCTGTTGACGCCAAACCGGATTCTGCCCAAAGTCCTGCCCAAGGTTTTGCCCAAGGTTCTGCCCGGGGTTCTGCCGCGATATAAAAAGCTCCCTCCATGAGAGACAGCGGAAAGCGTCTTTCATAAGGGAGCTTGTTTTTTGCTGTTATACCGTGAGCCGGGTTCCGCCGTCACAGCTCATTCCCTGAATCCGCGCCGTTTTCATCATGGGAAGCCTGCCCTGCATCCCCATCCTCATCCATGCCTTCCAGGGGATCGGATGGTTTCAGCACCCTGGTCATGAGACCCATGGCGTACAGTATGATGGGAATGAATACCAGGGAGAAGATAACCGCCATGAGATAATTCTTCGGCGCGCCCATGACAGCCAGCACAATGGCCAGAATAAACAGCCCTGCCAGCAGGACGGCTCCTATAAGGGCAAATATACGTTTCAGTTTCATTGAACAGCTCCTTTCTTCGGCATCAGGCCTCCTCGGCCAATTCTTCCCAGCTCTGGTACAGCTTTTCCAGCTGTCCGGTTATTTCCTCTTTTTCTTTATTCAGTTCCATAAGCCGGGGCACATCGGTGTAGACCTCTTCCAGGGTGAGGAGGGCATCGATCTCGCTGTCCCTGGTTTCCAGGGCGTGAATGGAATCCTCTGTTTTTCTGAGCTCGTTCTGAATCCTGCGTATCCGGGCCTGTTCTTCCTTCTGGGCCTTCCATTCCAGCTTCAGGTCGTTCTGGGAACCCTGGGAGGGCCGGTCCTGGGACTGGGAGGAACCGGATACAGCGGATGTACGGTTGTTCCTGGCTGCAAACGCGGCTTCCACGGCATCCTTTTTCTCCAGATAGTAGTCGTAGCTGCCGATATAATTAATCAGGGACTGTCCGGTCAAATCCAGAATTCTGGTGGCTGTGCGGTTGATGAAATACCGGTCGTGGGACACATAGAGTACGGTTCCGGTGTAACGGCGCAGGGCGCTTTCCAGGATTTCCTTGGAGGTGATGTCCAGGTGGTTGGTGGGCTCGTCAAGCAGCAGGAAATTGGCGTCGGAAAGCATCAGCTTGGCCAGGGAGACCCGGCCCCGCTCGCCGCCGCTTAAATCGCGGATCAACTTGAACACATCATCCCCTGTAAAGAGAAAGGACGCCAGGGTGTTGCGGATCTGGGTATTGTTCATGTTGGGATAGGTGTCCTGGATTTCGTCAAACAGGGTCTTATCCATATGAAGGACCTGGTGTTCCTGGTCGTAGTAGCCGATGTGTACCTTGGAACCCAGACGTATCTCTCCTGCATCAGCGGGCAGCAGCTGGTTGATGATTTTAAGGAGAGTGGTCTTGCCGGTGCCGTTGTTGCCGATGATGGCCACCCGCTCACCCCGCTTGATTTCAAAGTTTACGTCCGTGAACAGGATCTGGCTGTCAAAAGACTTGCTCAGGCCGGTGACGGTAAGCACATCCTTGCCGCTTTCCACGTCCGGCTCCAGCCGGATGTCCATGGAGTCGTCGATGTCCATGGGCTTTTCCAGACGGTCAATCTTATCCAGCATTTTTTCCCGGCTCTCAGCCCTGCGGATGGATTTTTCCCGGTTAAAGGATTTAAGCCGGGCAATAACTGCCTCCTGGTGCTTGATTTCCTGCTGCTGATTTAAGTATGCCCGTATTCTGGCGTCCCGAAGCATGGCTTTTTTGTCGCTGTAGGCAGTGTAGTTACCGCTGAATACGGTTCCGGTGCCACTGTCCAGCTCCACGATTTTAGTCACCACCCGGTCCAGGAAATAGCGGTCGTGGGCAACGATGATAACGCTGCCGCTGTATGTCTTAAGGTATGTCTCCAGCCAGGCAATGGATTCCATGTCCAGGTGGTTGGTGGGCTCGTCTAACAGGAGAATGTCAGGTTTGGTCAGCAGAAGCTTGCCCAGGGACACACGCGTTTTCTGGCCGCCGGAGAGGGCGTTGATGGGCTTGTTAAACTCCTCCTCGGCAAAGCCGAGGCCTTTTAACACGCCGGTGATTTCGCTGCGGCAGGCATAACCGCCCTCCAGCTCAAACTGGTGGGTCAGGCGGCTGTATTCCTCCAGCATGGCTTCCAGACCCTCTCCGGACGCGCTTTTCATATCCAGCTCCAGGGAGCGGATGCGTTCCTCCATCTGAAGGATGGGGCGCTTGACCTCCAGCAGTGCGTCGAGGATGGTGCTCCCGCTGTCCAGGTCCTGGTGCTGGGCCAGATAGCCGATGGAGGCCCCCTTGCTCAGTGCAACGCACCCCTCGTCAGAGGCCAGTTCCCCGATGATGATTTTTAGGAGGGTGGACTTGCCGGCGCCGTTGATACCGACGATGGCAGCCTTTTCATGGTCCTCCAGGTGGAAGGAAACCTGCTTTAATATCTGTTTCTCCCCAAAAGATTTGCTTATATTGCTGCATGATAAAATCATGGTAAACTCCTTTAAAAACGACATATTTAGCTCTCCCAAGTATAATATACGGAGACGATTTTTTCAAGAACATATGTAAACGGTTTGACATTTTTTTGACGTGTGTTTATAATAGAACTATTAAGGTTTTGACAGAATTGCACAATGGGAAGGTGGATACATCATGGAACGCAAGGAGATTTCGAAGGCAGTCATATCCAGACTGCCCCGTTATTACCGTTATTTAGGTGAATTAATAGAGGAAGGTGTGGAGCGCATATCCTCCAATGAGCTGAGCGCCAGAATGAAAGTGACCGCGTCTCAGATCCGTCAGGATCTGAATAATTTCGGCGGATTCGGCCAGCAGGGCTACGGCTATAATGTAAAGTACCTCTATTCAGAGATCGCCAAAATACTTGGGATTGACAGACAGCACAATGTGATCATCATCGGAGCAGGAAACCTGGGACAGGCCATTGCCAATTATACGAATTTTGAGCGCAGGGGCTTTGTTATCAGGGGGATGTTTGATATTAACCCCAAACTGATTGGCCTGGTCATCAGGGGGATTGAGATTCGCTCCGTGGATGATTTGGAGACGTTTATCAGGGAGAACGAGATACAGATCGCAGCTTTGACCATCCCAAAGACAAAGGCGCCGGAGATTGCGGACCGCCTGGTAAACGCGGGAATCAGGGCTATCTGGAATTTTGCCCATACGGATTTGGTGGTACCCGAGGACGTGGTGGTGGAGAACGTGCACCTGTCCGAGAGCCTGATGCGTCTTTCCTACCGGGTCAGCAGCATGTACGACCTGCAGGAGGAGAAAAAGAACGCCTTAAAGTAAATGTTTAGGAAGACAGCACCATGATACTTGGAGTTGGAACAGATTTAATTGAAATCAGACGCATGGAAAAAGCCTGTAAAAAGGATTATTTTGTGGTGCGTACATTTACGGATATGGAAAGCCGGCAAGCAAAGGGGTCCGCCTCTAAGCTGGCCGGCTCTTTTGCTGTGAAGGAAGCGGTTGCAAAGGCCCTGGGAACGGGGTTTCGGACTTTCATGCCCATCGACGTGGAGGTGCTCAGGGACGATATGGGAAAACCCTATGTCCGCCTTTACAGAGGTGCCCTTCAGCGGTTTCAGGAGATGGGGATGGAACGCCTGGAGGTGTCCATCACCAATACAGGGGAATATGCCATGGCGTTTGCGGTGGGAGAGGGAAGGATAAAGGAGGTACAGCCGTATGAGGATGCTGGTAACGGGAAAACAGATGAAAGCCATTGACGCATACACCATCCATACCATAGGGATCCCGTCCCTGGTCCTGATGGAGCGGGCAGCTCTTGAGGTGGCCCGGGCAGCGGAGCGCCTGTGGGAAAAGGGGGATGTAATCTGGGCGGTGTGCGGCACCGGCAACAACGGGGCCGACGGCGTGGCGGCAGCCAGGATGCTTCATTTAAAAGGATATCCGGTGCGTGTATTCCTGGTGGGAAATCCGGATAAGGGCACAGAGGAATTCAGGACGCAGCTTGCCATTGCCGGCAATGTGGGACTTTCCCCCCTGCCCTGGCAGGAGGGGGAGAAGGAAGAATGCGGCCTTCTCATAGACGCGGTGTTCGGCGTGGGACTGAGCCGCCCTGTCGAGGGGGAGTACGGCCAGTGTATCAGGATGCTTGCGGCCAAATCCATCCGCTGCACCGTGGCGGTGGATGTGCCGTCCGGCATTCATGGGGATACGGGGACTGTTATGGGGATAGCCCTGAGGGCGGACCTGACCGTTACCTTTGGATGGGAGAAAACAGGGACAGCCCTGTATCCGGGACGGGAGTACGCAGGCCGGGTGGAGGTGGCTGATATCGGATTTCCCGTACAGGCCCTGGACGCGGTGAAGGAAGCAGAGGGGACGGCGGCAGGGGATTTTGCCGTCACCTACAGTGATGATGATTTGAAACGGATACCCAGGCGCCCCGCCTATTCCAACAAGGGAACCTTTGGAAAGGTGCTGATTGTGGCAGGCTCTGAGAACATGTGCGGGGCCGCTTACCTGAGCGCCTTATCCGCGTACAGGACAGGGGCGGGACTGGTAAAACTGCTTACAGTGGAGGAAAACCGGCAGATTCTCCAGGAGCGCCTGCCTGAGGCCATTATAGCCACCTACACTCCGGACCAGATTATGGAGGGCAGGGATGAATTCAGGAAGATGATAGAAGCCCAGATGGAATGGGCTGACGTGGTGGTACTGGGGCCGGGACTGGGAAACGGACCCTATGTGGAATACCTGGTGGAGGACATACTGACCAGCGCGTTTGTGCCTGTCATCATTGACGCCGACGGCCTGAACGCCATTGCAGGCCATCCATACCTTACCTCCTACTATACGGAGAACATTATCGTGACGCCCCATCTGGGGGAAATGGCCCGGCTTACAGGGGAGACCGTGGATCAGATTAAAGAGAACCTGGCAGCCACAGCCCTGGAGTATGCAGGCCGTTACGGACTCACCTGTGTGTTAAAGGACGCAGCTACTGTGACCGCGGGGCGGGACGGGAACCTCTATATTAACTCCAGCGGCAACAGCGCCATGGCAAAGGCGGGTTCCGGCGACGTGCTCACAGGCATCATAGCAGGTCTGATAGCCATTGGCATGGATGAGGAGGAGGCCGCCTGCCTGGGTGTATATCTACATGGCCGGGCGGGGGACGCGGCTGCCTCTAAAAGCGGCGCCCACAGTCTGCTGGCTTCGGAACTGGCGGATGCCGTCGGCAGCGTGATGGCAGCAGTGTGATATCAGTGGTGTGATATCAGTGGTGTGACGGCTGATGCCGCACCGCATTATAAAGTGAAATCATATGGAACACGGGCCGGGACAGGGGCCTGTGACACAGGAGGCAACAACAATGAGTTCTTACAGAACGAATTTTTACAGCAGAGTTTACGCAGCCATTGACCTGGATGCGGTGGAATCTAATATGAGGGCAATGAAGAACAGTCTTTTGCCGTCCACATCCATGATCGGGGTGGTAAAGACAGACGGGTACGGACACGGGGCGGTTCCGGTGGCCAGGACGATTGACCCTTACGTGGATGGGTATGCGGTGGCTGCCATTGACGAGGCAATCATCCTGCGCCGCCACGGCATCCAAAAAATGATCCTGGTACTGGGGGTGACCCATGAGAGCCGTTTCGAGGATTTGATCCGGTACGATATACGTCCGGCCATGTTCCGGTATGAGGAGGCAGCGAAGTTATCTGAAACAGCTGTTAAGAACGGCGTCAGGGCCAACATCCATCTGGCCGTGGACACGGGCATGAGCCGGATTGGAATGACGCCCGATGAGGCATCGGCAGAGGAGGCGGCCGGGATATCCAGGCTTCCCGGAATCCGTATTGAGGGTATTTTTACCCATTTTGCCAGGGCAGACGAGGCGGACAAGGCATTTTATGAGGCGCAGTATAAGAAATACAGGGATTTCTGTGAAATGCTCCACAGCCGGGGCGTGGATATACCCATCCGCCACTGCTCCAACAGCGCCGGAATCGTGGAGGGGCTGGACTCCAACGGACTGGATATGGTGCGCGCCGGAATCTCCATTTACGGCCTGTACCCATCAGACGAGGTGGCCCGGGACAGGGTGAAGCTGGTTC
>OGSS01002027.1_pt1 | contig 10421 bp, 9 predicted proteins | sample 1553591 | NCBI WGS metagenome assembly OGSS01 (sample SAMEA2580061, study PRJEB22360) | human gut metagenome | biome: human gut; feature: human-associated habitat; material: faeces | place: Denmark | collected 2008/2010
CGACGCGAACGGCGAGCCGGTGCGTACCGATGAGAACAACTATGTGGTGGATCTGCACCTCGAGCGCATCGATCACCCGCAGGAGCTCGCGCAGGACCTCATCACCACGGTCGGCGTGGTCGAGCACGGCCTGTTCCTGAACATGGTGGACCAGGTCATCGTCGGCGATCCGAACGGCCCGCGCGTGATGGACAACCCCAACAAGTGAGATCTTGACAGGCAGGCGTGTCGGCTGGGGGGGAATATACCGGCCGACACCGCCGCGCAGATAGCAAAAATCCCGCGACTCCGAAAGGAATCGCGGGATTTTGTTTGAGCGGACGCTTCACACGCGCCTGAAGACTACTTGCGCTGGTGGCGAGTCTTACGAAGCAGTTTACGATGCTTCTTCTTGCTCATGCGCTTGCGGCGCTTCTTGATGACCGAGCCCATCTCAGCCTCCGTTCCTTAAACTCAAAGGGTAAAAGTTTGCAACTTGCCCAATACTACACTGCTTCGGGGACGAATACGCGCGCAGGCATTCATATGGTGGAAAATCACGTTTCGTTTTCCGCGTGATATTCCATCAGCCGGCCGCGATTCGCCATCGAGACGATTCCGTCGACGTTACAGGGGGAACTGCTGGTAGAAACGCTGGATGTCGTTCTTCGCGCCGGTGGCATAGAAAACCACCGTATCGTTGCGCCACACGGCAACGGCCTTGGTATCGTCGTCCGGATCGGCTTTGGCACTGTAGGCGCCGGTCGTCTTGCCGGAGACCTTCACGTTGCCGCTTCCCAGCTCCTTGCCGGTCATGGCTTCAGCCAGCGTGTCGTACTGGGATTTCGCCTTGTCGCCGTCGTTCCACTGGCCCACTTCCAGCGTGACGTCCTGTCCTTTCTTGCCGGTGGAATACGTCAACGCGTATTCCTCGACGGGAGAGGTGCTGGACCACGTCGTGCTGGCGTCAGCCTTGGTACGCGCGTAATTCAATACGGAATCCGGCATGGCCTTGAGCAGCTCGCTGGCCCCGTCGGGCAATGCCACGGCATCGATCGACGGTTTGGTGGGCTCCGTCTTGTCGCCGTCCGTACCGTTCGAAGTGGAAGCCTGCTGGCTCGTCTGACCGGCCTGACCGGCCTGTCCGTTCTTGTTCAAGGCCCAACCAGGCCACACAAATGCGGAAATCAGAGCAAGCACAACCACAAGCGCGGCTGCTACGACGGCGGCAATCAATTTGCCATGCGAAGAGGAATTCTGCGTATCAGACATGCTTGTCATTCTTTCACAGCCATAAGACGCGCAACCATCCCCTCAAAGTCATGGAATCCAGTTCCCGAAACGGTTTTCAGCGCAATGTCTGTGCAACGAGTACGCCACCCGCGAACGTCTTGTCCCAAAACCTCCGTATTGTCGGCGATATGGCAAAGACGTCCTCGCAATTCCTCTGTTCCGAATGCGGCTGGAGTGGCCCGAAGTGGCTCGGCCGCTGCCCCGAATGCGGTCAATGGGGCACCATTGAGGAATTCCATGAAGCCCGTCCCGCGGCAGGCTCGCGTACCGCGGCTCCGGGACGGACATCGCGCACGCAATCGCATCCGGTCGCATCGTCCGCGGCGAGGCCGATCACCGACATAGGCACGGAGAACATCTCCAGAATCGCCACAGGATTTTCGGAATTCGACCGCGTGCTCGGCGGTGGCATCGTGCCGGGATCGGTCACGCTGATCGCAGGAGAGCCGGGCATCGGCAAATCGACATTGCTGCTGGAAACCGCCGGCAATGTGGCGAGGCTGACGGCGTTCGCCACCGAGCGCAATACCGTACTGTATATTTCCGGCGAGGAATCGCAGGCGCAGGTCCGCATGCGCGCGTCGCGCATCGGCGCCATGGAGCCGAATCTACTGCTCGCCTCCACCACGGATCTGTCCACGGTGTTGGGGCTTATCGAACAGTTCAAGCCGGCGTTGGCCATCGTCGATTCGGCGCAGACCATCGTCTCGCAGGACGTCGATGGCATCTCCGGCGGATCCACGCAGGTGCGCGAAGTGGCGAGCGCGCTGATTGACACCGCCAAAACCCTTGATATTCCAGTGCTTTTGGTGGGTCATGTCACCAAGGATGGTTCGATCGCAGGTCCGCGTACGTTGGAGCATCTGGTGGATGTGGTCTGTCAGTTCGAAGGCGATGCCGAAACCGCGTTGCGTATGCTGCGTGCAGTGAAGAACCGTTTCGGACCGACCGATGAGGTCGGCTGTTTCGATATGAGCGGCGAGGGCATTGAGGAGGTGACCGATCCGTCCGGCCTGTTCCTATCAACCGGCAATGGTTCTGCGGCGACGCAGGTGGATGGCACGTGCGTGACGTTCACGTTGGATGGGCATCGCAGTCTGCCGATTGAAGTGCAGGCGCTGGTCACCAAGTCGGTGCTGCCAACGCCACGTCGTGCGGCGAACGGTGTGGACTCCAACCGTATCGCCATGCTGGTGGCGGTGTTATATCGTCACGGTGGCATCAATCTGCTGGCCAACGACCTGTACATTTCCACAATCGCCGGCGGTCAGGCGCGTGAGCCGGGTTGCGATCTGGCGATTGTGGCCGCGTTGGCGAGCGCTGCGAAATCGAAACCGATTCCCCGCACGACGTGCGCGATCGGCGAGATTTCGTTGACCGGACAGGTGCGTCCGGTGCCGAGACTGGAATATCGGCTTCGTGAGGCGGCGCGTCTTGGTTTCACCACCGCCGTTGTGCCGACGCTGCGCAAGAACGTCGCCGTGCCGGGAATGGGCGTGGTGCAGGCGGATACGTTGCAGGACGCGTTGGCCGCGATTCTGCGATAGGTCGCCGATGCCCAAACGGCATCGCCATCCGCATTTTGCAACCCGGGAAAGCCCGTTTGGGTAACAAAACACGGATGGCGTCAATGATTCGCGTCAATCGAACCAATCAAATCAATCGAACCGATCCGTCTCAAGCGGTGAGGCGCTTCGTCTCCTCGACGTTGCGTTTCAGCTCGGCCGCCAGATCGTCGGCCGAATCGAATTTGATCTGCGGGCGCAGGAATCCAGCGAATTCCACGCGCGCCTGATGGCCGTACAGGTCCAACCAATCATCGGTGATGGCGTAGGCTTCCACCACGCGTTCGGCGTCACCGTCCTCGTTGAACGTCGGCTTGGTGCCGATGGAGATGGCCGCCGGCCAGCGGTGTGGCGACTGCATGGCCACGCGCGCGTTGACGGACGAAGCATCATACTGCTGCGATACGCCGTCGGCCGGCTTCTCCCCGGCTTCTTCGCCACCGTCGGCGGAATTCTCCCCCAAATCGACCAGCCAGCCGGCGTACACGCCGTCCACCGGCAGGTATCCGGCGACGTTCTCACTCAGATTGGCGGTCGGGAATCCGATGGTGCGGCCGCGTTCCTCGCCATGCACCACGGTGCCTTCCACGGCATGCGCGTGGCCGAGTATCGCGTCTGCGTCCTTGATACGGCCTTGGCTCAGCAGATAGCGCACATTGGTGGAGCTCCACGTGCGCACTTCCTTGGCCTGATGCTTCTTGCTCCATGCGCGTCGTTCGGCCTTGGAAGCCCCCTCCAGAGGGTCGGAAGGCTCGCCGGGTTCGGACGGCATCACCGGCTTCGCATTGACCGGCACTCGGGTCAGCCCCGGACCGAAATCGTCCACGACCTCCAGCTGGAACACGCCGGTGGCGAGCGCCAGATTCTCAATGGCCTTCACGTTTCCGGCGCGGTTCGCGCCCATGGCGGCGTCGGAGCCGAGCACCAGCGTGCGCATGCCGAGTTTGCCGACCATCTGGCCAAGGAAGAAGCGGTATGATTTCGCGGCGAATGCCATGGTGTAGCGCACGATGAGCGTGTAGTCCACGCCGATGGCGTCGATGGCGCGCAGCCGTTCGTCCACACTGGTCAGCGCCTGCGTGTCAGGCGTGCCTGCGGGCGGTTCCTGACCGTCATGTTTGGCGGCGTAAGCGTGCACCAGCGCGGGACGCGGGTCGAACAGCACCACCACGGAGAACGCCTGCTCCTGTTCGGCGAGTTCGGCCACACGGCGGATGACCGCCTGATGTCCCTGATGCATGCCGTCGAATGAGCCGATGGTCACCACGGACTTCTTGTCGTTGCTCAGGGTCGGCCAATCCACCATGCCGCTGGCATCGGGGGTAAGCGTGATCGTCTTCATGTGTCCTTCTTTGCGTATTGTCCGTGTGTTTGTCGTGTTCGTATTGCGTGCCGGCCGGTCTTGATTGTTTCAGTTGAAGACCGCGACCGGCTTGGTCTCGCCACGTTTGGCGCGTTCCACGATCGCCACCAGATCGTTGGTTTCGGGAACGTACGCGGCCATGGTCGTATGGATGTCGTGGGCGATTCTACGGCCGAACCGCAGATCCGTCGCCTCCTGTTCGGTGACGGGAAGCATGTCCATGGAAGCGGCCGCGCTGGCGACCAGGTCGAGTGCGTGGTCAACGGCATGCTCGGCATCGTCAAGCACCGCACGGTTGCGTGTCACTTCGATGCCTTCGCGGTTGGTGAAGGTCTTAGCTTCCGTATGGGCGGTCATGACGTTCGGCATGTCCACCGAGAAACGCCCGACGCGGATGCGGCGCAGCATGGTCAGATGGCCGCCGAGGCCGAGTTCGGAGCCCAGATCGCGGCCGAGTGCGCGGATGTAGGTGCCGGCCGAGCAGGTCACGGTCACGTCGAGTTCCATGACTGGCTGCATGTTCGGTTCGTTTTGCCCGTCGGTTTCGGCATGCCAGGATTCCTCCGGGGCGATTTCGACGGCATCGGCAAGAGGTGATCCCGCGCATGTGGTCGAAGCATAGCCGTATCGCACTGCCGAAACACTGAATTCCGAGATGGTCACCGGACGGGCCTTGAGGTCCACATCCTTGCCTTCTCGGGCCAGATCATAGGCACGCTGGCCGTTGATTTTGATGGCTGAATAGGAGTTCGGCACCTGCTCGATGCGCCCGGTGAAATGATGGGCGATGACGTCTTCAACGGTCTGTCGTGAAGGGAATTCGGCGATAGTTCCCTCCTCCGGCAGCAGTTCGCCGTCGGCGTCGTCCGTGGTGGTGCGCTGGCCGAGTCTGATGGTGGCCAGATAGGTTTTGTCGTGGTCGACGATGTAGTTGAGCAGACGTGTGGCGTTGCCGAAGCCGACCACCAGCACGCCGGTGGCCATCGGGTCGAGCGTGCCGGCATGGCCGACGCGTTTCATGTGCAGGGCGCCACGCACCGCCGCGACCACATCGTGGCTGGTGACGCCCTGCGGCTTGTCGATGACCAGCAGACCGGAGTTGTCAGGCTTCGTCGTCATCGTCCCAATCCTCGACCTCGACATCGTCATCATCGTCGAAGTCGTCATCATCGGGCTCGTCGTGCTTGTACGGATCGGCGTCGCCGGCGTATTGCGCGTTGGCGCGGGACTTGGCGAGTTCTTCGTCGCGCTTGTGTGCGAGCGCGAGGATGTCCTCGATCTCATGGGCCTCGCCCGGCACTTCGTCGAAGATGAATTCCAGTTGCGGGGTGAGTCGCAGTCCGGCCTTGGTGCCTACCAGGGAACGCAGGCGTCCTTTGGCCTGGTTCAGGGCCTGCTGCGCGCGGCGGCGTTCGCCCTGCTCGTGTCCTTCATGGCCGAGCTGGGTCCAGTAGACTTTCGCGATCTGCAGATCGTTGGTGACGCGCACTTCGGTGATGGTCACGTTGGCCAGTCGCTTGTCGTGCAGCTGCGCCTCCATGGACGATGCGATCACACGCTGAATCAACGCCGCGATGCGCGCGGCGCGGGGATTGGTTCCTGCCATTGCTGTCCTTTTGGTGAAAAGTTCTTGTTGTATCACGGAACGCCCGCAGTCGTGAACCGGCTGTGGGCGTTCCTTACCTGGTTATCGATACGAAGCTCGAAGCACTCAGCTACTTACGCTCGATTTCCTGCATTTCGAAGGTCTCGATGATATCGCCGATCTCGATGTCGTTGAAGGTGCCGAGGTTGATGCCAGCCTCGTAGCCTTCCTTGACGGAGTTGACGTCGTCCTTGAAACGACGCAGCGAGGAGATCTCGAGGTCGTTGACGGTGGCGATGCCGTTGCGCAGGATACGGCACTTCGTACCACGCTTGACTTCGCCGTCCTGAACCATGACGCCGGCGATGTTGCCGAACTTGGAGGAGCGGAAGATCTCGCGGATCTCGGAGTGGGAGGTGACGACCTCTTCGTATTCCGGCTTGAGCATGCCCTTGAGGGATGCTTCGATGTCCTCGATGGCCTTGTAGATGATCGAGTAGTACTTGATCTCCACACCTTCGCGTTCGGCCAGATCCGCCACCTGGCGGTTCGGACGGACGTTGAAGCCGATGATGACGGCCTTGTCGACGGTGGCCAGGTTGACGTCGTTCTGGGTGATGGCGCCGACGCCGCGGTGGATCACCTGGATGCCGACCTCGTCGGACACCTCGATCTTCATCAAGGAATCTTCCAGAGCCTCGACGGAACCGGAGGAATCGCCCTTGATGACGATGTTGAGCATATCCACCTCGGACTTGGCGAACTGCTCCTTGAGGCTTTCGAGGGAAACGACCTTGCGGCGCTTGGCCAGCTGGGCCGCACGCTCGGTGGCCTGACGCTTCTCGGCGATCTGACGTGCGGTACGGTCGTCGGAGGCCACCAGGAACAGGTCGCCTGCGGTCGGCACGGAGGTCAGACCCAGCACCTGCACCGGGGTGGACGGACCGGCTTCCTGCATGTGGTTGCCGTTTTCGTCGAGCATGGCGCGGACACGACCGTAGGAGGTGCCGGCAACGATGGCATCGCCGATGTGGAGGGTACCGGACTGCACCAGCACGGTAGCCACGGCGCCACGGCCCTTGTCAAGTCGGGCTTCGACGGTGGCGCCACGGGCGTTGGCCGTTTGGACAAGACCATCCGCGACTACGCGGGCAAAAGGCTCGGCCTTATCGCCGTCAACGGCCTGGTTTTCCTGCGTCTGACCGAGGCGCTGGCGCAGCTTGGTCCCTCGCTGCCGGCGGGGCTCAAAATCGCGACGTTTGACGACTACCCCTGGAACCACGTGCTCTTTGGCGGTGTGACAACGGCCGCGCAGGACACCCTTACCATTGCCGAGCGCGTGGTCGAGCGCCTTTCCGAGCGCATCGACGTCGTTACCACCACCGTGGGCGAGGCCGCAAAGCTGGCGCCCAAACGCATCGAGATCCCCGGCCACATCGAACACCGCGCCTCGACCTCTCGCTAGCCGCTTGTTCGCAACTGCCTGTTCGCGCACGTTTTTTGAGCGCTTGATACGCTTTAACCCTGCGGAAACATTTTTCTGCGATAGTATCTGCGATATAGACCAGTCGAAACCCGCCCGAAAGAAAGGGGAGCGACATGAACCAGCAGAACATCGATTACGTACTTCGCTCTGTAGAGCAGCGTGACATCCGCTTTGTGCGTCTGTGGTTTGTCGACATTCTCGGCCGCCTCAAGAACTTTGCCATTAGCCCCGAGGACCTCGAGGTCGCTTTTGAGGAGGGTATTGGCTTTGACGGCTCCGCCATCGAGGGCTTTGCCACGCCCGAGGAAGCCGACATGCTGGCGTTTCCCGATGCTTCGACCTTCCAGATTTTGCCGTGGCGCCCGAGCCACAACGGCGTCGCCCGCGTGTTCTGCGACGTGTGTACCCCCGACCGCAAGCCCTTCGCCGGCGACCCACGCGATGCCCTGCGCCGCATGTTCCGCAAGGCCGAGAAGGCCGGCTATCTGCTCAACGTGGGCGCCGAGCTGGAGTATTACTACTTCCCCGACGAGCACACCCCCGAGCCGCTCGACAACGTGGGCTACTTCGATCTTTCGGTGAGCGATGCCGCCCGCGACCTGCGCCGCAACACGGTCCTCACGCTCGAGAAGATGTCCGTGCCCGTGGAGTACACCTTCCATGCCGCCGGCCGCTCGCAGCACGGCATGAGCCTGCGCCACGCCGAGGCCCTGAGCATGTCCGACGCCATCACCACGGCCAAACTCATCATTAAGCAGCAGGCTTACGAGAGCGGGTGCCACGCCTCCTTTATGCCCAAGCCGTTGGCGGGCGAGGACGGCAGCGCTATGTTCCTGTGCCAGTCGCTATTCGACCACGACGGCAACAACGTCTTTTGGGGCGAGGACGACGAGAAGTACCACCTCTCCGATATCGCCAAGCACTACATGGCCGGCATCTTGGCGCACGCCCGCGAGATTAGCGCCATCACCAACCCCACGGTCAATTCGTACAAGCGCATCACCACGGGTGGCGACTCCGTACCGCAGTACGCCACGTGGGGCCTGCGCAACCGCGCGAGCATGGTCCGCATTCCGGTCTACAAGCCTGGCAAGCAGCTGTCCACGCGCATCGAGCTGCGCAGTCCCGACCCCATGGCCAACCCGTACCTGGTCAACGCCGTCACGCTGGCGGCTGGTCTCGACGGCATCGAGCGCAAGCTAGAACTCCCGCCCGAGGCCACGGCCGAGACGCTCAAGCTTACCGACCGTCAGATGATCGAGGCCGGCTACACGCCGCTGCCGCGCTCGCTCAAAGAGGCGCTCGACGTGTTTGAGGACTCGCAGTTTATGAAGGATGCCCTCGGCGAGCACATCCACAGCTTCTTCCTCAAAAAGAAGCGCGACGAGTGGCATAAGTTTGAGTCCACGATCACCGAGTGGGAGATCAAGCACTACCTGGCGAACTCCTAATCGCGCTGACTTGTTCCAGTACGATTGAGCTCATTTCCTTGGAGGCCGATATGTCCGAAAAGAGTGCCCTGTTCATGGCGCGCACGACGCGCTTCCACGAGTTTGCCCGCAGTTTGACGACCACCCTGGGTGTCGAGGTGAGCCTGGCCACGCCCGATTCGCCGACTGCGGCGCACGACTTTGACCTGCTGATCCTCGATTCCGATGGCATCCGCAGCGACCGCATCGATCAGATTGCCAAATGGCTCGACGACCGCGGCGGCGTCCCCATGCTGGTGATCGTCGACGACGAGGCGCTCGGCACCCTGCGCCTGCCCAATCACGCGCATGCCGACTTTGTGTGCCCCACGGCGACGCCCAACGAGCTCAAGGCTCGCGCGCAGCGCTTGATGGGCGAGGAGGAGACCGTCACCGCCGACGATGTGCTCAACATCGATAACCTCGAGATCAACTTGGCCACCTACCAGGTGACGCTCGATGATGAGCCCATCGACCTGACGTTGATGGAGTACTCGCTGCTGAGCTTTTTGGCAACGCACCCCAACCGTGCTTACAGCCGCGAGGTGCTGCTGCACCGCGTGTGGGGCTTTGAGTACTGCGGCGGCACGCGCACCGTCGACGTGCACATCCGACGCATCCGCTCCAAGGTGGGCCCGCAGATCGCGGCACACATCACCACCGTCCGCGGCGTGGGCTATCTGTTTAAGGACTAGATTTCCACCACAAAGGGAACAGGCACCTTTGTGGTGGTTTTGACGCAGGTGCGGGTTCCTTTCGGGCCTGCAACAGAACTTAAGCCTTCCTAAAAGATTGCGTTCTCATACACTTGCGCCCGCATATTGGGGTACAACTCAACGTGAACAATGATGGCCCGCCACATGTTTGGCGGGCCTTTGGTTATTTGACGAAAGGATCGCAGCTATGAGCGAGTACGATTCCCAGCGTCCCCAGGATGCGGGCAACGCCGGCGAGACCCAGCAGCAGCCGCGCGTGCAGGTGGAGTCGACGCCTGCCGACAGCAACATTCCCTACGTGCAGGCCTACGACACGCAGACCGGAAAGCCGCTGGGCGGTGCGCAGGTCGTGAACAAGCACACGGTGGTCAAGACCAAGACCAAAAAGCTGCCGATCTTTATTACGGCACTCGCCGGCTGTGCCTGCGGCGCCCTGCTGGTCATCGCGCTTATCATGAGCGGCACGCTCAACATTGGCGGCGGCAAGAACGCCGTGACGGCGGGCGCTTCGGGCTCATCGACGCAAAAGATTACGATTGATTCCGAGGACACCACGTTGGCCGAGGCCGTTTCTGCCAAGGCCCTGCCCTCCGTGGTTTCCATTACCGCCACTTCGAGCGGCAGCCAGAATGGCTCGCTTTCGCAGTCTGCTGACGAGTCGGATAGCTCGGGCAGCGTCGGTTCGGGCGTGGTGCTCGATACCGAGGGCCACATCCTCACCAACAACCATGTGGTCGATGGCTACGACCAGTACGTGGTGACCATGGACGACGGCACCACCTACGAGGCCGAGTTCGTGGGCAACGACGCCTCGAGCGACCTGGCCGTCATCAAGCTCAAGGACGCCGACGCCTCCAAGCTCACGCCGATCGAGATCGGTGATTCCTCCAAGCTCAACGTGGGCGAGTGGGTTATGGCGATCGGCTCGCCCTTTGGCAACGAGCAGGCCGGCTCCGGTCGGCAAT
>OGSS01002035.1_pt1 | contig 10380 bp, 12 predicted proteins | sample 1553591 | NCBI WGS metagenome assembly OGSS01 (sample SAMEA2580061, study PRJEB22360) | human gut metagenome | biome: human gut; feature: human-associated habitat; material: faeces | place: Denmark | collected 2008/2010
GGATCGAAATCTTTATGATTTCTCCCAGGCGTGCAATGTTCCTTGTCGGGGCTCGCGAGAGCCTCGTGGATCGAAATTCTTCCAGTGCAACACATACGAGTGGAGACATTGAGGGTCGGGGCTCGCGAGAGCCTCGTGGATCGAAATAGATAGCTCCTATCATCAGCAGCGTGGTATCCACGGTCGGGGCTCGCGCGAGCCTCGTGGATCGAAATACTGCTGACTGCATTTTTCCCGGCCTCGTTCTGGTCGGGGCTCGCGAGAGCCTCGTGGATCGAAATAAAGACAATATGCGTGGTTCAGTGCGCAGCCGTGGTGTCGGGGCTCGCGAGAGCCTCGTGGATCGAAATTATGTGCTGTCGGCAGGCTTCATAGGCACACCATGGTCGGGGCTCGCGAGAGCCTTTTGAATTGTATAATATAGCTAATTATAGTATTCCTTGTCGAATGAAACGGCACAGCATTTTCATCGTAAATTGAACTATGTGGATTCTGGCACATTCCTGTTGCCCAAAGAACCCTTAGAAATTATTTTTGTAAAGAAGCTATAGGCTGAAGTCACTATTTTTATTCATGATATGAAAGGCAGGTAGACCCATGATAAGGTATGTAACAAAGAACGATGAAGGTCAAATACTCTCCATGATGGAACTGGTAAAAGATGATTTTGCCGGGTATAAAGAAAAGGAATTTTTAGAAGCTGTATACAGTGCTATCAGCAATGATGAAGCAATTTTGGAAGAAAAGGATGGAAGAATAGCAGGAATGCTTATGTGCTCAAAGAAAGAAAAAGAGCTGTCATTTCTTGCCGTACATCCAGAGTATCGAAAAAACGGTGTTGCTAAAAGATTGATTGAGAAAATGACAGAGTGGTTTACTTTGGGAGATATTATTTCTGTAGTTACATTCCAGGAGAGTGACCCGAAAGGGATACCTGCCAGAGCCTGTTATCATGCTTGTGGATTTGTGGATGATGAAAAATTGACTGTATTTGATTATCCCTGCCAGAAAATGATTCTCAAGATTTGCCATTAAAGTAATAGAGGAAATTTGTTATGAAGGATTTCGTAAGAGACAACCTCTGGTTCTCCCTCTGCGGCTTGAACTGTGGACTATGCCCTATGAAGCTGGATGGACATTGTCCGGGCTGCGGAGGCGGGGAAGGAAACCAGTCCTGTAAAATAGCCAGATGCAGTATCCAGCACGGTAAAATAGAATATTGCAATCAATGTCCGGAGTTCCCCTGTGATAAATATGGAAGGGCGGATGAGTATGATAGCTTTATCACGCACCGTAATTGGAAGCAGGATTTTAAAAAGATGAAGGAAATGGGTGCAAAAGCCTATAATTCCGAACAAAAACAGAAGCTGGAAATATGGAAGCTGCTGTTGGAAGGCTATAATGACGGCAGAAGAAAAAGCTTCTTTTGTCTGGCAGTCAATCTCCTGAATTTAGAAGATTTGAAAACTGTGATGGAGCATCTTGAGGAAGAAAAACAGTTGAAAAGTTTTACGCTGAAAGAAAAGTCAGCTTTTGCAGTAAAGCAACTCCAGTCCATAGCAGAGCAGCGGGGCGTGATGCTAAAATGGAATAGAAAACCCTCAAAGCCGAGGAAATGACTCTTGTAAAATGTAGGCCAACCATTTAAATTATTCTTATTTGGCATCACGGTTCTTAGAGCATATCGTTGGGAGTTCCTCCGGTAATACGTTCATAAAAAAGGCAAAGGAGAAATGGGTATGGCATTTGGATTTATTGATTTTGCAAAAGAGGTCTTAGAGGCTGCGGACAGACCTTTGTCCGCAGAGGAGATGTGGGAGGCGGGATGTAAATTGGGGCTTGATGAAAGGCTGGGTTCTTCTGGCAAGACACCTGTCCGCACCTTATCGGCCAGGATTTACGTTGATCTAAAGAACAACTCGGAGTCAGTATTCCTGCAGGTCAGTAAACGACCAGCGAAGTTCTGTCTGAAAGGAAAAGATTTCACGTCAGACCCAAAGAAAATTCAGGAGCCAGATGGCAGGGATACGGGCAGGTTTCATGAACGGGATTTACATATTCTTCTGTCCAGTTTTGTCTGTGCAGATGAGCATTTTAAATGTATGACCAAAACCATCTATCACGAAGTTTCCAAGAGGGAAAAAAGCGGCAAGAACAGGTGGCTGCATCCTGATATTGTTGGGGTTCATTTTCCGTTTGATTCTTATACCGATAATACACTGAAGCTGTTCGATGTGCTGAAGGTCAATCCATATAAACTGTATTCTTTTGAGATGAAGATTAGTTTGAGTCTGGCAAACCTGCGGGAATGCTATTTCCAGGCGGTATCAAATTCAAGCTGGGCGCATGAGGGATATCTGGCTGCGCTGCATATATCGGAGGAACCGGAACTGGTGGATGAGTTGCGGAGGCTGAATAATGCCTTCGGCATTGGGGTGATCAGGCTGGACGCTGAACACTTTATGCAGAGTGAGATACTCTTTTCAGCGAAGGAAAAGGATTCCCTTGACTGGGATACGATAAACCGGCTGGTGGATGATAACCGGAATTTTAAAAATTTTCTTAATGATTTGATGGAAGACATCAAGGTAGGGAAGGTAAAAAGCAAATATGACAGGGTTTATGAAGATGAGGAAACGGCCAGCAGGGAGTTGAAGGAAAGAGGAATTGCTGAATAGAGGGAATGAAAAGAGTTTTTTGTATTTAGTTTAAGCTGCACTATCTGACAGTAGAGAAAGAGTAAGGCGTATGGAGCCATCCATATCCCATAACCTTTCGATAGCGTTCAGATAGTGCAGCTTTTTTGTGGTAAACTTTTAAAACCAACATAGAAGTGCCATACTTTTACGGTGCTTTGCATAAATGCCGTAGCAGCGGATCCTTTTAAAATGCATGTCAGGGATAGGTACAACCAGGCGTTTGATGAAGTCGGAAATCACTCTATATGGCTGTGCTCTGACAGTAAAGGAAATGCCTGTTTTGACGGATTCTATGGAACAATATCAAATGGCCGGCACAAAAGGATATGTCCTTGTCCTGCCGGATGAGGCGGTACAACAGTTTTCTGGCGGAAAATCCGGCTGGTGATGAATCTGAGAGACGGCGGATCCCTGGAACTCAAAAGCGAATTGAAACAGCGTACAGATAATTTATTGTGAAGCTATATTACAGGAGATCCTTGTGCTGTTCTATGGTCAGGTGATAATCCCGGCTTTTTGTCTGATTTACCTGATCTACTTCAGTGTGTCGCTGTCTCTTTTCAGGCGGGTGATTCTTCGGCCAGCCATAAGATGAAGATGATTTCCCATTGTTTGCAAGATAATTGAAAGTAAATTGACGATAGCTCTGATTTGTGCTATCTTAAATACATACAGAATGTATCTAATGGTTAGCCAATCCCGGATAAACAAAATAACTCGGTTATAGTTGATATTAATTACCATATAGGAAAGGTGGGAGAGCCTATGAAAAGCTGGAGTAAAGGCAGCATTGCAGCCGCCTGAACATCGACAGCTTTAATGGACAGGGCGATACCCGCATCATCGACGGGACTGGGAATTATGTGGTCAACAATACCTTATACTTTACTGAACAGTGGCTTGAAAAAATTTTCCACCGGAAAAGATAGAAAGCGTAATTGCAGAAATCCGTGAAATGGGGGGATATTGTGATTGTGAAGATAAAGAGACTATGAACAGGGCTTTAGCCGGCTTTATCAAAAACCCGCTGGCCTGTGAGCTCCACGAAATGGTACCGCCAGGCGGATGGGTTTATCGTACTTTATCTTTAAAGGACGGAAAATAAATGAGTATTAGTTAGATGCCTTATTGGTATAGGGCATACTTAGCGGATAATTCTGCTTATCAAAGAAAGTACTGACGCATTACATAGCTACATAAGGCGGCAGTGGAACCTTTTTGCAGGAATGGCCGAAATCTTTAAGGAAATGAAATTATAAATAATTTCCAGTGCATAGAGTTGAAAAATTAAAAGTTGAGAAGGAGTAAAGATAGTGACAATTGAAGAACTAAAAATGAATGCGCCTTATTCAAATGGTGTTTGGGATAAAGAAAAATTAGTTGAATTTTTAATCTGGCATTATAATATAAATTTTTGTGATTGGATCAAAGAATATTTTACGGACCACTCGAACGATGCGGATTTGGCTGATTTGCTGTTTGAGATTGTTCTTGATGATGATTTTGATGGTTCAGATGCACGAATGGGAGCCGCCTACTTTATTTCATTATTATCAGAGGATGTGTTAAAAGAAAAAAAGAATCTGTTAGTTCAAACGCAACAAAATGAAGTTTTGGCTTGTCGGCCGTTATCATATATTAAAACAACATATGAGTGGCTTAAGGATACAAATTCCCGCTTATAAAGCTGAAAAATCAGGAGTTACAAGTTAGAATATGCGGTATATTGATATGAATTTAACAAAGTAACGCGATAAGAGGAGCAATAAAATGCAATCAAAAAAATTAACCAAAGGATTACTTATTGTATATCTATTGGCATTAACATGGATTATTGTATTTAAATTACAATTTTCTTTTGAAGGTTTGGACCGCTTAAGAGGCGTAAATCTAATCCCTTTCCATGGTTCGGTTATCGCCAATGGAACGATAAGTTTTGGTGAGATATATAATAATGTTTTTGCTTTTATTCCGTTTGGAATTTTATTATGTGCATTACAGCAAGATACGTCTTTCCTTAAAAAGGCTGTGCAAATATTTTTGACAAGTTTGTTTTTTGAGATGGTACAATTTGTTTTTGCTATTGGTGCAAGTGATATTACTGACCTTATAGCGAACACCTTGGGCGGAATGATAGGCATGGGAGCTTTCTTAATTCTATCGAAAATATTTAATGAAAAAGTAAATAAGTTTGTAAACATTGTTTCTTTAATTGGAGCTGTCATTTTAGGAATGTTTGTGGGCCTTTTTCTTTTGTCAAATTGAAAAGCAATTCCCGGTGTGTTGTGCCGAGTAATTAGAATTTAAGGGGGTGATTCACTATGAAAACATGACGGTTTCGTGCCTTTGCAGAAAAGCATGACCTGCAAAATGTATTTGAAGGGCTTCAGGGCAGATTTCAAGTGATTTAGGCATAGGGTGTACCGCCAAATTCCGTTTTTTATAACAGCAGTATGGATATAGAAAATCCAGGCATTAACTTTTATGGCTCTCACTGTAGAACTATGCAAATAGATTTCTTTTGTGCAGAGACAGGACATTTAGCTTTTATTTGCGTTGCTTTTAATGGGATTTACAAAGAAGGGAAGTTTTTGAAATTCTATGAGAATGAAAAACGAAAGTATGAAGAAAGTCAGGGGATCCGGGTGTGATTGAAATAATGGCGTGCCGGGAAGGAGAATAAATTTCAATGGAATTGCAGCACAGGTCCGGCGGGGAGAAAGGATACCCTGTTATCGGACTTCTATACCTTTGCTTCTTTGGCGTCGAAACATTTATATTCAGTTTTAATGAAATATTTTTTACAATCGGAGGGTTGGTTTTTAAATTACACAGGATTGCTTATATTCTCGGAATTCTATGTTTGATACCGGGTATCCTTTTATCTCCAGTGATGTTTGTCATTTTTCTGGTTCAGATAATCAGGAGGCGGAAAAACAGACGCTATTTAAAAAACAGTGTTTTTACCATTGCCGGATGCGTCCTGATTATCCTGGCAGGAATGCTGATGAAGCAATGGGCAGTGTCACCCACAAGCGCGTTTATAATGGAATGCAAGATGAACCATTACGAACGTGTTGCAAAGGAAATCCACCAGGGGAAAAGAAAGCATGCCGGTATCAGCGGAGGGGAACCAGGACATGAAGATGTTGCGTTTTATCAGCACACATTTTCTGGTGAGGAGGAAGATTATCTCTATGAGGGCAATACATCTTATGTCACCAGTGACACCTACATTTTGTATTCCGAAGATGATGTCTGCAATATAGAATTGCCCAAACATGAGCCTTCCGGTTACTTAAATATAAAGCTGACTCCTATCAAGCCAAACTGGTATGAAATGACCGCTGATAGTGTTTGGAATCCTTAAAGGTAGCTGCAAAAAAATTACTCTGGGAGAGTGCCTTTCGCAAGAAGCTATTGTAACAGGGAAATACGGAGAGAGGTATGGAATTTTACTGATGCAGGGGTTCAGCCCTGTTGCGAGGGGCAGGATTTTTTGGGGGTGATTTGAGTTATGGCTGGATTGTCAAGATGAAACAGACTATTTCAAAGACTACATATATGAATAATCATCAGCTGCCAGCTTGTCAGGCTGGAGAAAGTAGAGAGGAAAAGTTATGAAAGAAACAAAATTGGAAAAGCAGAAACAGAACCTTGTGAAAATCGGAGTGATGGAAGAATCAGATGCGCTGATTGATTTTTTTCAGGCTGGCTACATGGAACGCCTGATTGGAAGATGGGGCCGCTGGAAAAAGGGGTGGGCGTATTTCACGGAGGAACGTTTGATTGTGATAACTGGATTATTGGAAGAGAATATTGTGATCCCTTATCAGAATATCCGTGCAATGGAAAAATGTTCCCAGGGCATTGTACCGATTGGGATTGCGGTTACCTATGAGAATATGGAGGGTAAAATCGTCACCGATAAACTTTCCCTGATGAAGCGTGAGCAATGGATGTCTTTCATGGCTGAACGCTGCAAAGCAGAATGACAAATTGTATTTTATTTTGTGCATATTAGGCGAATCAGACGCAGTGAGGTAAATTGGGTAATCTGAACCATATGGAGAACCGTGAAGCCTATGCACTGGTCCTTGACTGTGACTTTGATGTGGTATTCATTTCGCTCTGTTATAACAACCGGTTACGTTTTCTGGAGAAGATTCCTGAATATGAGGAGTATGAGAAAGAATATGGCTGGAACGTTTATGGCCTCTGCGGCAGTGAATATGATGTCGGGGAATTCGGATTCATAAATTACAAGAATACGGAACTGGTGAAACACTTCGGGGATTCTTATTATTATCATTCCACAGGGGATTATTTTGGTGAAGGGGAACCGATGGAAGGTATAAAGGATAACCGGGAAGAAATATTATGGACAATGGTGACAGAAGCAATTAACAGGTACAGCGAGGCAGAGTGTATTATGAACGAACCGCTCTGTTCACAAGTGATTTTAGAGGAACGGGCGTAGAGCGGGGGAAAGAACGATAGCGGGGGCGAAGGACATTGCCATATACGGCAATAAAAAGAAAATAGCAGATGCAGATAAGCAGGAATGAGAGCCGGTTAGATGGTTATTGTTCCTGCTTTTTCTATTTTGACAACAAATACAAAATGAGGTAAGGAATAGTAATGATATGAAACAAACTCTTGCGCAGAGGAATTTGAACAGTTTAAGGATAGGGAAGAGAAGCGAGAGCAAACATTGAAATAGGAACATATAAAAAGTGAGCTGAAATTACTGATATGGATGCAGTTTTGAAACTTCATTCATTGATTCTGGAGGAGTTAAGATTACATCGAACGGTGTCTGAGTTCTCGGACATTTGGTTTGTGATTTCAACGATTATATGATACAATATTTCCGTTGAAACCAATCGTAAGTTTGGAATGTATGGAGGTCACAAATTTGGCGGTAAATAGAACGAAGGTTAATTATAAACCACTATGGAAACTGCTGATTGACAAAAATTTATCCAAGGCGGAACTTCGTGAAAAAACATCTATTGCAAGAAGTACTATGGTTAAAATGACAAACAACGAATATGTGGCCATGGATGTGTTGGTCAGAATCTGTATAGCTTTAGACTGCGGCATGGATGATGTTGTAGAGATAGATAGAACAAAGAATGGCGAATAATTATGCAATTATCAGATGTTTTAAAACACCCGAATAAGGAATATAGAATTGTTAATATTTGCTCCGTTGTATCGGCTGGTAATAGGAATACTGGGCAGTGTAAAAATTAGCAAGAACTGCCTGCGGCTACAACAGCACTTGGCTGGAATGATAAAAATGATAATTCTTATAGTTAAAGGAGAAACGAGAGATGGCAGAATTAGAAAACAGCAAGGATCTTATCAGTGTTCTATGGAGTGGTGCTGATATTCTTCGTTCAAAAATGGATGCAAATGAGTATAAGGATTATTTGCTTGGGATTGTATTCTACAAATATTTGTCAGATTCCTTTTATTAAAGAGACACAGGAGAGGGCTTTGCCTAAATTTAAGTATTATGCGAAATTAATGGCGGAACTTAAAAAGATGTTAGATGACGAAATCAAACCTTTGATGAATCACTAATCATCTCTTTTTTGGAATATTACAAACAATGGATAGGCTTATACAAGCAGGACACAATACAGGAAGCCGCGTTGCTAAAATATGTGATGGCATCAAAGCGGGTTGAAAAACCTGCTCCAGAATTTAAAAGGGTGAATATATGAAAAGCATAGAAAAAAACACAATCCCCAAACACAGAAAACTTCATCTGATATTCAGATTCCTCCAGGGATCCAAACTCTATTTTGCAGCCGCCGTAGCCGCATCGCTGATATCCACCATATTAAATGCCCTGACGCCGCAGATTTTCCGGTTCAGCATTGATGAGGTGCTCAGTGTAAGCAGTGAAAACATGGGAAACAGCGGGAATAACGCAGTTTATCTGAACAGCCACCTCTGGATTCTGGCTCTGATGATTGTAGGAGTGGCGATAGCCTCCGGTATTTTCACCTATATCAGCCGTACCAATACGGCCAGGGCAGGGGAGAATTTTGCAAAAAATTTGAGGGACACATTATTTATCCATGTGCAGAAGCTTCCCATGAAATGGCATGACAGGAACCAGACCGGGGATATTATTCAGCGGTGTACTTCTGACGTGGAGGTGATACGGGGGTTTGTAGTTACCCAGCTGCTGGAGGTGTTCCGCACGGCATTCCTGGTGATTACGTCATTTGTCATGATGTTTTCCATGAATGCGAAGCTTTCCTGCATCGTTATTCTGTTCGTGCCCGTTGTTGTGGTGTACTCCACTGTGTTCTACCGATTGATAGCGAAGCGGTTCACCACTGCGGATGAAGCAGAGGGAGAACTTTCCACGGTCGTGCAGGAAAATGCAACAGGAGTGCGTGTGGTGCGGGCATTCGGGCGGGAACAATTTGAGATGGAGCGGTTTGACAAGAAGAATAATGCTTTTGCCAGGCTGTGGATTCGTCTGGGGACCTTATCAGGACTGTACTGGGGGATTGGGGACCTGATAACGGGGCTGCAGGTGATTGCGGTTATTATTTTCGGAGTGATAGAAGCAGTAAATGGTTTTATATCCGTCGGTGAATTTGTGGCATTTGCGGCTTACAATTCAACCCTGGTGTGGCCAATCCGCGGCCTTGGGCGTATTCTTTCTGATATGAGCAAGGCGGGCGTTTCTTTTGAACGTGTGGATTATATTATTCGTTCACAGGAAGAAGATTATGGAAAAGCAGATGAAAAAGCAGATGTAAATGCAAATAAAAAAACCGGGAAGAAAAGCGAAGATTCCGGCGGCAAGTACGATATCTCTTTTCAGCATGTATCCTTCGGATATGAGGAAGGAAAGGATGTACTCCGGGATATTTCGTTTACAGTTCCGCAGGGCAGCACCTTTGGGATTCTGGGTGGAACGGGCAGCGGGAAGTCTACGGTAATCCAGCTCCTTTCACGGCTCTATGAGCTGGAGGAAAACAGGGGAAGTATTTGGATTGGCGGCAGGGAAATTAAGGATATCCCTATTGAGGAGCTCAGGAGAAATATAGGAATGGTATTGCAGGAACCGTTTTTGTATTCCAGGACAATACGGGAAAATATAGCGGCTTCTGTACCCGGCGCATCCATGGAGGAGATTCGGTATACGGCGCAGATTGCATGCATTGACGATGCGATTATGAGCTTTCCCGATGGATATGACACTCTTGTGGGGGAACGGGGAGTCACTTTGTCGGGAGGGCAGAAGCAGAGGATTGCTATTGCCAGAATGCTCCTTCAGAAAGCGCCTGTTATGGTACTTGATGATTCTTTGTCGGCAGTGGATTCCCAGACAGATTACCGTATCCGGTGTGCGCTGAAGGAACATATGAGGAAGGCAACGGTAATCATTATATCCCACAGAGTGACATCCCTTATGGGTGCTGACGAAATTCTGGTGCTGAACCAGGGGAAAATAGAAGAACGCGGAACCCATGGGGAACTGATACAGAGAAATGGAATCTACCGGAGGATTTATGAAATACAGATGAGCCGTGATGACAGAGTGATGTTGGGACAGGATGAAAAGGATAAGAGGAATAGGAAGGATATAAGGGATGGGGGGATAATCAATGGCAGCATATGAAGAACAGGAGTATAATAATCCCTT
>OGSS01002036.1_pt1 | contig 10379 bp, 8 predicted proteins | sample 1553591 | NCBI WGS metagenome assembly OGSS01 (sample SAMEA2580061, study PRJEB22360) | human gut metagenome | biome: human gut; feature: human-associated habitat; material: faeces | place: Denmark | collected 2008/2010
ATAGATGCGGAAAAGAAACGGGAGTGGCAGGCTGCTAACGATGAGATGACAAAGCTCCTCTCGAAAAAGGCTACGGAGCGTCTGATTGACAAACAACTGTCAAAAAAACCGGACAGTATGTATGCGTTTTTTATCTTTGATATTGATGAATTTAAGCTGGTAAATGACCGGTATGGCCATTCTTTTGGAGATTTCTGCATTTGCAGTTTTGCGGATATCCTTAAAAATCATTTCAGGGAAGGAGATATTCTTGGCAGGATTGGCGGCGATGAATTTGCGGCGTTAATTCAGGTATCGGATATAGAATGTGTGGAGGAAAAGGTAGAGATACTTTCTTCCGCCCTCCATACGGTAATTGAGAGGGGAGACATAAGATGCAGTGTCACAGCCAGCATCGGTATTGCCTTATACCCGGGAGACGGGGCAAATTTTGAGGATTTATACCAGCAGGCGGACCGCGCCCTTTATGAGACAAAACAGAAGGGAAAGGATGGGTTTACCATTGTTTCCCGGCACAGCCGCTAAAGGCGGTCTGCCATAATAAAAGGTCCTCTATGATTTATGAATCATGGAAGACCTTTCTGGTATTATATGATTAGGATTTCCGCATCAGGGCCAGATTCCTCTCAGTTTTTTTGTATCTATTACCTTTTTGACAGCAATGAGGTAGGCTGCTTTGCGCAGGGAAATGCCGTGTGCTTTTGCAGTTTCCCACACACCAGAGAAAGCCGCCGCCATCTTTTCCTCCAGGGTTTGGTTGACCTTTTCCTCGGTCCACCACATTTCCTGGATATTCTGTACCCATTCAAAATAGGAGACAACAACACCGCCGGCGTTGGCCAGGATATCAGGTACTATGAGGATTCCTTTATGATGCAGGATGGCATCGGCATCCATGGAAACAGGGCCGTTGGCAGCCTCCACAATATACCGGGCGTGGATCGTTTCCAGATTGGTTCGGTTGATTTGATTCTCCAGGGCAGCGGGAATCAGGAATGTTACAGGAAGCGCCAGCAGCTCATCATTGGACAGGAAGGCCACAGAGCTGTCCTTTTCCGCGTAATCCTTAATCAGTGCTCCGTATCTGCAGAATTCCAGAATCTCTGCTATGGGAAGGCCGTTTTCACAGTATACTCCCCCTGAGACATCGCTTACAGCCAGGATACGGACGCCGGATTCATGCAGAAGGCGGGCCGTGGTGCTGCCAACATTACCAAAGCCCTGAATGGCAGCAGTACAGGATGAAATATCCAGGTTCAGTGCACGTATCAGATTATGTACAGTGAACATCACGCCCCGTCCGGTGGCTTCTTTACGGCCAACGGCTCCGCCCAGTTCCAAGGGTTTTCCAGTGACAACACCTGGTATGCAGTGGCCGTTGAGCATGCTGTAAGTGTCCATAATCCAACCCATGACAGTGGGATTGGTCCCTACATCCGGCGCCGGTATATCCTGCTGCGGGCCAATGATGGGAGCTATCATGGAAGTATAACGGCGGGTGAGCCTGCGAAGCTCATGAACACTCAGACTGGCCGGGTCCACCTTAATGCCGCCCTTTCCTCCTCCAAAGGGAATGTCCACCACCGCGGACTTGAAGGTCATCCAGGCAGCCAATGCCTTTACCTCGTTAATATTGACATCCTGGTGGTAGCGGATTCCGCCTTTGGCAGGCCCCCGTGAAGTGGAGTGCTGTACACGGTAGCCTTCAAAAACCTGGATGGAGCCATCGTCCATCTCAACGGGGATGGCTACCTTAAGCTCCCTCTCAGGATAGGCCAGGGCGATATAATCATCCCTCTCATACCCGCATGCTTTCGCACAGTCCTCGATAATCTGGAGCACATCCTGATAAGGGTCATATGTGTCCGACATTAGTATCCTCCTTTCGTAGTGAAAACAGAAATGTAAAATGTGAAATTTCAGATTTTAATAAAAGTATATTCTGATAAGTAATGGTTGTCAAGTCTAAATTGCAAAAACATTTAGTTGACAAACATCAGATATTGGATTATTATAAATTCATAAACTAAAATTTTAGATATCAGTAAGCGGTGAACATGTTTAATAAAGTAAAATACAGCAGCTTGAATGAGCTGATATATGAAGAGATTAAGGCAAAGATCATTAATAACGAACTTAAGCCCAATGAGAAGCTGGATGTGGATTTTCTGAGCAGTTCTTTGGGCGTCAGCCGTACCCCTGTCACCAATGCCCTGAAATCCCTGAATAAGGATGGGTATGTCGTCATTAATCCCAGAAGCGGAAGTTATGTGCGTGAGCTGAGCAAGGAGGAACTATGCTGCATTTTCAATTTCCGTGAGGCGTTGGAGAGCCAGGTCATACGGGAGGTCATAGGGATCACGGACGTGGAAGTGCTTGACAGTTTTGGGGATGAATTCCAGAAACTGCTGGATATTGAACCCGAAGACGGGCTGGATGCAAAGAAGCGCCTGGTGGAGGACTTTTTTGACATAGAAATGAGATTCCATGAATATCTGATTGACCTGTGTCCGAAAATCATAGGGGATGAAATCAAGAACCTGATTGATTTGACGAAGCGGATTCGTATACTCCATATTACATATAATGTGAACAGTGCTCCGCTGGAGAAATTTCATTATGAAATCAGGATACACTGTGCGCTGATTGATGCCTTAAGGCAGCATCTGCTGAATAAGTGTATTGAACTGATTGTCCAGGACATCCGCAATACAAAGAAAGAAATCATGGATTGCTTTGATGCGATTAACTAAATAAAATTACAAAAATGTAAATATGCATGCGACAGAATTTACATTTTTGTTTTTGCACAATGTGAAATTTTAGATTTAACATTTCAAGGAGGTAAAGGTAGGTATGAGCAATGTATTCTATGCAAATCTGGACAAGAAGTACAAGTGTGTGGAGCGGGCAGAGGGGTCCTGGGTGTATGACACGGACGGAAAAAAATATCTGGACTGTGCTGCCGGAATAGCGGTTACCAACATCGGGCAGGGCATAAAGGAAGTTATTGATGCCATGTATGAACAGGCTTCCAATGTTTCCTATGTGTACGGGGGTACGTTTACAAGCGAGGCAAAGGAGCGCCTGTCCCAGCAGATTATTGAGTTGTCGCCTGAAGGCATGGATAAAGTATTTTTCTGCTCCGGAGGCTCGGAGGCAGTGGAATCCATGGGCAAGATTGCAAGGCAGTATCAGATAGAGGCGGGAAGACCGGGAAAATATAAAATTATCAGCCGTTGGCAGAGCTACCATGGAAATACAATAGCTACCCTGACCTACGGCGGAAGGCCGTCCTGGAGAGAGAAGTATGACAATTATCTGATGAAGATGCCTCACATTGCACAGTGCAACTGCTACCGCTGTCCATACGGACTGTCCTATCCGGAATGCGGGCTGCCTTGCGCAGAGGAGCTGGAGCGCATTATTAAATATGAAGGCCCGGATACGGTGGCGGCATTTCTGATAGAGCCTATTGTGGGAACCACGTCCTGCGCTACCATGCCTCCGGTGGAATACATGAAGCGAATCCGTGAAATTTGTGATAAATACAATGTGCTGTTCTGTGTGGACGAAGTCATTACCGGCTTTGGAAGGACCGGAAAGAATTTTGCAATGGACCATTTCGGCGTTGTGCCGGATTTAATCAGCGTGGCCAAAGGCCTGGGCGGCGGATATGTTCCCATAGGTGCCGTCATTGCCCATAAGAAGGTGGTGGATGCTTTTGAGAAGGGCAGCAGGAATCTGATACATAGCTTTACTTTTGCGGGAAATCCCCTGGTCTGCGCAGGAGCCAGCGCCGTGCTTTCTTATACCGTGAATAACAACCTGGTGGAGAGGGCTGCAAAGGAAGGGGATGTTTTCCTGGGGAAACTAAAGGATGCCCTGGGTGATTCACCGGTGATTGGAGATATACGCGGTGTCGGAATGCTGATTGGCGTTGAGCTGGTGAAGGACCGGGAGAAGAAGGAACCCTTTGACCCTGGGAAGAATGTGTCAGGTTTTATTGCGGGCTATTGTTTTGACCATGGGCTGTTAATCAGTTCAGGCGTAACAGGGACCGCAGATGGCATTTCAGGGGAAGCTCTGCAGATTTCCCCGCCCTTGATTTTGGATGAGGATGAGATGGACTTTGCAGTGGATATCCTGAAAACGGCTGTGCTGGAGGCGGAGCGCAGGTTTCTGTAGTGCAAGGAGGAGCGCATATGAAAAAGTTCCATTTTGACCTGATAGTTTCTTCCATTGTACTGGTGGCAATGATTGTGGTAATTTTGATACAAATTGTGTTCCGTCTTATGGGCAGGCCTTTGTCGTGGACCGAGGAAGTGGCCCGATGGATGCTTGTGTGGGCTACATTTGCAGGCTCCAGTTATGCTTTTAAGAACGGCGGTCTGATTCGGGTGGACTTCTTTGTAAAAAAGCTGTTCAAGACAAAGGGAAGAAGGATTACGGATATTGCCGCCATGGTGTTCATGACCGCTTACTTTGTCCTGCTGGGGGTATCTGCGGTTTCTTATATGCAGATGACAATTAGCAAAGGCCAGACATACCCGATTACAAAGGTACCTTATGCAATCACACTCATCTCCCTGATATACTGTGGCTTGTCCTGCTGTATTTTTGCAGTGAAAGAGGGGTGGAAGGCATACCACTGTGAAGATACACAAGAGGAAGGAGGAAATGCGTAAATGTCCTCTTTGACCGTTACTATTATTTTGTTTTCCCTTCTGCTGCTTTTACTGTTCCTGAATGTCCCGCTGGTTGTCTCCATAGGTCTGCCTACAGCCCTTGTAATGCTTGGCAGCGGGATGAAGGTGGCAACACTGGCCCAGAGAACCTATGCGTCGGTTGACTCCTTTACCCTTATGGCTATCCCGTTCTTTATGCTGGCCGGAAAGCTGATGGAGGTTGGGGGAATGTCCAAACGGATTGTGCGTCTGGCCGATTGCCTGGTGGGATGGATGGCAGGAGGCCTGGCCCATGTAATCGTGGTGGCCTCTGCATTTTTCGGCGCACTGTCAGGCTCTGCCGCAGCAACCACGGCAGCCATTGGATCCACACTGATTCCTGAGATGAAAAAACGCGGCTATCCCGCAGATTTTGTGGCAGGCATCCAGGCGGTTGCCGGAGCCCTGGGCGTCATTATCCCGCCCAGCATTACCATGATTATGTACGGCGTCTGCTCGTCCACGTCCATTGGCAAGCTGTTTATGGCCGGAATTGTTCCGGGAATTGTGCTGGCCCTTTTCCTGATGGTAACAATCGCGTACCAGGCCAAGAAGCGGAAAATCAGCCAGATGAATACATTTACCTTAAAGGAGCTGGGAGCGGCATTTTTCGATGCAATACCGGCGCTGCTGGTGCCAACCATTATTTTGGGCGGTATTTACGGAGGAATCTTTACCCCAACGGAAGCAGGTGCAGTGGCAGCCACCTATGGATTTTTAGCGGGTGCGTTCTGGTATAAGGAAATAAATCTGGAGAATATCGGAAGCATCATGGGAGGCGCCATTGTGAACACGGTTCTTGTCATGATAGTGGTAGGCGCATCCGGCGCATTCAGCTGGCTGCTTACCAGCTCCGGCGTATCCAGCCTTCTGGGGAAAGGCATCAGTTCCATTGCCAGCAATAAGTATATCTTCCTGCTGGTAGCAAATCTTATATTTATCTTTATTGGCATGTTCATAGAATCCGTAGCAGGTATTCTGATAGTTACTCCTATATTGCTGCCGATAGCGACTTCCCTGGGAGTGGACCCGGTTCACTTTGGGATTATAATGGTGGTAAATCTGGCTCTGGGGCTTACGACGCCGCCGGTAGGAGAAAATCAATATATTGCAGCAGCCATTGCAGAGGTTCCTTTTGAGGAGGAGGTAAAGGCGTCCATTCCGTTCCTGATTGCTGGTTTTGCGGCCCTTGCAGTCATTACATATGTGGAACCGCTTTCTCTCTGGCTTCCGGGCATCCTGGGAATGTAACTATATGGCTGGTAATGTAACTGTGTGGCAACCATTTAATGTATAACTAGAAGGAGGGTTAAGGTTTGAAAAAACAATTGATTTCGATGGTTCTTATGGCTGCAATGACAGTATCTATGATGACGGGCTGCGGTTCGTCTGATGGAAAGAAGACAGAGGAACCATCCTCTGGGAATCAGACAGCAGCAGAGGCAAAGACAGGGGATGAGGGAAACGCTTCTGAGGGGGGAGCGGATTATTCGTATCACTGGAAACTGGCAACCACTGAGAGCAGTGACTACTACATGACCCAGCTCTCCCAGGAATTCCTGGATATTGTGGAGGAAAAGACAGGCGGCAAGGTGACCGGCGAAGTTTTTGCCTCAGGACAGCTGGGAGGTCTGGTGGATGCGCTGGAAGGCCTGGAAATGGGAAATATTGATATAGTCATGGATGGTGTCAGCTCCCTGAGCGCTGTGGATGATATTTTCAATGTGTGGTGTCTTCCATTCCTGTATGACAGCAAGGAACATCAGTACAGGTTCTGGGACAACCATTTTGACGAGGTATCGGATATGGTGGCGGAGCAGAGCGGCTTCCGTCTGGTGTCTGTCATTGACGGCATGAACCGGGAACTGGCATGTACGGTTCCGGTGGAATCCCTGGAGGACCTGAAGGGACTGAAAATACGTGTCCCCAATATTCCGGGCTATGTGAGAATCTGGGAATGTCTTGGTGCGGCGCCCATACCAATGTCCCTGAGCGAGGTATACACATCCATTCAGACAGGGGTGGTGCAGGGGCAGGAAAATGATATTGCACTGACGCTGAGCCTGAAGTTCTATGAAGTGGCGCCTTACTGTGTCATGACGGACCATGTTGCCTACGAAGGCTCCTTCTATTTTAATGAGGAAGAGTACCAGTCCTATCCGGATGAACTGAAACAAATCATCCAGGAGGCCGGAGAGGAAATCAAGTTAAAGAGCCGCAGCATGATAAAAGAACAGGAAGCGGAATGCATGAAGCAGATTGAGGACATGGGTGTCACCATATGCCGCCCGGACCTGGAGGAATTTAAGAAAGCAACGGCTGTCATGTACGATGAGTATGATATGTGCGCGCCCATCATTGAGTTGGTGGATAAGGCAAGGAACGAATAGAATAGGTGTATATAGAGTCCGTGAGCTTGCGGGCTCTATATTTAACAGAAAAATCTTAGAGCGGAGGGAGAAATGATGGGGAGAGGTTTTTACATTGGCTGCGTCGCGGACGATTTTACGGGAGCCGGTGATGTGGCGTCCTTTTTTGTAAAAGCAGGGTTGGTGACTGTCCTGTACAACGGGATTCCGGAAGATGGGCAGACCGTGAGGGAAGGAACCCAGGCCGTGGTGATTGCATTGAAATCCAGGACCCAGGACAGGGAGAAAGCGGTTGCTGATTCCCTGCGGGCATTCCGCTGGCTGTTGCAGGAGGGCGCCGGGAAATTGTATTTTAAATACTGTTCCACCTTTGACTCCACCAAAGAGGGGAATATCGGGCCGGTGGCGGATGCCGTGATGGAGGAATTTAATTATCCCTATACAATCCTGTGTCCGGCGCTTCCGGTTAATGGAAGGACGGTACGGGGAGGAAAGCTTTACGTCAACGGTGTCCTTTTGGAGGAAAGCCCCATGCGGAATCATCCACTGACGCCCATGAGGGAGTCGGACCTTGGCCGGCTCATTGAAATGCAGAGCCGTTATAAGGGAATCAGCATGGCTGGGAAGACACAGGAGCAATGGAGGGAGGAACAGGAGACCCTGTGCAGGCAGGAAGGGCATTGCTATCTGATACCGGATTATTATGAGGAGTCTCATGGAAAGGATATTGCCCGGGAATTTTGCGGTATTACGTTCTATACCGGGGGTTCCGGTCTTGCAGAGCATGTGGGAAGGCTGATGGCAGAGAATGCACATGGCAATGGGGAAGCACATGGAAAAGAGAATGCACACGGTAAAGGGGAAGCATGCGGCAAAGAGAAAGTGTGCGGCAGACAGGATGCCTTACTGCTGGCGGGGAGCTGCTCAGAGGCAACGCTGAGGCAGATTCGCAGTTATGAAGAAGGAGGATTTCCGTGTTATAGAATAGAGGCCAGGCGCGTCCTTACAGGCCAGGAGACAGCAGGGCATATCTGGAGTTTTGCAGAGATGCATCCTGGTGAAAATGTGCTGTTGTACAGCTCGGACAGCCCGGAGCAGGTGAGAAAGATTCAGGAAGAAGGAAAAGAAAAAATTTCTTTCATGCTGGAGCAGCTGATGGCTGAGCTTGCCGCAAGGGCGGTCGGGAGCGGGTGCCGAAGGCTTATCGTAGCAGGCGGTGAGACATCAGGCGCGGTAATCCAGCGCCTGGGATATCAGGGGTTCTGGATTGGACACAGCATTGCGCCGGGGGTGCCGGTGATGATTCCGCTGGAAGATACCAGCATGCGTTTGGTACTGAAGTCAGGAAATTTTGGCCAGGAGGATTTTTTCAGCCGGTCAGTGAAGGAATTGGAGGGGTAGATATGGATATCAATACAGAGCATCAGTTGGAATCAGCGGTGGAGATTGCACATTCCCTGTTTGCAAGGGGCAAGGTGAGCGGTTCAACTGCAAACATCAGCATCAGGGCAGGGGACTTTATCTATATTTCAGGCAGCGGTACCAGCTTTGGAACGCTGGAAAAGGAACAGTTTTCCACACTTACGCTGGACGGCACGTATGTGGAAGGGGTAAAGCCCAGCAAGGAGTATCCGCTTCACGCCATGATTTACCGGTATAGGCCGGAAATGACAGGGGTGGTACACACACATGGTTTTTACTCAGTCCTTTGGTCCTGTCTGGAACATGAAAAGGAGACAGATGTGATACCGTCCTACACACCGTACCTTAAAATGAAAGTGGGGACCGTAGGTTTGATTCCTTATGCAAAGCCGGGAAGCCAGGAGCTTTTCCGGTATATGGAAGAACGGATAATGAATAGTGACGCCTATCTGTTGAAGCAGCACGGCCCTGTGGTGGCGGGCAGGACTATTCTGGATGCATTTTACGGATTGGAGGAACTGGAGGAAAGCGCAAAGACAGCCTGGTATCTGCGGGGAGAACATGTCCCGGAATGCTGATGGTTTTTATGCGGCAATTGATTGGGACGGTAACTATGTCAGATATGAATTAATAGAAATGGCAGATGGAGAAATATGGATTGTCCGGCGAAAAGGCACGGGGGAAAAGGGCGGGAACCTTCCGGTTATTCCCGCCCGGGGAGTATGGATTATAAATACATGTTTCGGGCCGTCTCTCTACGAAACACAGGCCAGCGTGGGATTATAGTCCTGTTCCAGTATCTCAATCAGCATATCCACATCCCTTTGCTGAGTTGCCCAATCCGTTACAAACCGTACCATGGTGTGATTGTCGTCATATTTTTCCCATAAGGTAATCTCTGCTTTACGGGCCAGCTGGGCGGCGGCTTCATTTTCCATCACGATAAATACCTGATTTGTGGGAGAGTCGAGGAACAGGCGGTATCCGCATTTTGTCAATGCATCCCTGATTTGGTCAGCCGCATCTATGGCTGAAGCGCCGATTCTCAGGTAAAGGTCATCTTCAAAAAGAGTGTCGAACTGTATGCCCAGCATTCTTCCTTTGGCTAGGAGGGCGCCGTTCTGCTTGATGACGGTGAAAAAATGGGGGATCAGGTTTGGCTTCGTTATTACAACCGCTTCCCCAAACAAGGCTCCGCATTTGGTTCCGCCGATATAGAATACATCGCATAGCCCGGCTATATCCTTGAGAGATAATTCATTGCAGGGGCAGGCGAGAGCATAGGCCAGCCGCGCGCCGTCCAAGAACAGCCAAAGGCCGTTTTTGCGGCACACGCTGCTGATCTCCCGGAGTTCACTGAGGGAATACAGCGTCCCATATTCCGTTGGGTGTGAGATGTAAACCATGCCGGGCATGACCATATGACCGCTGTTTGCGTCCTTTCTGTAATCCGCAATCAGGCCTTCGATATCCGCTGCCCTGAGTTTTCCTGATACATGGGGCAGTGTCAGTACCTTATGGCCCCCCAGTTCGATTGCACCGGCTTCGTGAACGCTGATGTGTCCGGACCCAGCCGCAATCACACCTTCATAGGAGTGCAGGAGTCCGCGTATGACAGTGGCATTGGTCTGGGTGCCTCCTACGAGAAAATGTATTTCGGCATCCGCACAGCCGCAGGCTGCGCGGATTTTTTCACGGGCTGATTGGGAAAACGGGTCGGTTCCATATCCCTGGGTCTTAAGCATGTTTGTCTCCATAAGGCGGGCCAGAATAGCCGGATGGGCGCCTTCCATATAATCGGAAGCAAAAGAAGGCCTGCTGTGCATACAAAGTTCCATTTCGTTATCCTCTTTTCTTATCT
>OGSS01002043.1_pt1 | contig 10340 bp, 9 predicted proteins | sample 1553591 | NCBI WGS metagenome assembly OGSS01 (sample SAMEA2580061, study PRJEB22360) | human gut metagenome | biome: human gut; feature: human-associated habitat; material: faeces | place: Denmark | collected 2008/2010
GAAGCCTCGCCCGATTTGTTACAAATCGGACGGGGAGCAGTCACGTCAGTTCGTGATGAACGGACGATTGTCAGTAGTTTTCAGCGCGCACTTCGAAATAGGCCTGACTGTAACCGCAGACGGGGCAGACTTCAGGGGCCTTCGTGCCGACGACGAGGTGGCCGCAGATGCGGCATTCCCACATGCATTCGCCGGCCTTTTCGAAGACCTGCTGCATCTCAACGTTCTTGAGGAGCTTGAGGTAGCGTTCCTCGTGGGAGCGTTCGATGGCGCCGACGGCGCGGAACTTGGCGGCGAGTTCGGGAAAGCCTTCCTCTTCGGCGTCCTTGGCGAACTGGACGTACATGTCGGTCCATTCGTAGTTTTCGCCTTCAGCGGCGGCCTTGAGGTTGGCGGCCGTGGACTGGATGCCGCCGAGGGCGGAGAACCACAGGCGGGCGTGTTCCTGTTCGTTGCGGGCCGTCGTCAGGAAGATTTCGGCGAGCTGCTCGTAGCCTTCACGCTTGGCGACTTCGGCGAAGTACGTGTACTTGTTGCGGGCCTGGCTTTCGCCTGCGAAGGCGGCCTGGAGGTTCTTTTCGGTCTTGGTGCCGGCGAGGGTCTTTTCGCCGGTAGCGGCGGGCTTTTCCTCAACCTTTTCGAAGACCTCGACGCCCTTGTGGCAGAGCGGGCAGATGTAGTCGGCGGGCAGTTCGTCGCCTTCGTAGATGTAGCCGCAGACTTTGCAACGGTAAGACATTTTCTTTTCTCCTAAATCCGACCGGCGGTCGGTGTAGCTGGTGTGAAGCAATTCCTCGGCGAGCTCGCTGAGCGGTTCGCCGTAGAAGTCACGGTAAAGGGCCTTGATTTCCTCGTTTTCGTCGCTCGTGCGGCAGTCCATCTCCTCATCGCGCTTGTAGAGGCTCGCAATGCGGGCCTCGCGAAGCACGTCGGCCTTGTTGCCGAAGGCGGAGGGCTGGCCGCCGCCGGAGATGCAGCCGCCGGGGCAGGACATCACCTCGACGAAGTGATAGGGCTTGTTCGTCTCGCTCGCGTTGAGGCGGCGGATGAACTCGCCTGCGGAGGCGGTGCCGTAGATGACGGCGACGTTGATGTCGTTGCCGGCGATCGTGACGGTGGCCTCCTTGACGTCCTGAAGGCCGCGGACGGGGGTCAGGTGATAGAGCTCGGCCGGGGGCGGCCTCGCCGGTCAGGTGGCGGTAGGCGGTGCGAAGCGCAGCCTCCATGACGCCGCCCGTGTTGCCGAAGATGACGCCCGCGCCGGAGCCTTCGCCCATCAGGCGGTCAAAGGCGCCCTCGGGGAGCTCGGCAAAATTGATGCGGGCGGCCTTGGCCCAGTCGGCGAGCTCGACGGTCGTGATGACGTAGTCGGTGTCGCGCATGGCGGGATCGCCGAGCAGGCGGCCCGCGGCGTTCATCTCCTCGCGCAGGATCTCGGCCTTCTTGGCCGTGCAGGGCGTCACCGCCACGTGCACGACGCGCTTCGGGTCGAGGTTCATCTTCTTCGCGAAGTAGGTCTTGACGGTCGGACCCTGCATGCCGATGGGGCTCTTCGCGGAGGAGATGTGCGGAATCATCTCGGGATGGAAGGTCTCGCAGTAGCGGACCCAGGCGGAGCAGCAGCTCGTGAACTGGGGCAGCGGACCCTTGGCTTTGGTGATGCGCTCGATGAGCTCGGCAGCCTCCTCGCAGATCGTAAGGTCGGCGGCGAAGTTCGTGTCGAGGACGTAGTCGCCGCCGAGGCGGCGCAGGAGCTCGACCCTCTGTCCCTCGACGAAGGTGCCGTCGGCCATGCCGAAGGCGTCGCCGAGCGCCACGCGCACCGACGGGCTCGTCGAGAAGATCACGATCTTGTCGGGATCCGCGACGGCCTTCCTGACGGCGTCGCAGGAGGACTTGATCTGAAGGGAGTTGGTCGGGCAGACGGGAATGCACTGTCCGCAGTGGATGCAGACGGATCGTCCGCCCGTCTTGGCGAGATCGTAGGCGTTGTTGACGCCGACATACTCGTTGCAGATGCCGGCGCAGAGGCGGCATTCAACGCAGAGATCCTCGTCGCGGACAATGGCGGGATTATTCTCGCCGATGGCGACGCGACCCTCCTGCCGCATGTGCTTGGACATACGCTCTCCTAAACTGGGTGGGCTGAATGGGGCGTTCCGCGGCCGCCGGGGGAGCGGACCTGGAACGGGCATCCTCATTGTAGCCCGTCGCGTTCCCGACTGCGGCGCGGTTTTCCCGAAGCGGCGGCTTCGCGGGACGATGATGCATTTCCATCCTGCGTGAGCCGGAGCGGGTTTTCGCTAGGTGGGGATGCCGTTTACCCTGAGAACGATTGCGAGCGTGAGATCAACTCAACTAAGATGATCTGCCTAGACGACAGACAGACCGACGGTTCGACGAACGGTCCGCGTCCCGTCGCCGTCGCACCTTCGCAGGCGTCCGCCGCCACCTATATATAGAGAGGCGGATGCCGCGCGCCCCGTCAGCGGACAGGGCGCGCGGCCCCATGCATATTCCGAACCGCCGGACGTCGCACGGGGCTTGAACACGAAGGAGCGGGCGCCCGATGCAGACGGTTCACCCACAGCCCCGCCCATCCCTTTTGACCACTCGGGCGGGACTACGTGAAACATGAGGAGACCAGCCATGTTCTTTCGCAAGCTTGCCCTGACGCTCGCCGTCACGACCGCGCTTTCCGCCTCCGCCCTCGCCTGTACCACGGTCGTGGTGGGTGAAGGCGCCACCGCCGACGGTTCCTTCCTCGTCGCGCGTGCGGCCGACAGCAGCGCCCTCAAGGCTCAGCACTTCGTCATTCATCCGGCCAAGAAGAACCAGTCCGGCATGTACCGCACCAAGGACCATGACGGTGCGACGAACTTCGAATATCCGCTCCCCAAGGAGAGCATGCGCTACACGACGGTGCCCAACTGGAAGACCCAACTGCACGGCGCCGTGGGCTTCAATGAAGCCGGCGTCGGCATCTCCGGCACGGAATCGATCTTCGCCCGCGACGACGCCCTGAAGCTTGACCCGTACAACGAAGAGACCGGCATCACCGAAGACGACATCCATGACGTCGTCCTGCCGCGTGCCAAGACCGCCCGCGAAGGCATCGAGATCCTCGGCTCCATCGTCGAGACGATCGGCGCCGGCGAAGGCTTCGGCGTGGTGTTCGTCGACCAGAAGGAAGTCTGGTACTTCGAAACCGGCACGGGCCACCAGTGGATGGCTCACCGCACCCCGAAGGACACGTACTTCGCCTCCGGCAACCAGGGCCGCCTGCAGCAGTACGACGCCAAGAGCGCCGACTTCATGGCCTCCAAGACCCTCGTGAGCTGGGCTGAAAAGAACGGCTTCTACGATCCGAAGAAGGACGGCGAGTTCAACTTCTCGAAGGCCTACTGCCGTGACGACGCCCGCGACCGCGTCTACAACGACCCGCGCGTCTGGCAGATTCAGAAGCTCTTCAACCCGAGCCTCGAACAGAAGCCCGACGAAGGCCGTACGTACCCGGTCTACCTCAAGCCCGAAAAGAAGCTCACCGTCGACGACATGAAGACGATGCTTCGCAACCACTACGAGGGCACGGACCACGATCCGTACAGCCCCGTCCTCAACGGCAACGAACCGTGGCGTCCGATCAGCGTGTTCCGCACGTATGAATCCCACGTCATGCACGTCCGTCCGTGGCTGCCGAAGGAAATCGGCGAAGTCGCCTACGTGGGCATCGGCATGGCCGACCTCTCCTGCTACGTTCCGTACTACCACGGCCTCGAATCCTACCCGGCCCACTACGGCATGGGCACGGACAAGGCCGACAGCAAGTCGATCTACTGGAAGTACCGCAAGCTCCAGACGCTCGTCATGACGGACTACCAGAAGCTCGCCCCGGTCGTGAAGGCTGCCTACAAGACGTTTGAAGCCGACACCGCCAAGGCCCAGGCCGACATGGAAAAGAAGTACATGGAAGTCGTGAAGAAGGACCCGAAGGCCGCCAGCAAGCTCCTCAACGAGTTCAACCTCAAGGTCATGAACGACGCCGAGGCGCTCACGGAGGACCTGACGAACCAGGTCTTCACGATCCGCACGACGGACATCCAGGCCGCCAACTTCTTCGCCAACAACAAGCGCAAGGACTAAGCGAGACCATCTGAGCCGCCTGCGCCTCGCCTGAGGCGCGGACGGCGTCGGATGAAACAAAATGGCCCCGCAGGACATCAAGCCTGCGTGGCCATTTTGTTTCGTGCGGTGCAAGTCAGAGGAGCTTCACGATCGTCCAGCGCGCGCCGAAGGCGAGAAGCGCCAGACCCGTGATGATGAGGATCGGCCCCTGAATGCCGAGCGGGCTGCCATTGACGGGAGCGGCCACCGAGGGATCGTCGTGGCGGTAGCGGATCTCGATCGGGTCGCCGGGGCTGCCGCGTGCCTCGTCATCGTTCTTCTCGGGCAGACGGGCCTCGACCTTGCTGCCGTCCCGGGCCGTGAACGAGACGACCTCGGTGTAGTAGTGCACGATCGCAGGCGCATCGTCCTTCCTGACGTGGGCCTCGCGAACCTCGACGCGCTCGATCGTCGCGGTCGTCTGCTCGCCGCTCGTCTTGAGCGTCCAGGCGGTGGAGGGGAGCTTCACGCCAGCGTAGAGGAAGGCGGAGCCGGCAAGGAGCAGCGCGGTGGCGAAGATCCAGGGAAAAATCTCTTTCATGACTGAGTCCCAAAATGTCACCGCAGGGCGCGGTACCTGAGGCTACTTTAGCAACTTTCAGAAGGAGTGGAGCCGCAGGACGGTGCGGGCGGATGCGTCCCGCGCAAAAAGAGAAGCCCGCCCAGCATCGCTGCTGGGCGGGCTGTCCTCAGACCCATCAAAACACGATCTCGAACGCAGGAGAAAGAACGTTCGGTTTGTTCGAGGCGGTGCTCATCCGCCTGCCACTCAGCGCGACCCCTCACGCTGTTTTGCAGTGGAACCGTGTTTCGTTGAAATGAACTATATCGAACCTGAGAATCGTTCGCAAGGCAAATACCCGAGCAAATGACTCGGGTATTGTAAGAAAGTTTTTCCAAGGGTTTGCCCTGATGCGGCGTTTCTTAAGAAAGCGGGCTGAACGCCTGTAGCACAGTCGTTTTGGATTGAGTCGGGCGGCAAGATGCCGCAACATTTGCGAGGGGAATTCTGAGGGCGGGAGGCGGTCGGATGGGGAGAAAAGGGGGCGCGAGTTGCGGACAATCTCGGTATGATGGACGGACATTGAGAGAACCCGAAATGGGAAGGAGACATAAATGACTCTTGTCCGCACCGCGGCCGCCCTGATGGCCGCCACGTTCGCCCTCGGCGCCCTCGCTGCGGGAAACACCACGAACGAAGACTTCCGTGACTCGAAGAAGATGCTCGAGCGCAAGGTCTACTTCGACCATCGCGTGACGCTCTACTGCGGCTACGCCTTCGACAAGCAGAAGAACGTCAGTCTGCCTGCGGGCTTCGTCGCGCCCCAGCACAAGGAGCGCGCGGGCCGCGTGAGGGGGGACCACCGCGTGCCCGCCGAGAACTTCGGCCGCGCCTTCAAGGAGTGGCGCGAAGGGGACGGTCGCTGCACGAATGAAAAGGGCCACTTCTACAAGGGCCGTCGCTGCGCCGAGAAGATGTCTGCCGAATACCGCCTGATGCAGGCCGACATGTACAACCTGTTCCCCGCCGTCGGCGCCGTCAACGCCATCCGCTCGAACTACAACTACGAGCTCCTGCCCGGCGTGCCCAACACCTTCGGCACCTGCGAGATGAAGATCGACGGCCGCCGCGCCGAGCCGCCCGAGCGCTCCCGCGGCGAGATCGCCCGCGCCATGCTCTACATGGAGGGCGCCTATGCACCCGTCTTCCGCATGAGCGACCGCCAGCGCCGCCTCGCCCAGAACTGGAACGAGCAGCATCCTGTCGTGCAGTGGGAGTGCACCCGCGCCGCACGCATCGAGAAGCTCCAGGGCAATGTCAACCCCGTCGTGAAGGACGCCTGCCTGAAGGCTGGTCTGACCTATCGCCCCTAATGGCTGAATCCGGCCTCGCCCGAGGCCGGGATCCTGCCCGATCCTTCAAAAGGGAGTTGAGCTCGCGCTCGGCTCCTTTTTTCGCATCCGTTCCTCTGACGGGTGACGGTTCCGGGAGGTGACGCATCGGCAGCCTCATGGATGCCGGCGGACAGTTCGCCGCGAGACGTTACCGCCTCGCGTTCCATTCGGGCTGAGGGACGCCCGCGCCGTCTGAAAACGTCAGGGTTACCCCGGGTCTCTTGGGGTCGTCATCTAGGCACTTACGCCAATGCAGGTTGAGCAATGCGGTGTTGCGGCGCTTTTTCCCGTTGAAGTCTGTTACGCCTTGCTACACTTCGCATCAGCCTAAAATCCGCCACTACGTCCTCGCGGGACCGACACCTGCGGGGAAGAGGATTGAAGGACTTACAACCCAATGACAAACAGCGGCATCAGCTGCCTGCGTGCGGTCAAAGAGAGGCGCATGCGGGCCGCAGGGCTCCGGGACAGGGGGTCCTGCCGCACGAAAACCAAAGGACAGCGATTCTCATGGAACCGTTTAACGCCGGATGGCTTTCGATCGTCCCGCCGATCGTGGCCATTGCTCTTGCGCTCATTACGAAGGAGGTTCTCTCCTCCCTCGTTCTGGGCATTCTGACGGGTACCCTCATTTATACGATCGGCATGGACGGCAACGTCCTGATGGGCACGCTTGAAAGCGCGTTCACCGTGATGGGCAACAAGGTCGACTTCAACATCCTGATCTTCTGCTCGCTTCTCGGCGCCCTCGTCTACGTCGTCGCCATGTCGGGCGGCACGAAAGCCTACGGCAACTGGGCCGTCAAGCGCATCAAGGGCCGCAAGAGCGCCCTGGCAGCCACCACGGGTCTCGGCGCGCTCATCTTCATCGACGACTACTTCAACTGCCTCACGGTGGGCACGGTGATGCGTCCGATCTGCGACCGCTACAACATCGCCCGTGCGAAGCTCGCCTACATCATCGACTCGACGGCCGCTCCGGTGTGCATCATCGCGCCCGTTTCGAGCTGGGCCGCCGCCGTCGGCTCCTCACTGCAGGGCTCCACGGCCTTCGAAAGCGACATGGCCGCGTTCATCGCCACGATTCCCTGGAACTTCTACGCGCTGCTCTGCCTGCTGCTCATCGTCTTCATCGTCGTGACCGACTTCGACTTCGGCCCGATGCGCAAGAGCGAGGAGCGCGCCGCCAAGGGGGAACAGTTCACGTCGCCGCTACGTCCTCCGCCGAGCCGCCCAACGCCAATCCGCACGGCACGCTCTGGGACATGCTCGTGCCCATCGCCTCCCTGATCGTCTTCTGCGTGCTCGCGCTGATGTACTCGGGCGGCTACTGGGGCGCTGATCCGAAGTACCACACCTTCGCCTCCGCGCTGGGCAACTCCTCCGCCGCGCCGTCCCTCGTCTGGGCCTCCTTCGGCGCCGTCGGCATTGCCTTCCTGATGTACGTCCCGCGCGGTCTCGTGCCGTTCACGGACTTCATGAGCGGCCTCGTCGAAGGCATGAAGCTCATGCTTCCGGCCAACATCATCCTGGTGCTCGCTTGGACGCTCTCCGGCGTCTGCCGCGACCTTCTCCAGACCCCGCTCTTCGTGCAGTCCATCGTGACCTCGGGCGGCGCCGAGTGGTCGATCTTCCTGCCGGCCGTGATCTTCGTGATCGCCGCCTTCCTGTCCTTCTCTACGGGCACGGCCTGGGGCACGTTTGGCATCCTGATCCCGATCGTGGTGCCGGTTGTCGAGGCCATCGATCCGGGCCTCACCGTCGTCGCGCTCTCCGCAACGCTCGCGGGCTCCGTCTTCGGCGACCACTGCTCGCCCATTTCGGACACGACGATTCTCTCGTCGGCAGGCTCGGGATGCAACCACATCGAGCACGTCTCGACCCAGATGCCCTACAGCCTCACGGTGGCGTTCTCCGCCTGCCTGGGCTACGTGGTCGCGGGCCTGACGGGTGGCAACTGGATCCTCTCGATTACGACCGCCGTCGTTGCGCTCATCGGCACCGTCCTGCTGCTTCACTTCTGGAACAGCCGCAGGACCGCCGCGACCTGATCCGCAGCGTCCTTTGATTGAAAACCGGCGCCTTCGCACCCTGAAGGCGCCGTTTTTTTTTGCATTCGGGGCGGGTGATCACGCTCTGTTGTCAAGCCGAAAGGCTGTGAAAGCCGCTTTGCGGCCACAGGAGGAGACTTCATCTGTCGCCTTAAGGCGTCGCCTGCTCATTTCTCCTTGTTCGTCAGGTGATTGGCGGGGGTGCTATTCGGGTTCTCCCTCGGCGTCGTCGGGGTTTGTCCTCTAGGGTGTGCACGGGCTCGTTTGGCAAAATGAATCGTCCGTCGCGCTCCGACAAGGGCGCGGACATGACCCGGGACCGCAGAGTCCGGATGTTGACCCAAACCAAAGGACAGACAGACATGAACTTCAAGAAGACGCTTCTCGCCGCCGCGCTCACGCTTTCCGCAGGCTTTGCCATGGCCGCCGACCTTCCGCAGGTCGCGATCCTCGCCACGGGCGGCACGATTGCCGGCACCGCCGCCTCCGCCACGCAGACCACGGGCTACAAGGCGGGCGACCTGGCCATCCAGACGCTGATTGACGCTGTTCCGCAGATCAAGGACTACGCGACGGTGACGGGCGAGCAGATCGTGAAGATCTCGTCCAACAACCTGACCGACCAGGTCCTCCTGACGCTGGCCAGGCGCTGCAACGAGCTTCTCGCCGATCCGAAGGTGAGCGGCATCGTCATCACGCACGGCACGGACACGCTTGAAGAGACCGCTTTCTTTCTCAACCTCACGGTCAAGAGCAAGAAGCCCGTGGTGGTGATCGGCGCCATGCGTCCCGCCACGGCTATTTCGGCCGACGGTCCGATGAACCTTCTCAAGGCCGTCAAGCTCGCCGCCGACCCGAAGGCGCAGGACCGTGGCGTGCTCGTGGCCCTCAACGACCAGATCTCATCCGGCCGCGACGTCACGAAGTCCAATACGACGAACGTCGCCACATTCAAGTCGCCCGACCTGGGCTACCTCGGCTACATCGCCGGCGGCAAGAACTACTTCCTGCGCAACCCCGCCATGCGTCACACGCACCAGAGCGAATTCGATGTCTCGAAGCTTGACAAGCTGCCGCGCGTCGACATCCTCTACACGCACGCCAGCGACGACCGCGTCCTTGCCGACGCCGCCATCGCCGCGGGTGCCAAGGGCATCGTGCACGCCGGTTCCGGCAATGGTTCCGTTCACGGCCAGACCGAGCCCGCGCTTGCCGAAGCCGTCCAGAAGGGCATCGCCGTGGTGCTCTCCTCGCGCACGGGCTCCGGCGTGGTCTGCCCGAACGTGGAGCAGTACAACAAGGCCGGCTTCATTGAAGGCCGCACGCTCAATCCCCAGAAGGCCCGTCTCCTTCTCCAGCTCGCTCTGACGAAGACGAACGATCCGAAGGAAATCGCCCGCATGTTCGAGGAATACTGATCCTTTCCCGAACCCGCCGGCATGACGCCGCCCGCAGGGTGAAAACCTCCTGAAGGCGGCTTCCCGAGCATTCGGCCGTCCTGCTCCCATGCGGAGTCGGGGCGGTCTTTTTCTTTGATGCGGAAAAAAAACGAAGGTTTGCATGGGAATGGCCAGAATCGGCGCCGGAGCAGGGTTTGAGGAAGGCAAAACCCTCTATAATGGCGACAACCTTTTTTCTTTTATTTTCCACCCCGTCACGGCCGTCGGAAAATCCGGGGCCTGCTGACGATTCAGAGGAAACTTATGTCGACCTGCAACGGTATGGTTTTTGAACTCAACGGCGCCCGCGCGCTCTCGGACTTCCGCGCCGCGCGCGTGCTCGCGGCCCTGCAGCGCGTCTCTTCCAACATCGAAGCGGTCTCGGGCCGCTTCGTGCATTTCGTGCATGCCTCCCGCGAGCTCACGAAGGCCGAAGAGGAACGCCTCGCTTCGCTTCTCACCTACGGCGACGCCGCCGAGGACGTCCGCGCCGACCTGGCCTTCATGGTGGTGCCGCGTCTTGGCACGATCTCGCCCTGGGCCTCGAAGGCCACGGACATCGTGAAGAACTGCGGCATCGAAGGCGTCCTGCGCGTCGAGCGCGGCACGGTCTACAGCCTTGCCCTCAAGGCTCCCCTCACGGAAGAGGAGGCCGCTCAGGCCGCCGGCGTGCTTCATGACCGCATGACCGAATCCGTCGTCGCCCGCGACTTCCCGGCCGAAAACCTCTTCGTCGAGCTCGAAGGCCGTCCGATGGCGACCGTCGCCCTCGTCGAGGAATTGTGCGTGC
>OGSS01002045.1_pt1 | contig 10320 bp, 6 predicted proteins | sample 1553591 | NCBI WGS metagenome assembly OGSS01 (sample SAMEA2580061, study PRJEB22360) | human gut metagenome | biome: human gut; feature: human-associated habitat; material: faeces | place: Denmark | collected 2008/2010
CCAGCTCTTTTACGCTGTTTATTTTCAGGCGGCTGCTGAGTTTGAACAGCAGCTCGATATTGCCCATGCGCAGCTCTATGTCCTCGGGCCGGAAGTTGTTGCTGAGGTAATTATACAGATAGGACGCCAGCTCGTACTGGGAGCCGAACTCTGCGTTTTTGTTCCGTATGCGTTCATTGCCTGCATTCTGAAGGCGCTCCAGGGCGATTTCCCCGGCGAGGACCAGGCCGTTGAGCTCGTCCAGAATCGCCAGCTCCTCATCGGACAGGGTTCCCTGCAGCGGCTTGTAGACCAGGTCGTGCTCCACCTCGGACCAGGCATGCATAAGGACCGAAGCCACCTGTATCTCAATTCGGGCCGTGGTGTACTTTTTCTGGGAACGGTCCAGTGACTCCTCTCTCATGTGGGCCCGGTAGTGGTTGGCCCAGTAGCCGGAAAAGCGCTTGTTATAAGAAGGCGCCTTGGACTGCTCCGGAAACTGCTTGGTCTCCAGGAGGGTGAAAAGGTCGTTGATAAGGCTGTCCGCCTTGTCACGGTCACCGGGGAAGTACAGTGACACCCTGACACCGCACAGGTCTGCAATATCTTCATATATTTCACGCATGTTTTTATAAGGGACCGCCCTCCTGGAATTGCGTATGAGGACCTTGCTTTTGAGACGCCCCGGGGCTTTGGCGCGGGAGGTCACGATGGCACGGATACCGGCTGCCTGAAGGGCGCTCTCTAACTGCCGGGCAGCCATCCGGCCGGCTGTTTCATAAAAGTTCATCTTTTTCTTGTAATTCTCTATGAACTGGTTGATTAAATCCATATCTATTCTCCGTATTGCATTGATACCCAATATTATATAACATTTTCAAAGGGAAGTCACCCCTGTGGTAACAATTAGGATAAAAAGTAAAAACCCACTGGATTTAATGAAATTTGGTGCTATACTTAAAAGAGTAAAGCTCCGGAGTGCATCCGGTTATGAAGGATGGTACATATGAAGAAAAGACTGATTCCCTTAGTTCTTTTCCTGTCCCTGGTGGGACTGGGAGGCCTGTCCCTTTTGTCTATACACAATCTCCAGGGAAATGCCAGGGTCATCAACTATACAGGTGTTGTCAGGGGCGCCACCCAGCGCCTTGTAAAGGAAGAATTGAAAGGGCGGACGGATGACGCCCTTATAGCGCGTTTGGACGGGATAATGGAGGAGCTGGCCACCGGTGCGGGGACCAACCGGCTCATACGTTTGGATGACGAGGCTTACCAGGAACTGCTGGCTTCCATGGAGGACCAGTGGCAGGTGCTTAAGGCAGAAATCATGCAGGTGAGGCAGGGGAAAGACTCAGGAGAGCTTTTTGAACTCAGCGAGCGCTATTTCCAGCTGGCGGATAAAACCGTGACAGCAGCAGAGCAGTATACTGAAAAACAGGTGGACCAGGCCAGCAGGGGCTTCGGAATTCTGATACTTGCAGCCATGGGAGTGTGGGGGATTCTGGTATGGCAGGAGCGCAGGCAGGATAAGCTGCAGGCCGTCATACGGGAAAAGGATAACGCCAACCGGGAGCAGAAACAGCGCCTGGACCGCATGTGGGATACGCTCCGCGCGCCTCTCAACGATATTTCCGAGATGATGTATGTCTCAGATGCGCAGACCTATGAACTGCTATTTTTGAATGAGGCGGGGATGAGGAATTTTCATCTGGACTCCATTGAAGGAAAACGCTGTTACGAGGTATTTCACGGGCGGAGTGAACCATGTCCGTTCTGCGGGGAGCATTTTACCGGATACGATAATATTGTCACATGGGAGAATACAAACCCTATAACCGGCCGCCATTATCTGCTAAAGGACCGTCTGATCGAATGGAACGGCCGGCCGGCCCGCCTGGAGATCGCCTTTGATGTGACGGAAGCGGAAAAGGAGAAACAGAGCCTTAAGTTTGCCCTTCGGGCCGAGGATGTGCTGGTGGACTGTGTGCGCAGCCTTTATGAGGACAGGGGCATCAGTGAGATACTTCCCGTCATCCTTGATAAACTGGGACGGTTCATGAACGCTGACCGGTCTTACGTGTTTATGTTAAGGGACGGCAAGCTGTACAATGAATACGAGTGGTGTGCCGAAGGCGTGGAATCCCAGATGGATACACTTCAGGGACTGCCGCTTGCATACATCAGCCGCTGGCTCAAGGTCTTTGACCGGCAGGAATGTATGATGCTGGAGGATGTGCAGAAGCTGAAGGAGGATTACAGGAATGAGTATGAGATTTTAACGGCCCAGGGGATCACCACACTGGTGGCAGCGCCCCTGGAACGGGACGGTCATTTCTGCGGTGCCATTGGAGTGGATAATCCTCCTTTGGAGCATCTGGTAAATATAGGGCCCCTCCTGCGCACGCTGGGGTACTTCCTCATGCTGGCTTACCGCAGGGATGAGAATGAAAGGGAATTAAACAGGCTCAGCTACCATGACACGCTGACCTCCTTCTACAACCGCAACCGGTATATTGCGGATACGGACAGCCTGAAACATACGGATTCCCCGGTGGGCATCGTATATCTGGATGTCAACGGCCTGAAGGATATCAACGATTTGCGGGGGCACGCATTTGGAGATAAGGTCCTGGTGGAATGCGCCAGGAGGATGCGGGAGACCTTTGAGGGAGCTGATTTCTACCGAATCGGCGGGGATGAATTTGTCATCATAAGCCGGGAATGGGGAAAAGAAGTATTTGAGGAAAAGGTGGGGCAGCTCAGGAAGAATTTTGAGCGGGATACCATATGCAGGGCGGCTGTGGGCAGCCGGTGGGCAGAGGAAAGTGACGATTTGACCCAAATCATTGCGGATGCCGATGCAAGGATGTATGAGGATAAGAAGGAATTTTACCGCCGCAGTCCCGCGTCCCGGCGCTACAGGCACCAGAGCGATGAAGTAATCAACCTGTCCAACCCGGAGGTACTGGCTGACGAGCTGGGAAAGAACCATTTTGTAGTCTATGTGCAGCCCAAGGTTTCCTCTGCGGACCGGTCCGCGGTGGGGGCAGAGGCGCTGATACGCTATCAGTCAAAGGAAGGCTCCATGATACTGCCGGGCAACTTCCTGCCCCTTCTGGAGGAGGCCAAGACCATCAGCCAGGTGGACTTTTTTGTCTTTGAATTTATCTGCTCCAAGGTAAAGGAGTGGGCTGACCGGGAAAAGCAGGCATTTCCTGTCTCTGTTAACTTTTCCAGATTTTCCCTGTCCCAGCCTTCCTTTGTGGAACAGCTGGTGAAGCTGTGCGGTAAATATGGTATCTCGCCCGGACTTTTGGAAATCGAGATAACAGAAAGCATACGGAACGCGCCGGAGATTGACCTGAAGGCACTCATAGGGAAGCTGCGCCAGGCAGGATTCACCGTTGCCCTGGATGATTTCGGAACCGAGTATGTGAATCTGTCCCTGCTGTCCTCTGTGGAGTTCGACGTGCTCAAATTAGATAAGACCATGGTGGACGACATGGTCAATAACCCCAAGGCCCAGGCTATCATCGAGTCCATCGCCGGAATCTGCAAAAAAATGGGAATCCGGGTGGTGGCAGAGGGAATCGAGACAGAGGAGCAGATGTCCGTGCTTCGTACCTGCGGGGTGGAGACAGCCCAGGGATACCTGTTCAGCAGGCCCATATCCGTGGAAGAGTATGAAGAAAAGTACCTGTAAGTATACGGCTGTATAGGATATGGCAGTAAATGGCCCCGGCTTCAGAGCTGCCTGGCAGATGAAGCGTCAGTGCGGATGATAAAGCCGTATTCCGCCGTGCTGTTGTTATTCCACCGGCAGTTTACACGGAAACCTCTCAGAATACCTGCTTCTTCCTGCGAAGACATATCAGAACTCAGCAAGGCTGCCCTGTTCATTTCCAGGGAAAAGCAGGCCGTGCTGCCGGAACAGGCCAGGGTAAATTCTTCTGTGGCCTGTTCATTGTATTTAGGGGAACCGTCACTGCGCAGTATGAGGTCCTGAACCGTGATATCATCGGGGACCGTGCCTTCTCTGAACTCCAGGGAAATATCTGTTCCCAATTTGACATAGGGAATGTCCGCTGCCTTCTCTGCCAGATAGGAGAGGGGTTCGGCCCCGCAGGCTATGACAGCCGATTGCGTCCCCTGGCCGTCCGGCGTGTATAAATGAAACCCGCCGGACGATGAGGGGATTTCTGTTTTGTCCGGTCCGGATGTGACCAGGAGCTGCGGGATGGTGGTTTTAAGTGTCTGTGTTTTAACATCAGTAATGGTTTCGGCAGAAGCCGTGTTTTCATCAGAGGAAGGGACGAAATCCTGCTCAAAGAATTCCAGGCCCTTGGCTGTTTCATTGTCGCCAATCAGAGCAATGGCCATCACCTCCGGTATCTCCTGGTTTTCTTCCAATGCGGAGTAATCATCCATGTTTGTGCGGGGCAATCCATACTTGGGAATACTCCATTGACGGTAAACAGAAATGCGGTCAACGGGTTTTAAATCAGAAAAGCTTATTTCATTTTTCCGGGAATCGTACACTGGTATGCCCGGGCTGTATGTGATGACATACTGTCCGTTCTGGCCTTTGGGATTTGTTATATTTCCCTGAAAAACCAGCTTCCGGCCGTCATTGGAAACCACCTTTCCAAGGAGGATGGAGTTATACGTATCACCTTTCCGGCTCAGAAGGTACCACCTTGATATAGCGGCCGTGCAAAAAGCAGTTAAAACAACTGCGAGAACCAATACGGAAATGAATCTGCGTTTATCTTTCATAAAACTCTCCTTTCCGGTCAATCAAGACCATTCACATTCTCTCCAACCACATTTCCATACAACCAATATAATACAATCAGCCCCATAAGACTTGAAGAAAAGCTGAAAAATTCTTACGATTCCATGAGAAAGGGTATCAGGTAAGCCGGGAGAAAAGCTATGATTTTGCTATTGATACTTTTGGAAATGGGGTGTATTCTTTAGGAGGGAAAAATTGAAAATGAAATATGGAAATGAAATACGGAAATGAGAGAGGAATCTTCATGAGTCACTATGATTTAATCGGCTTTGATATGGACGGCACCATACTGAACAGCCAAAAGACCATATCAAACCGCACACTGGAAGCTGTAAACCGCGCCGCCCATATGGGAAAACGCGTCATATTATCCACCGGCCGCTGCATCAGCGAGCTGGAGGAATTCAGGGATGTCCTTGCTGGTGTCAGCCACTATGTATGCGAGAGCGGCGCCCTGATTTATGACGCGGTGAATCAAAGCATCCTTCACTCAGAAACCCTGCCCCGGGATTTGGTGGAACAGGTCCTTGAAACCGCTGCCCATGAGGATGTGATGGTATACATGATGAGCGGCGGACAGGCTCTGGCCAATGGAAGCCAGGTGGCTGATACCAGCCATTACCACATGGGCATCTACCAGGAGATGATGGACCGGGTGGTGAATAAGACGGATGACATTGCGGCCCTTTACAGGAAACATCCCTTTCCTGTGGAGAAGCTGAACCTGTTTTCCGCCTCCGCTGCCATCCGGGAACGGCTCCATTCACGGATATGCGGGCTTCCCCTTGCCATTGCCTTTGCGGAAGGCGCTTCTCTGGAACTGTCCCCCCTCAATGTCAGTAAGGCCAGCGGCCTAGTGTGGCTGTGCAGACATCTGGATATATCTCTTGACAGGACCATTATTGTTGGGGACGCTGACAATGACGCCCAGGTTCTTCAGATTGCCGGGCTCTCCGTGGCCATGGGCAATGCCCTGCCCCACATTAAGGAGCTGTGCGATGTGGTGGTAGCTGACAATGACCACGACGGCTGTGCCGAGGCAGTGGACCGTTACCTGCTGGAGGCATGAGGCTCAGGTCCGGCAGGCAGGCGGACCAGGAAACAGGCGCCTCCCTCCGGTGAATCCGATACGCTTATGGTGCCTTTGTGGAGCTGTACCAGTTCCTTTGCAATACTGAGCCCCAGCCCGTAATTCTGCTTGCTGCTTCTGGCGCTGTCCCCCCGGTAGAACCGGTCAAATATATGTTTTTTTGTCTCATCGTCCATGCCGCAGCCCTGATCGGATATGGTCAGGCAGACCATGCTCCGGCTGCGGGAGAGCAGATGCTTATTCATCTGTACGGATGCGGACAGACTGACACTGCGTCCTCTTGGCGTGTAGCGCAGGGCATTGTCCAGGAGGACGGCAAAAATCTGCTCCAGGCGGTTTTCATCGCCGTATACACTGGGAAGCGGGGCTTCGGGCAGGTCCAGTTTCAGGCAGACCCCCTTGTCCTGGTACAGAGGTTCAAAGCGCTCATAGATACTGATCAGCAGAGTATCCATGTCCAGGGAGGAGGACTTGAGGCTCCATTGCCCGGTGTCGGCCGAGGCCAGAAGCAGCATGTCTCCCACCAGGCAAGACATGCGGGAACACTCCCGATCCATATTATCCATGTATTTCTCCCTTTGGTCAGGGGCTGTCCGTGCAGCGCAAATGCTGGAGCGGATGACCGCAAGGGGAGCCCTCAGCTCATGGGAGGCTGCTGCTATGAATTCATTCTGTTGTTTCTGGCTTTCAGCCAATGGTTTTAACGACTTCCCCACCAATACCCAGCTGACGGACATCAGCGCGGCGATGCCGGCCAGATTGAGCACAAGGAACAGAATACCCTGCCGGTACAGGCCGGCGCCCATGGGGTCCTTGTAGGCCAGCAGTGTCAGGCTCTGAAAGCCTGTCTGTGTGGGAAGGACAAGCACGCTGCCCAGATAGGTGTCGCCCCGGTCGCCGGCCACTGTAAATACAGAGCTTCGGATCAGGGATGAAGATATGGGCCTTGATGACGGGTCAACGCGCTCGGACATGGCGGCTTCCCTGGCCCGCATAATTAACGTGTCCCGCCCGCTGGCCGGAGTCCAGGAACCGCGGTAAAGGAGAGGCTTGCCGTTGTCCTCGATATGTATGATCAACCGGTTATCGCTCTCCAGCCTGGACAGCCAGGTGCAGCTGATAGCGGTGCCGGACTGGAGACGGGAGGTGATGTTCAGAATTTGGTCCTGAAAGGAATCCAGGGTTTTTTTGTTGAATTCCCTGGCGCTTATGACCAGGATGCCGATGACCACCAGAGTCAGAATCAGTCCGGTGGTCATGGTAAAAAGGGCGGTGAGCTGCCGCCGGAGCTGTTTAATCATGTTCCCCTCCGGTTTCCAGGCGGTATCCGATACCGTGGACCGTCTTAATCTGAGGCAGAGCGCCTATGGACTTGAGGCGCCGCCTCAGGAAGTAGATATAGTTGTCCAGATTTCCTTCCTCCACATCGGAGTCAGGCCCCCATATGTAAGACAGAATCAGCCCTCTGGGAAGGACCTGGCCTTTATTGCGAATCAGGTATTCCATGAGGGCTGATTCACGTTTGCTCAGCTGCAGGGTTCCCTGGGGACCTGTGAGCTCCCTTTTCTCCGGGTCCAGGCTGATGTTGGAGCAGGCTGCCGCGGGACTCTGTTTATAATTTCCCGGCCGCCTGGTAAGGGCCCTGATTCTGGCAAGGAGTTCCTCCACGGCATAGGGCTTCACCAGATAATCGTCGGCGCCTGCGTCCAGGCCGTCAATCCTGTCGTTGATGCCGTCCAGGGCAGTGGTGATGATCACCGGCGTGGCAATCTTCATTCTTCTTAAACCTCCCAGGACGCTGAGTCCGTCCATCTGGGGAAGCATCCGGTCCAATATGATAACATCATAGGGGTATTCGGCCGCATAATAAAAAGCTTCCTGCCCCTGGCCGCAGCAGTCAGTCCCGTATCCCGCCCGCTCCAGCTGGAGCTTTATGGCGTCACATAATTCCTTATCATCTTCAACCAATAGAATCCGCATTGCACCGTCCTCATTATTATTAATATATGCAACCATTATATCAGACAAATCTCTAAAAAACCTAAAAGAAATACTTCCAGTTTTTCAGTTTTTTTAGAGATTTGTCTGATATGATACAGAGGACATGAAGATTGCACGGGAGGAGATTTGACAATGAAAAGGAAACTTATGAGTCTGTGTCTGGCTGTCAGCATACTGTCAGGATGCCTGTGGGGCTGCTCTGCCCCCTCCGGTACAGCAGGCGGAACCAGCGGACAGCAGACGGAACCAAAGAGACAGGAGGAAGATAAGCAGGAGGGGCCAAAGGGAAGATACGCGGAGAGCAGTATACCCATTTCCCTGGAAGAAGGGGAAAGAGCCGCCGATATCATCCAGACAGAGGACCAGGTCCTGGAGCTGTATACGCTTAAGGACAAAAAAGCGTTCAGATACATATGGACGGGTGAAAAATGGGAGAAACAGGACAACAGCCTGCTGGAGGGACTGGAGTTCCCTTACGGGATTCTGCACATGATACAGGGAGAGGACGGAAACCGGTATGTGCTGTACCAGGGCGGGGATGATTATAGGGCATTCATGATGAAGCTGACAGAGGGGCAGGAGCCTCTGATGCTTCTGGACCAGGTTTTTTCCGCTAAAAATGACCGGGGCTATTACGATATGAGGCCTGACTTTGCGGCGGTGTCAAAGGAAGGACTTATCTTCCTGTCCCACAGCAGGGTGACGGATGTGTATACGCCTGAGGGCGACCTGGTCCTTACCCTGCCCCAGGAGTGGAGTTCCATGGAATGGAAGGGATCGGGCCTGCTTATGGGAAACCGCTATATCACCAACAGCGAAAGCTCCTATATCAGCTACGATATTTCCGGCATGTCAGCGTCCGCCAAAGAGGAGATACCATTCCAGTCCCCGGATTTTGACAAGTGGGCGCCCATGGCTTCTGACGGCAGCGGGGGAATATACATTGCCAACCCACAGGGAATCCACCATATGAATCATGGGGGAAGCCTGTGGGAAACCATAGCTGACGGCACCCTTAATTCCCTGAGCCTTCCCAGCGCTAATCTCAGAAAGCTGTTTGTGGGAAACCAGAATGACTTTTATATCTGGATGACCCAGGATGAGAAGGAAGAACTGAAGCATTATACTTATGACCCCCAGATGCCTTCCGTTCCCAGCCAGACACTGACGGTATACGGTCTGAACCTGGAAGAGTCAGATACCATCCGCCAGGCAGCCTCCATGTTCCAGCTGGAGCACCCGGATGTCAGGGTGGAATTGATTGACGGCCAGGCCCCGGCAGGCAGCACCACGGTGTCCGACACCATAAGGGCCCTGAATACAGAGCTTTTAGGCGGTAACGGGGCAGACCTGCTGGTTCTGGACGGCCTGCCGGTGGAGTCCTATATAGAAAAGGGGGTTCTTGAGGATATGAGGGAATACTTAAGTCCCATGATCGCTTCGGGAGAGCTGATGGAGCAGGTGTCAGAGCCTTATACAGAGGAAAACGGGAGTATTTACCAGATTCCCACCAGGATGACGATACTGGCTGCTTATGGGGACAGCCGGGCCATAGAGAGCCTTGCGTCCATGGAAGCCATGAGAGCCTACCAGCAGGATCCCTCCAACCTTCCCCTGCGGCCCAAGACCAATTATGAGAGTCTGCTGCGTCAGATTCTGATGCTGCGATACGATGAAATCGTGGATATGGGCACGGGAAAGCCGTATCCGGGTAAAATTAAGGAACTGTTGGAGACGGCGAAGGTCCTGGGGGAGGCAAACGGTGCCAAGCCTGTATTTGACGAGTCTGAGGATGGCGGCCGGGGAAGTTTCTACAACAATGTTCCCGGGGCGGACGGACTGCTGGGAAGCGAATACAGCCGTGTGGACCTGGGTATGTGTGCCGTTGCAATCGACAAGATAGATAGCATGTACGATGTCCTGCTGCCACTGGCAGTACAGAGAAAGCACGGATTCACCATGGAAAATGTAAATGCGTCCTACCTGCCGTCAGGTACCATGGGAATCAACCAGGCCTGCCGGAACAAGGAGATGGCAAGGGAATTTATTCTCTTTGTGCTGGGACATGATGTCCAGTCAAAGGACCTTTCAGACGGCCTCCCGGTCAATGCCCTGGCAGTCAGTGACTGGGTGGGGCGGGAAAATGCCAGCGGCACATCCATCGTTGTCAGCGGAGATGACGGTTACGAGCTGGAAGGCAGCTGGCCTGCAAAGGAAGAACGTATGCTGGTATTTGATACCGCAGCCGGGGCGGATCATCCCATCCGGATGGACCGGGTTTTGACGGATATTATTATCAATGAGACAAAAGGATTTTTTGAGGGGAAACTATCCCTGGAACAGGCAGCCCAGAATGCGCAGAACAAGGCAATGCTGTATTTTTCAGAGTAGAAAAAGCGTGCTGTTCCTGGCCCCAAGTCTGGCGGGGACAGCCATATTTGTGCTCATACCCTTT
>OGSS01002050.1_pt1 | contig 10295 bp, 9 predicted proteins | sample 1553591 | NCBI WGS metagenome assembly OGSS01 (sample SAMEA2580061, study PRJEB22360) | human gut metagenome | biome: human gut; feature: human-associated habitat; material: faeces | place: Denmark | collected 2008/2010
GTCCAAGTATGTCTGCCAGCCTTACCAAATCCTTTTCCTGGCTGTAATACACCCTCGCAAACAAATGCCTGAGATTATGCGGGAAAACCTTGTCCGGATTAACCCCTGCCTTGCGGCTGATTTGTTTCATCTCCCGCCAGATGTTGCTCCGGTCCATGGGCTTTCCGCTGCGCGTGACAAATATCATGCCGGATATAATGTTTCTCTTTCTTGCATATGCCTTAAGAAGCCTGCACAATCCATGGGGCAGGAATACGGTTCTTACCTTTCCCTTGCAGTCCACCTCCGCAGCCTGTTTTTCCACCGCGTTCACTGTGATGCAGCTCAGCTCGGATATGCGGATTCCGGTGGAGCATACGGTCTGCAGCAGCAGGCACAGCCTCTCATTTCCTTCACCGCGGGCAACGTTCACAAGCCGTATATACTCCTCCCGTGAAAGCTCCCTCTGACCGGGGCAGAACATCCTATGCTTTACCTTTATGAGCCGTACCGTGCAGTCCTCCCAGCCAAACCACTTAAAAAAGCCGTTCAGCGCCGCAAGGGCACTGTTGGCGGTAACCGGGGAAAACCGCTCCCTCAACGTATCCTTCCATAAGATCACCATTTCCTTACTCACCGGTTTTCCATCGGCGTATTCCCTGAACAGGTTCAAATAATAAAAATATTTTTTTATGGTGCCGCTGCTCATTTCATTGTGGTGCATCTCCCCGCAATAGTCCTTCATCATATTGTCTGTGATTATTCTCTTAGCCATGTCCGTTCCTCCTTGAGTTGTCCCAGGTCTGTCCCTTATGGGGTAGGCTTCCCATTCATTTGCGGATTATTCTGCTGTAATGCTTCGGTATAACAGGTAACGGCAAAAGGGCACCCGAAACCAAAACAGTTCCGGATGCCCATTCATAAGCTTATCATTCTCATAGTTGCCCCTGAGGGGCTGTGTACTCCGTCTTTACAGGCCCAGGCCTTTGCTCACATTTACCACAAAGTCCTGCACATTGGTCACAATGCTCTTGGCAGACAGGCTTCCCCTGTCACCCAGCTTATTCACGGCAAATTCTGACACATCCACACTGTAAAAATACACCTGGCGTATGGTCCCGTCCGGCATGACACGGAAGGAGGGGGTCATATTACCCGTTGCAATGGAGTGAAGGGTGGTGGCCATGCAGATGACCGTGGTGGCTTTCCTCACGCACTCTCTCATGGCATCCTGTCCCTCATATACATTGGCATACACCTCCGGCAGCGGGCCGTCGTCTCGGATGGACCCCACCAGCACAAAGGGCACATCCTTCTTCACACAGCTGTATATGATGCCGTTATCAATCCCCTCCTTCTCAACAAAGGCCGGAATGGAGCCGTGGTATTTTACCCGGTTGATGGTGTCAATGTGGTTATAATGGCCGTTTGGCTGGCTGTACTGGGTATAGATGTTCTGACCCAAAGCAGTGTTTAGGTAGGCCCCCTCCAGATCATGGGTGGCCAGCGCGTTGCCCGCTAACAGGGCATCCACATACCCGTTCATCACCAGTTTTGAAAAGGCTTCCCTGGAATCGGAATCAAAGGCGCAGGCAGGCCCCATGACCCAAACCACATATCCGTGCTCCCTCTCATGGCGCAGCAGTTCATAGATGTTGTCGTAATCCTTGGAAAAGGCTGTCTCCCTGGAGCGCCTCTGGCGGAAGGCAAATGCCTCATCATGGCCTCCCTCCCCCTCGTCAAAGCCGTGGGGGTGTACGAATATGCCGTCCTCACAGTTCTCGGTACGCCCTGTAAAGACCAGATCGCCCTGTTTTAAGTTGCGAAACTCCCTGACATGAATCCTCCCGCTCTCGTACACTGCCACGCAGTCCATACGGCTCTCCTCTGCCAGCAGCCACTGTCCCTTGACCTTAAAATACTCCGGAAAAATGGTGGTGGCATGGTAATGCTCCGGCGCCACCTTATCCTTGGGCGCCGGAGCCATTACAGCATCCGGCGCATCTGTAAATTGGCTTTGGCTGAAATCCGGTTCCCTATATTCTACCAGTTTAAATGACATTGCGTTATCCCCCTGTACAGTTATATTTATGGATTTAAGCATATCACGATTGCCGGCGCCGCGCAATGACGCCAGGCCATGTTTTCCACGGCCTGGCGCTGTTATATTATATACTGCTGTATACTGCCTACGGATTCACCACATTCTGCGCAGCTCCGCTTAGGAATGCCTCCAGGTTCTTTACGGCTATTTCCATCAGTCTCTGCCTGGATTCCTTAGGGGCCCACGCTATGTGGGGGGTGATAATACAGTTGTCTGCATCCAAAAGAGGATTGTCCATGGCAATCGGTTCCGTGGACACCACATCCACTGCGGCTCCTGCCACCTTTTTGCTGTTCAGCGCATCTCTTAAATCCGCTTCCACTATAAGGGGCCCTCTGGAGTTGTTGATAATCATAACCCCATCTTTCATCCTGCTGATGGTATCCTTATTGATGATGCCTTCTGTTTCCGGAAACAGAGGACAATGAAGGGCAATCACATCAGATGATGCAAACACCTGATCCAAAGAGGCATATGTGCATGTATCACTGACCAGCTCCGGATTCTGGTATGTATCATATGCCAGTACCTTCATACCCAGGGCCTGGGCTATGCGGGCCGTCCCCTGGCCTATGCGTCCGAATCCGATGATACCCATGGTCTTGCCGGCCAGTTCAATCAAAGGATGGTTCCAAAAACACCAATCCTTACTCTTTGTCCAATCACCCCTTTTGACACAGTCCGAATGCTCTCCTATGTGATGACACAGCTCAAGGAGCAGGGCTATGGCATATTGGGAAACAGCATCCGTTCCATAGGTGGGGATATTGGTCACAGTGATTCCTGCTTCCTTTGCAGCTTTTACATCCACCACATTGTACCCAGTGGCCAGAAGGCCAATGTATTTAAGCTTTGGGCAGGCTGCCATGACCTCCCTGGACACAGGCGTCTTATTGGTCAGTATGATTTCGGCGTCCCCAATACGGTCAGCAATCTGACTGTGGTCCGTGGTGCGGTCGTACACCGTCAAATCCCCCAGTGCCTCGAACCCCTCCCAGCTTAAATCGCCCGGGTTTTCTGTATATCCGTCTAAAATTACAATTTTCATATATAATCTATCCTTTCCGCTTGCCGGCGTACCATAAGCTGCTAATCCTCAACCAGTGCCCATGCCCGGTTAATCACGCGCTTTGTATTCGCCAGAATGATATCCCCGTCTTCATCGCCCCATGGTTTTACTTCCAGGGACAGGACATAAGGCGCCTCGGAGTTAAAGAATCCTTCCTCCTTTAAGACGGTAAAAAAATCCGTCAGCTGTTCCACGTCATTGGCACTGTTGGGAAATCCAAACCTGGGATGCTGGTCGCCATAGGCCTCGCATCCCTTCTTAACCACCGCGTTTCCAATATGGAAATGAGTGATATAGGGACGCAGTGTCTGTACCACAAATCTGGAGGTCTCATAGGTGGTTGGAAAATGAGATAAATCCACCATGAGCCCAAAGTTATTGTGGGTCATCCTCATATCTGCCGCAAATCTGGCCGCATAGGGAGCCGGCCCTATCAGGGCTGCTTTATCCATATCAAAGTCAAATACCTCCAGTTCCACCATCATACCTTTTTTTGCCGCATGGCTGCAGACCGACCGGGTTGTTTTTAAGAGCTGTTCATAGGCAAGATGTTTGGTGTCCTCTTCCCATTTACCTGCCAGGAACGCGATTCCCCCTGCCCCCAGATATCCGGCCTCATCCACAGCCCTGATAAGGACCTCCTCAGCCTTTTTTCTTTTGTCCTCATCCACATCATTTGGGTTAAGACCCGGCCCTAACAGGCATGGCTGCGCCCCAAAGCATACCTTGAGGTGGGATTGTTCCAACAGGTGTCTTACCTTTTTCCTGGTTTCCTCATCCCTGATACTGGTCACCTCAACGGCTGAGAAATATTCATCTGAAGCAATGGTCTTTATGGATTCCAGAAGGTCATAGGATACCGGCGGATGGCTCATCCACTGGATGGTTCCTACCTGAAAATATTTCTGAATTGAATCTTTCATGTTTTCTCCTTCTCCGTATAGGATATAATTCCCTTATCTACTTTATCTATCTCCTCCGGCCCATTACCTGCCTGGCCCTTGCAGCTATATTCCGGGCGCTATACCCATATTTGTCCATGAGCAGGTCAAGGTCACCGGACTCTGCAAATGTTTCGGCTCCTAAGATGGACACTGGCACAGGACAGGATGCAGCTGCGGCCTCTGCCACAGCACTTCCCAGGCCGCCCCGGACCGAGTGCTCCTCCACGGTGAGTATGGCCCCTGTCCTTCTGGCGCATTCCTCTATAAGCCCTGTGTCAATTGGCTCAATGGTATGCATGTCCACCACGGTGGCATGGATGTCCTGCTCTTCCAACAAATCGGCAGCCTCCAGCACGCGGTGAAGTACGGTTCCCGTGGAAATGATGGTAACGTCCCTTCCATCCCTGTGAATGATTCCCTTTCCAATCTCAAATTCCATATCATCCCCATATACCGCCGGGTAGGGAGCCCTGGACAAACGCAGATATGCAGGACCCCTGTAATCTGCCAGTGCCATGACTGCCTTCTCTGTCTCCACTGCGTCTGATACGGATATGACGGTCATGCCCGGAACAGACCGCATGGAGGCCAAATCCGTGATGGCCTGGTGGCTTGCCCCGTCATAGGAATCCGACAATCCGCAGTATGTGCCGCACAGACGCACATTCAGGCTGTCGTAGGCGATCAGGGACTGGATGGGATCCAGCGCCCTGGATGTCATGAATACAGCAAATGTATTTACATAGGGAATGAATCCCTCCAGCGCCAGCCCGGCCGCCATATTGACCATGTTGAGCTCGCTGATTCCCACGTTGAAATAACGGTCCGGATACTCCTTTCCGAAGAGAACGGATTTAGTGGAACCTCCCACGTCCGCTTCCAGCGCAACCACCTTCCGGTTCCGTCCGCCCAATGCTTTTAATGCCTGTCCATAGGCATCCCGGATAGCTATTTTATTGCTCATGCACCCTGCCTCCTAACTCCAGCTTTGCCTGCCTGTACTCCTCATCATTGATGGGCTTTCCGTGCCAGATATTTTTTCCTTCCATAAAGGAAACCGCCTTTCCCTTTACGGTCTGGCAGATAATGATTGAGGGCCTGTCCTTCACTGACTTTGCCTCCGACACCGCATCTGTTATGGCCGATACGTCATGGCCCGCGCATCTGATAACATTCCATCCAAAGGCATTCCATTTGGCGGCAATGTCTCCCATGGGCATGATTTCCTCCAATGTACCGTCCAGCTGTACACCATTGTTATCCAAAACCGCAATGCAGTTGGCTGTCTTAAATTTGGATCCTGCCATGGCTGCTTCCCACACAGCCCCTTCCTGAATTTCGCCGTCCCCCATAACCACATATATATACGCGCTGCTCCCTTTTAACCGCTCCCCCAGCGCCATGCCGATACCGGCTCCCAGGCCCAAGCCCAGGGGGCCTGTGGAGAGCTCAATCCCCGGGGTCTTATGTACACACGGGTGTCCCTGCAGGTGGGAATCCAACTGGCGCAGCGTCCGTAAATCCTCCTCTGGAAAATATCCCATATCCGCCAGAATCAGATACAGCATAGGGGCTGCATGCCCTTTACTCAGTATAAGCCTGTCCCTTCCCTCCATATGGGGATTCCCGGGATCCGTGTTCATGATTTCATAGTACAAAGTGGCCAGAATCTCGGTGCAGGACAGAGATCCCCCGGGATGGCCTGTCTGGATGCTGTGCAGCAGGTCGATGAGGCTGCCGCGCAGTTGAAGACACTTATTATCCAATTCTAACTTTCTCTCTTCCGTCATATGCTGTCTCCTCTATAAAAAACTTTACCCTCAGATTCAGTCCCTGAAAGCAGCAGTCATATCTTCCACCCACTGTTTTACAAGAGCCTCCCCATCTGCCTCATATGCAAAATAATTGTTTGGTTCCCGTCCCCATAATCCCATATAATCAATGACAGTTTCCCCGTCACAAAGTCCCTGGGTCTCAACATCAATTGTAGTATGCATGGTGCGGAACCACTGGGGATTAATTAAATAACCCGTGGTAGTTAAATCATTCAGGCCAATCTCTCCTTTTTTTCTGTTTGCCTGGTTTTCAGCCTTGATCTCCCCTACTTTATTTCCATGCTTATCAAATATGGGCTTTGCAGCCTTATTGATGCGAAAACTCAGCAGCCTGGTGAGAAAATCCGTTACCCTGGTACCCGCACCGGCAATTGTCTCCAAATCCTCCACTCTCTGCGTGACCATATCACATACATCCAGTCCCAGCTGCACCACAGGTATTTTAGAGTTGTACACCACCTTAGCTGCCTCCGGGTCCACCATAACATTATAACTGGCCCTGGGCGCCTGATTACCGGATACTTTAAAGGTTCCCCCCATAAAGATCACTTCTTTCACATGGTTTTCAAAATCAGGGTCCAGTAAAACAGCCATTGCGATATTGGTCATGGGGCCTAAAACAAGAATTGTAACCGGCTCAGGAGCTTCCCTGGCAATGCGTACCAATTCAACCGGAGCATATCCGCTGCTCACCTTTGTGCAGGGCATGGGGAACCCCAAATCACCGAACCCATCTTTACCATGCATCCAGGATGCCTCAATGGACGGGCGGACCAGGGGACGGTATGCCCCTTTATACACCGGAATATCCTGGCGGCCGCATATCTCAAGTGTGCGCAGCGCGTTGATGGCGCACCAATCTACCCCAACATTGCCGTTGGTCACTGTAATTGCTTTTACATCAAACTTTCCGCTTGCAAGGACCCATAAAATGGAAGCCGCGTCGTCATCTCCCGGATCCGTATCAATAATCACTGGCATTTTAACTGTATTTTCCATATGTTTCTCCTTTATCTAAATCGTTGTATAACTAAATCATTGTTAATGTCCCAACATCAATTCCGGTAAAAATGTTACGATTGCGGGACAATAGGTTATCAGGAACAGTGTTAACACCAACACCACAAACATGGGCATGGCTTTCCTGGCAATCTGCATGACAGGAATCTTTGTTACCGTGTTTGCCATGAACAATGATAAGCCCAAAGGCGGGGTCAGCAGTCCCAGCGTGGTGTTAAGCGCCATGATGACGCCCAGATGAACCGGATCCACTCCCACGGCCGTAAGTGTTGGAAGTATCATGGGCGCAGTAATTAAAATGGATGAAATCCCCTCCATGAAGCATCCAATTATCAGCAGCGCAATATTAACCAATAACAAAAGCAGGTATTTATTGTCTGTAAGTCCAATTAATATCTCAGAAATCATTCTGGGTACATTTTCAAAGGTAATCATGTAAGAAAAGCAGGACGCCATGGCAAAAATGGCCGAGCAGCTTCCCAGTGTCTTTCCGGTATTTACAAGAATCTCCGGCATATCCTTCCATTTCAGTTCCTTATAGACAAACATTCCCAGCAGGAATGAAACCACACAGGCTACGCCTGCTGCTTCCGTGGGCGTAAAAAAACCGGTATAAATCCCGCCCAATACTACGATAGGGATGGAAAGGGCTCCGATACCTTCGGGGAGAGCCTTTATGATTTCTTTGATGGAATACGCTTCACTGGTTGGAAAATCGTACTTTTTCGCATACCAGCATACCTGCAACATCAGTACGGCCCCCATGAGTATACCCGGAACCAATCCCGCCATAAGCAGCGCGCCTACACTTGTCCCGGACACAACCCCGTACATAATCAGAGGCAGGCTTGGCGGAATGATGGGTCCTATGGAAGCAGACGCACAGGTCAGGGCAGTGGCATACTCCTTGTCATATCCCTGTTCCGTCATCATCTCTATTTCCATAGGGCCTAAGGCAGCCACATCCGCAACAGCAGAGCCTGTAACCCCGGCAAACATCATGGATGCCACAATATTAATATGGGCCATCCCCCCTTTGAACCGCCCCACACACACCTTTGCGAAGTGGATGATTCTTCCCAGGCTACCCCCTTTATCCATGATATTTCCTGCCAGTATGAACAGGGGGATTGCTACCTGTACAAATGTATTCATCCCTGAAAACTGGCGCTGCAGAATGGTCCAGGCAGGAAGGTCATGGGTAGCAAAATAAAACAGACAGGTTCCTCCCAACACATAGTAAATAGGAATTCCCACTACCAATAAAACTGCGAATATTATAAATACGATTCCCATATGCTATTTCCTTTCTGCCGTCTTTAATTCGCCAATCTTATTTACTATATTGACAATGCCAAAATAAATCGCGAATAAATATCCTATCATAGGTCCCATGTAAACATAAAACAGAGGTATACGCAGCTGCGCTGATAAAGTGCCTGCATTATACGCATAGGCGATATAGTCCTTTCCTGACCACAATACAATTCCCATAAAAAGGCAGCCAAATACAATCCAGAAAATACTCATATAAGCTTTAACCCTTTCAGAAAAGCCGTGGATGAATGCGTCCACATTGGACAACATCCCATGTCTGCTGGCCACTGCAAACCCGAAAAAGGTAGCCCAGATGCAGCAATAGGTACTGACCTCGTCCAGCCATACCACCGGTATATTAATATTGCGGCCCAATACTCCTATAAAAACAGACAGTCCCAATACTCCCACAAATATTCCTATAAATATGTTCAGGATTCTCTCAAACACAGCCGCTATCTGGTTTAACCCTTTTACAATGCTGTTCTGTTCCTTCATATGTTCCTCCTATCAGCCGGATGCGGAACATCCGGCTTTTGCCCAGGTGCTACTTTAATTCCATTATCTTTTTTGCAATATCCTGCACCCATGGTTCCATTTGTTTTAAATACTTCTCACGCACAGGGGCAATGGTCTCATGAATGGCATCAACATCAATATCAACCATTTCCACACCCTGTTCCTTCAGATATTCAATATCATCTTGATTGATCTGATTTGCCACTGTATTTAACTCGGTCAGGCAATCCGCCATGCATTCATCCAAAACAGACTTATACTCATCCGGCAATTTCTCATACAAAGGTTTTGAAATTACTAAATACATAGGAGAGGCAAAAATCTTAGGCTCTGCCATATATTTCACATGATCATAAAAATTCATGGTGCGCACGCTTGTGGGAACATGGTCCAATCCATCCACCACCCCTAACTGCAGGCCGCTGTAAAGCTCAGACCAGGCGGTGGTAGTGGAGTTGCATCCCAAAGACTGGAAGGTATCAACCAGAACCGGTGATCCCATGACACGGATTTTCTGTCCCTGAAAATCTGATACGGTCTGGATTGGCTCCTTGGTAAACAGCATACGGAAGTAATCCTGGTAATAACCAACTGCTATAATATTGTTGTCTAATGCCTGCTTCTTAAGTGGTTCCATGATTTCATCATCGTTCATGGCCTCCTTCAGGGCTGATTCGCTGGAAAATATTCCCGGCAGGTTAATCACATCAAACGACGGCACAAAATTAGCCAACAGGGTGACACTGGCAAGGTTTCCGGCAATTGTCCCCATCTGCATTCCCTCGATAACTTCCTGTTCAGAGCCAAGGGTACCTGAATGATAAATTTCAATTTTAAACTTTCCGCCAGTCTTCTCAGCTACCTCTTTTGCCATATTTTCAGCGGCAATATTCATGAAATTATCCGGCGACTGCGTATGGGATATCTTCCATGTAATTTCAGGCAGGTCCTCCGCCGGCTGGTTGCCTGTTTCTGCCTGCTGCTCCTGTTTGGTGCCCTGTTCTTTTGCCGCAGACGTGCTATCAGAACTTCCCCCGCATCCGGTCAATAATGATGAACCTAACGCTACTGACATAATGATACCGACTGCTTTTTTCATCCTCTTCATTTTTCCTTCTCCTTTTATCGTTCTTGGCTTTTATCTTTTATTGTACTGTTGGATTAACGGTTTCAGGTATTGTATGGACGCCTGAGCCATTTTATCAGGATCCTCTCCCGGAAGAATCTCTACCGATACCCAGCCATCATAGTCCGCCATTTTCAGAGCATCAAAAACACCCTGGAAATTTATATGCCCCATTCCCGGCGCGTACCGGTTAGAATCCGCGAGATGGACATAACGGATCCATTTTCTGTTTCTCATAAGGCTTCGTCCAATATCGTCATCCTCAATGTTCATATGGAAAATGTCGGGCTGTAATCCGCAATTCGTACTGCCCACCTGCTCCAGGAGAGCAGCGCCTTCATCAACACTGTTAATAAAGTTTATCTCATACCTGTTAACCGGC
>OGSS01002053.1_pt1 | contig 10287 bp, 11 predicted proteins | sample 1553591 | NCBI WGS metagenome assembly OGSS01 (sample SAMEA2580061, study PRJEB22360) | human gut metagenome | biome: human gut; feature: human-associated habitat; material: faeces | place: Denmark | collected 2008/2010
GAATATATTTACTGTGTTTGGTTTCCATGGATAAACTTCCTCTTACATTAAATTCTCTTCGCGGAAACTGAGATACCGCCTGTCTCCGATGACAATGTGATCGATCAGTGTGATTCCCACCAGGTCTCCCGCTTCTTTCAGGCGTTTGGTGAGCAGCATGTCTGCTCTGCTGGGGGTGGGGTCTCCGCTGGGATGGTTGTGAACCAGCACCATGGACACGGCCCGGCACCTGAGGCCTTCGATGAGTACCTCACGGGGTGTCATGACAGATGCATTTACTGTCCCTCTGGCCATAATCTGATCACGAACCATGGCCTGCTTGGTATTCAGAAACATGACCCGGATTTCCTCCTGCTCCAGATGGCGCATATCTTCCATATAATAGTCCGATATTTCCTCCGGACGGCCAAAGTAAAGAGTATGCTCGCTGGCCTTCCGCTTCCAGATGCGTTTTGACAGCTCTCCTATACAAAGCAGCTGGACCCCCTTTACCTTACCAACTCCCTTGATTCGTGTAAAATCATCCAGGGAATGGTGCAAAAGGCCCAGCAGGCCGTCTCCGGGGCTTCCCAGAGCCAGCAGGCTGTCTGCCAGGTCCAGGGAGTTTCCTTCCCTGCTTCCGGTGCGCAGGATGACTGCCAGAAGCTCTGTATCGGACAGGCTGTCCGGACCCAGACTCAGACATTTTTCATAGGGGCGGTCCTTGTGGGGCAGATCCTTAATTCTTATTCTTTCCATCTCTCTCCTAACTACGCACCTCTCCAAGCACAAAGTCAGGAAAATTATATATACCGGTAAATGATGAGTGCCACTGCCACGCCGATGATACTGGCCATGGTAATCTTGATGGTCAGTCCGAAGGTGATAACCAGGATGCCGAAGTTAATTACCAGAGGCGAATCCAGCCCGAAGGATTGTCCGAAGTTCAGCCAGTTCAGCCAGGAAATCCCTTCAGCCAGCTGTCCCATGAAGCCTCCCAGGACAATGCCGGCCAGCAGCATGATTAAAAGTATCCAGAAATTCTTGTAATGCATGTGTCTTACCCTCCGGTCAGTCAGGCCGCCACCCTGGGCCCCAGGGCCTGGGTTCAGCCTAATTAATATATATTACCATAAGTTTCCTGGGGTGTCATCTTAAGATTTTCAAAACTCCGTCATCCAGCAGCTGCTGTAATGATTTGAGTATCCCCAGCTTGGCATGGTACCAGGTCAGTCCTCCCTGGAAATAAACGGCATAAGGCGGCTTGATGGGGCCGTCAGCTGAGAGCTCAATGGACGAGCCCTGGACAAAAGCGCCTGCCGCCATAATAACAGGGCTGTCGTATCCCGGCATGTCCCATGGTTCCGGCGTCACATAGCTGTCCACCGGCGCCGCTGCCTGGATTCCCTTGCAGAAGGATATGACTCCCTCAGGCGTGCCAAAGGTGATGGCCTGGATGATGTCATGGCGGGATTCACTGCCGTTTGGCACCACTGCGTAGCCCAGGCGCTCATAAATATTGGCCGCGAACACAGCGCCCTTTAAGGCTCCTGACACCACAACAGGCGAAAGAAACAGGCCCTGGTAGAGCTGCTGGTTTAACCCCAGGCTGGCGCCCACCTCCTTACCCAGCCCGGGAGCACTTAAGCGGTAGGACGCCCGTTCAATGCAGTCCTTTCTGCCCACGATATAACCGCCGATGGGAGCCAGTCCGCCGCCGGGGTTTTTAATCAGGGAACCCACTATCATGTCTGCCCCCACATCGGTTGGCTCAAGGGTTTCCACAAACTCTCCGTAACAATTGTCCACCATGCAGATGACGTCCGGTTTTATGTTCTTGATAAAGGAAATTAACTCCCCGATCCGCTTCACAGACAATGTGGGGCGGGTGGCGTACCCCTTGGAACGCTGTATCGTCACCAGCTTAGTCTTTTCATTTAAGGCTGCCGCAATGCCTTCATAGTCAAAGGAACCGTCCTCAAACAGGTCCACCTGGCGGTAGGATACCCCGTACTCCTTGAGGGAACCGGCAGAATCCCTAATTCCTATCACTTCCTCCAGGGTGTCATAGGGCTTGCCCACAGGAGACAAAAGCTCATCTCCGGGACGCAGGTTGCCGGACAGGGCCACATGAAGGGCATGGGTGCCGCTCATGAGCTGAGGGCGCACAAGGGCGCTCTCACCGTGGAACACGCTGGCGTACACATCCTCCAGGGTATCACGTCCCAGGTCATTGTAACCATAACCGGTGGTGGCTGCAAAGTGGATGTCGCTGACACGGTTGTCCTGCATTCCCTTGATGACCTTCATCTGATTGTATTCCGCCACCGCGTCAATGGCTTCAAAGCGTTCCTTCAGCGCTTTTTCCGTCTCCGCCGCAAATTCCCTGACCTCCCTGCTGATGCCAAGGCTTTCATATATCTGGTTCATTTCATTTATATCCATTGGTTTATAATCCTCCGCTTTCCGGTTTGTTATTGTAGCACGATTCCCTGCTTTGCGCAATCCTCTAATATGCGCTCCAGGACGTTTGACATATCCCCTCCAAACTCAGGCAGATTCAAAAAACGCACATCCCGCTCACGTTTGAACCAGGTCAGCTGGCGTTTTGCAAAATGCCTTGTATCGCGCTTCAGTATATATACAGCCTCCTCCAGGCTGCATCTGCCCTCCAGATAGTCCAATATCTCCTTATATCCCAGCCCCTGCATGGAGGTATGGCCTCTCCGGCAGCCCATATCCTTTAACGCCTTTACTTCCTCCACCAGTCCCTGTTCCATCATCAGGTCCACCCTGCGGTCAATTCTCTCATAGAGCAGGGCCCGGTCCGTGTTCAGAGCATAGTAGAGGAAATTGTAGGGGGATTCTTTTTCCCTCTCCTGCTGGTTGTGGAGGGAAATCTTCTCACCTGTCTGGCGGAAGTATTCAATGGCCCGGATAACACGCTTTATATTGTTGGCATGGATTTGTTCGGCCGCCTCCGGATCCACCTGGCGGAGCATGGCGTGAAGGATCTGGGGCGCCCTCTCACCCTCCCGCTCAGCCAGGGCTTCCAGTTCCCTGCGTACTGGGCTGCAGTCCTCATTTTCCTTAAAATCAATGTCGTACAGCAGAGCCTGTATATAAAACCCGGTTCCGCCGGCAATGACAGGGATGCGGCCGTGGCTGTAAATCTCCCTCAGGGCCTCCTTCGCCATCTGCTGGAAGGTGACTACGTTAAAGGACTCCTGAGGCTCTAACACGTCAATGAGATAATGGGGAACGCCATCCATTTCCCCGGGAGTCACCTTGGCAGAGCCGATATCCATATGTCTGTATACCTGCATGGAATCCGCGCTGACGATTTCCCCGCCGATGGCCTTTGCCAGACGGATGGATAGGGCGGTTTTTCCCACTGCTGTGGGTCCTGTGAGGACAATGAGCGGCTGCTTCATATATTAAAAGCTCCTTTCAGACAATGCGTTTAAATTTTTTCTCCAGCTCATACTTGCTCATGGAGATAATGGTAGGTCTGCCGTGGGGGCAGGCATAGGGATTTTCCAGATCCAGAAGCTGGTCAATGAGCACATTGGCCTCCTGAAAGGACATGGTATGATGTCCTTTGACAGCCGCTTTACAGGACATGGATGCCACCTTTTCATAGATGATGTCCGGGTTATGTACAGATATATCCTCCGAAAGCCCGTCGATCATCTCTGTCAGCAGTTCCTTTTTGGCAATGGAAAACAGGTTGGCAGGCACGCCGCGCACCGCATATTCCCTGCCGCCAAAGGGCTCTATCTCAAAACCGATTCCCGTGAAGTAATTCATATATTTCTCCAGGAGAAGTTCTTCGTTCATGTTCAGTGTAAGGATAATGGGCGGGTCCACCATCTGCACGTCATGCTGCCGCGTCTTTAAGGATTTTATGGTATTCTCGTAGAGCACCTTTTCGTGGGCTGCATGCTGGTCAATGATGAACAGCTGTTCATTATACTCCACCATCCAGTAGGTGTCAAACAGCTGGCCGATAAGCTTGTGTTTTAACCTGGCCTTGGGATCCAAAAGTTTGCCGTCAAACAGGTCCAGCTGTTCCGGCTCAGCGGCGCATCCGGCTGTTTCGGCGGCATGGGAAAGAACAGGGACGTCTGGCATTCCTTTCAGGGCATTCAGGGAAGCCGGGGAGACTGAACGGGGTTCCTGTTCCTTTCTTCTCTCCTTCAGCCAGTCAGGCATCAGCTCATTGACAAAGGAAGGCCTGGGCGGGGCTGACCGGGCGTAAGCAGAACCAGCGCCCGGGGATGGGCCCGCGGACGGGACCTGGGCGGGGCTGACCGCAGTTTTCTGGCTCAGATTCTCCCGTCTGCGCACCTCAAAGGGCTCCGGACGCGGAGCCAGCTTCTCTGCCAGCTGCCTGGCCTCCTTTTCCTGCTTCGCCTCCAGGCTTACCTGGGGAATCAGTTCCTTGTGGGACAGGGCATTGCCCACAGCCCTCAACACTGCATTGTACACCTTCTCCCCATCGGCAAAGCGCAGCTCCATCTTGGTGGGATGCACATTCACGTCCAGGGTATCCGGATCAATATGGAAATGCAGCATGGTAAAGGGGTACTTGTGCTGCATCATATAGGGTTTATATGCCTCCTCAATGGCCTTGGATATGATGGTGCTCTTGATGTAACGGCCATTGATGAAATAATTCTCGTAATTCCGGTTGGACCTGGCTATGACCGGCTTGCCTGTAAATCCGGTAACTGTAATCCAGTCCTCGTTGATGTCCACCGGGAGCAGGTTTCCGGCAATTTCCCGTCCGAATACAGTATATATCAGGTCCTTCAGGTTGTGGTTTCCTGAGGTGTAGAGCTTATTTTGATTGTTCTGTATGAAGCGGATGGAAATATCCGGGTGGGAAAGGGCAATTTTCTCCACCAGGGCCGCCACATGGGCTCCCTCTGTCATGGGAGTCTTGAGGAATTTCTTCCGGGCAGGCGTGTTGTAAAACAGGCTTCGGGCAATGATGGTGGTTCCCTCAGGGGCGCCTATCTCATCCAGCCCCTTCTCAACCCCGCCTTCAATCTGGTACCGGGAACCGGTAAGGCTGTCCCCTGTCTTTGTAATCAGCTCCACCTGGGCCACGGCCGCTATACTGGCCAGGGCCTCGCCCCGAAAGCCCAGGGAGGATATGGTGAATAAATCCTCCACTGTCTTGATTTTGCTTGTTGCATGGCGCAGGAAAGCCAGGGGAATCTCTTCCTTTGGGATGCCCCATCCGTTGTCAGTGACCCGAATCATGGAACAGCCGCCGTCCTTGATTTCCACGGTCACAGCGGTGGCATGGGCGTCAATGGCATTTTCCAGCAGCTCCTTCACTACAGAGGCAGGCCGTTCAATGACCTCGCCGGCTGCAATTTTATTGATGGTGTTTTGGTCTAAAACAGTTATGTTGGCCATATTTAAGTTCCTTTCTGTCTGTACTCAGCCAAAAAGTATCTCTAAAAGCCGGCCCCAATCTCAGATGCCAGGGCCGGCTTTATCAGTTGCTTTTTACAGGTATATAATCCCTGACCTGTATCTACTTTACCGACTTGCCGGAACGTTCGGAAAGGAACGTGCGCAGGCCGTTTATGCAGACAGCGCCCATCTGTCTCTTATCCAGAAGATAGCCGCCATGGTCCATGGTATATAACACCAGGCACTGCTGTGTCTCGCATATGTGGGATATCTGGCTGTATGCGTGTACTGCCCTGCATCCGGTTGGAACAGTCTGAATTAAAGAGGCCGCTGCGGATAAAGCCCGGCCCCATGGTGCGGACCAGATACGCCAGAATCAGGAAGAGGGTCTTCTGTTATCATATCAGATTCCTTTTCCTTGCTGCACCGGCGGCCTTCCGCCCCAATACTGCATTACATGATGCAGCACTGTTTATCCCCTCTCTTTATATACAACAAAACCAGATAAAACACAAGCCCTTTTTACAGAACCATGGGCCTTTGAACCATGGGTCTTACCAGGTTATGGGCACTACAAATCCATAAGTCCCTCCAGAACATGGACCTCCATGCGTCCCTGCTCCAGGTCCACATTCAGAATACAGTCACCGATGGCGGGAAGCATCAGTTCCTTTCCGTCCTTCATGGCAACCACATATACATCATTGGCCCCTGTTTCCAGCACATCCTTAAGGGTTCCCAGCTCCGCGCCCTGGTCCGATACCACAGTAAGTCCAATCAGGTCCGTGATAAAGTATTCATCGGGCTCCAGGTCCACGGCCTGATCCCTGGTTATCAGCAGGTCCCTGGATTTATATTTTTCTATTTCATTTATATTGTCATATCCCCTGAATTTGAGGATGACCATGTTCTTGAAGAATTTCACATGTTCGATTTCCATGGGAATATACTCTTTTCCAGTGTCAAGGATGACTTTCTTCAGCTCTTTGAAACGTTTGGCGTCATCTGTGGTGGGGAATACCTTTACTTCCCCTTTGATTCCGTGGGCGGAGGTTATGACTCCCACTCTCAGCATGTTTTCCATACACCTGTCACCTTTCTGTGATAAGTAATTTTACGGAGGAATTTCTCCGGGACAATCTTCCCGGAGCAATAAATGAACCGCCAGCCCTGCGGCCAGCGGTCCTCAACTTGTCTGCTTACTGAATCCTGCTTACTGAATCTCAACGATTACTTTCTTGTCTTCCTTGGATGCAGCGGCCTTGACAACGGAACGGATTGCCTTTGCAATCCTGCCCTGCTTGCCGATGACCTTGCCCATGTCAGCAGGAGACACCTTAAGCTCAATCAGGGTGTCCTCGCCCTTCATTGATTCGGTAACAACAACTTCTTCTGGGTTATCGACCAGTGCTTTCGCAATCACTTCGACTAATTCCTTCATCTTAACACCTCATTGTCAACTACTGAATGCCGGCGATTTTTAAGAGCTTTCCTACGGTCTCAGTTGGCTGTGCACCTGTTGCTAACCACTTCTTAGCTGCTTCCTCATCAAATTTGATGACGCTTGGTTCCCTGGTTGGGTCATAAGTGCCGATTTCCTCGATGAACTTGCCATCCCTTGGGGATCTGGAATCAGCAACTACGATTCTATAGAAAGGAGCCTTCTTCTGTCCCATTCTTCTTAATCTCATCTTTACTGCCATGTGATTTCACCTCCTTGTGAATTGTTCTTATATTAGACATACAGGAGTATTCCTGTTTGACTAGCCTGGTCTGCGGATTGCAGTATCAGCATTCAATGTCCTAAAAGGGCATCTTCATCTTGCCGCCCAGCAGTCCTCCCAGACCGCCGAATCCGCCTTTTCGCTTGCCGCCGCCCATAAGGCCCGGCATCTGCTTCATCATTTTCTTCATCTGGTCGAACTGTTTTACCAGACGGTTGACCTCGCTGACCTCCACACCGGCGCCTTTTGCAATGCGCTGCTTCCTGGAAGGGTTTATGAGGTTTGGATTGGCCCTCTCCTCTTTTGTCATGGAGAGGATGATGGACTCCACTCTGTGCATGGATTTTTCGCCTTCGTCCATATCCACACCGGACAGCTGGTTACCCATGCCCGGCATCATGGAAAGGATACTTCCCATACCGCCCATCTTTTTAATCTGCTGCATCTGGGTCAGGAAGTCATTGTAATCGAATTCCGCCTTGCGCAGCTTCTGGCTCAGCTCCTTGGCCTGTTCCTCGTCCACCTCGGCAGCAGCCTTCTCAATCAGGGACTGGATATCGCCCATCCCCAGGATTCTGGAAGCCATTCTGTCCGGGTAGAACTGTTCTAAGTCAGACAGCTTCTCGCCCATACCAACATATAGAATCGGTTTACCTGTGACTGCGCGGATAGAAAGGGCCGCACCGCCTCTGGTATCGCCATCCAGCTTTGTGAGGATGACACCGTCAATCCCTATCTTATCGTTAAATGTGCCGGCCACATTCACCGCATCCTGACCGGTCATGGCATCCACCACCAATATGGTCTGGCAGACATCCAGATTGTCCTTTATCTCCACCAGCTCATCCATCATGGTTTCATCAATGTGGAGGCGTCCCGCCGTATCCAGGATGACTACGTTAAGGCCATTCTTTGATGCGTGCTCCACAGCTGCCTTGGCAATGTCCACAGGCTTGTTTTTGTTGCCCATGGAAAATACCGGAATGCCCACCCGGTCGCCGTTAATCTGCAGCTGTTCTATGGCTGCCGGCCGGTAGATGTCGCAGGCAGCTAACAGGGGCTTACGTCCCTTTGCCTTCATCTTTGCTGCAATCTTGGCCGTGGTCGTGGTCTTACCCGCGCCCTGGAGACCAGCCATCATGATAATGCTGATTTCGTTGGAGGGCTTTAAGGAAATCTCTGTTGTCTCGGAACCCATGAGCTTTACCAGCTCCTCGGTCACGATTTTGATGACAGTCTGTCCCGGTGTCAGGCTTCCGAACACATCCTCGCCCACTGCCCGTTCCTGTACGGAGCCGATGAACTGCTTTACCACGCGGAAGCTTACATCTGCTTCCAGAAGAGCCATCTTGACCTCCTTTAAAGCAGCCTTTACATCGGCTTCTGAAAGACGGCCTTTACCGCGAAGGTTCTTGAATACATTTTGTAATTTATCGGATAAGCTTTCAAAAGCCATGAAATAATCCTCCTAAGGCTGCACTGTATTTGATGAATCATACATCAAAGCGTGCTGGTGATTTGTGCGGACAATCGCCGGATCTGATCAATGAGAGCCATATCCCTGGTGCGTATGCATTCATCAGAGAGACGTTCCAGCTCACCGGCCATCTCCTTGACTTTCATGAACTTGGCTACCAGATGAAGCTTGGCCTCATAATCCTTTAGTATCTTGTCGCATCTTTTTATCAAATCGTGGACACCCTGACGGCTGATTCCCTGCTCTCCCGCTATCTCGCTGGGGGAAAGGTCACCGAACACCACGTCCTCGTATACCCTGCGCTGATGTTCTGTCAGCAGTTCTCCATAAAAATCATATAACAAACCCTGTTCCACAATCTTTTCCATTTCAACCACCTGTGCTATCATACACGATAGAAAAAGGATTGTCAAGCATTTTTACTTGACAATCCGAAAAATCCGAAAAAATCATTGATAATAGATATTTTTGTTCGCGGATATCAGCAATATGGCAGCGATAAAGCATCCTATAATAAGCGTCCGGTATATCCCGGAGAAACGGGCGCCGACCTGGCTGTCAATGAGGCAGAACAGGATACTGCCAAACATAAGGATGGTGGGGAGCAGTACAAAAAACATGTATTTCCCCTTGGAAACACTGTGGGGCGGCGGCGTACACCGGGTCAGTTTCACAAGGGGAAGCCTGCCGAGGCGGAAACAGGGACCGAAAGTAAAGGAAGCCTGATAAGCAATTCCCTCCAGACGGACCAGGGCATAGGTGAATTCCAGCCGGATCGTCTCATAATCCATATTTTTTCCGGCTGCGTAAAGAGCTGTCTCCCGGGCAAAATCCTCCGGCGACAGGACTTCCCCCTCAGGTTCAAAATAGATGTATTGGGAGTGGAGTTCCCTCTGAAACATCTTCCAGTCTTTTCTGATGTCCTCCAGCCAGGTGTTCCCTCCGTCTTCGTGGCTGATTTCCTCCAGACAGCTCTCCACCACAGAGGGTTTCAGCGTCTGCTGTTCTTCCAGCCTGGTACATATCTGTTCAAGTTTCTTTAACTGTGACATTTCCCCGTCAATCCGGCCCAGGCGCAGGCGCATCAGGTCGCCTAAAGTCAGCCTTCCCTCAAAATATCCCCGGATATCCCGGATGGGGATTCCCAGCTGCCGCAGAAAACGGATTTCCAGCAGACGCTCGATATCTTCCTCGCTGTAATCCCTGTAATGGTTTCCCTCTGTACGCCGGGGCGCCAGAAGCTCCTCGCTCTCATAATATCGTATATTCTTCCGGTCCAGTCCGGTACGGGCTTCGGCTTCTTTCATTTTCATAAGCTCATCTCCTTTCTGTTTCTGCTTTGATTATAAGGTATCCAGCAACTGTACAGTCAAGGAAAATAATAAATAAAAAAGGGAAAACTCTTCAGTTTTCCCTTTCAAAGACAATCTCATAATTGCTGTTGCCGGTCAGCACTCTTTTTTCACTGCTGGGACTTATAATCTGAACCAGACGCCATCCCTGTGCAGATTCCTTCCTGATAATATCTTTACATCTTTCAATTGTTTCAACACTTCCATTTTTCAGATTTCCGTCAAATGGAACTTCCACAAAGTTATATTCATATTTACCCATATCCGCAGCTCTTTCTCTTTTGATATTTGCACTTATTATAGCGCCGGATATCATAAAGATACT
>OGSS01002059.1_pt1 | contig 10270 bp, 15 predicted proteins | sample 1553591 | NCBI WGS metagenome assembly OGSS01 (sample SAMEA2580061, study PRJEB22360) | human gut metagenome | biome: human gut; feature: human-associated habitat; material: faeces | place: Denmark | collected 2008/2010
GACTCCATTATCTTAGCATGCATTGCTTTATAATGTCAAGTGCTTTTTTGCGATGTCTTCCAGAAAACGGTTAAACCGCTTTCCGGAAGTGGCCGCCTCATCAGCGGCGAATATGATAATATCACCAAGCCATGCGCTGTGCAAGCGATATTAGAAAGTTTAATGTCGCTTGCGTACACTGGAATTTCTTGCAAATTTCTGATGATTGCGGAACCATGGGTAATGAAAAGAAGACTTTCTCCTCATTCCAGTTTGGGAAAAGTACTGCATCCTTTCCCTTAATTAGCTTTCGCATTCTTTTTGACCAAATGGAAAAATGGAAGAAGTTCAACATGGTATTGTCATTCCTCTTGTGTAACATATGAAGACGAGCCTGCGGTTCATAGTCAGCAAGCCTTACCATCAAAAGGCAGGTCAGAAGAAGTCTCTCCGGGACTTTCGAGGGATGGATTCCGTTAATATTCTAAAACAAATTTCTGGCGGTCACTATTCCCAGAAATACCATAACCAGCCCACATGTCAGCTGAAGGGCAAGATACCCCAGTGCCTGTTTCCATAATCCAGCCATCATGTACTGCATGGTTTCATTCATAAATGAAGAAAATGTGGTAAATCCCCCAAGAAATCCAGTTATCAGTAACGCGGCCACCACCGGATTTTTTGCACATCTTGTAAGCCCCACAGCAAGAAAACCTATGCACAAAGAGCCAACTGCATTCACAACCCATGTCCCGTATGGAAAGGTGGTTCCCAGTGTCTGTGCCGTCAGTTGAGACAATATATATCGTAAAACTGAACCGAGCGCTCCGCCAACAGCTACCGCTACATACATTAAAGCCATAAATTCCCCCTGTACTCACTTAAACTCTATAATAAAACAAAAAGACCCCTGCTAAAAAGCAGGAGTCATCAGCATTTTGCGTTTAAGGCGAACCCCATCGCCTGTCAGTTATGCTATCACTTTTTTATAATATTGTCCATATATTCCCTTGGCGAAATTGCTATAATAGAGCAAAGCTGTATATTTCTCAGGCGGGCGTCCATAGTCCATCATTCGCCACCTGGTTAAGTGAAAGGAGTATATAAACATGCCTGCAAATATGACATTTATAAAAGCCTTGCCTTCACCTTTTGAATTGCAGGAAATGTTCCCGCTTTCATCAGACCTTCGCCGGATTAAAGCTGACCGGGACAAAGAAATTCAAAATATTCTTTCTGGAAAAGATTCACGTATGCTCCTGATTATCGGTCCATGCTCAGCTGACAACGAGGATTCTGTGCTGGATTACATGCATCGCCTGGCCAGGGTGCGTGATGAAGTAGCCGACAAACTGTTCATTATTCCCCGTGTCTATACCAATAAACCAAGAACCATCGGTATCGGCTATAAAGGCATGCTCCATCAACCAAATCCATCTAAGAAAGAAAACCTGATTGCAGGCATCATCGCAGTCAGAGAAATGAACACACGCATTATCAAGGAAACCGGATTTACCTGTGCCGATGAAATTCTTTATCCGGAGACCTATCTGTACCTGGCCGATATTTTATCCTATGCCGCTATAGGAGCCCGGTCTGTGGAAGACCAGTTGCACCGCATGATTGCCAGCGGTGTAAGTCTGCCCGTAGGGATGAAGAACCCTACCTCCGGCGATTTATCCGTACTTCTTAACTCCATTGCCGCCGCGCAGCATGAACAGCGTTTCATCTTCCGGGGATGGGAAGTGGAAACCACCGGAAATTGTTTTGCTCACACCATTCTTCGGGGATATGTTGATAAATTTGGAAACAGTTCCCCGAACTATCACTATGAACATTTACAGCGACTTTCTGCTTCCTACAGGGAACGGGGTCTCACCAACCCGGCCATCATTGTGGATTGCAACCACGCTAATTCTGAAAAAAAATATTACGAACAGATCCGTATCGCCAAAGATGTCATGCTGAGCCGTCACGAATCAGCAGAAATTCAGAACATGGTCAAAGGATTGATGATTGAAAGTTATATTGAAGATGGATGCCAGCCTATTGGAGGCGGCGTTTATGGAAAATCCATAACTGACCCCTGTCTGGGATGGGAAAAGAGCAGACAGCTGATTTACGAACTGGCCGATGAAATCTGAAAGAGGATGCACACCCGCTAAAGGGTATGCATCCTTTTTTCATATGGACATCCAATCACCTGTAAGTTTGCTCCTTTATTTTCAATACCCGGATTGACTACAGCCTTTACCTTTTCCAATCTGAGCAATCCTGTTTCGCAGTCAACTGGATAAACTGCATCGAACAAAATAAGCAAAGTAAAAGAGCCCGTCGTATTCGACGAGCTCTTCTGTTTGGCGGAGAGAGGGGGATTCGAACCCCCGTTACGGCTTATCACCGTAAACATGATTTCCAATTCCTAGCCAATGCCATAAATACAGTAAAAATCTAACTTTTTTACTACGTAAAACACTATTTTTAATGGCTTATTTTTTACACTGGTCGTAAAAGTGGTCGTAAATTCTACTTCTTTTCCGGACCGTATAGGCGCTCCATCCCCTGACGGGTTACAAGCCATATGCGCCCTGCCTTTCGCACTTCTTCACGGGTAAATCTCGGTTCACCACCTTTATATCCTGTACACGCCTGTTGGATAGTTCTCGGAGCGACGCCCCACCGTTCGCCTGCCTCTGCAGCTGTCATCACTTCATCAATAATCATTTTCCACTCCAATCCAGCAACACAATTGCCAGTGCCAGAACCACAGTAGCAAGACAGTAATTGTCATACCCGCTGGTCCAATATGACACACAAGCACTTATTAGCATAATCAATTCAAGTATTTTAATTCTCATGTTTGATATGGTAAGATATATAAAGAGGGGAGAAAGGGAGAATTCCCTTCTCCCCATCTTCCTTAGTGCTTCAGTTTTTCATAGATTGTGATTAATCCCATTATAATCGTTACAATCATTGATATAATCTGAAGCACATTTTTTATATCTTCCATATTTTTCACCTCCTCTCAATTTCTATAATTAATTGTACACGTTTAAACGTGTATTGTCAAGAGGGATTTTTATACATATCCACATTTTTTCAACAAAAAAAGGAGCTACCAGCTTTATCAGCCGATAGCTCAAATAGAATAAGAAACCAATCAGATTTACATTATAGCTAAGATAATGGATGCAACAAAGCAAATCAATCCTATACATAACATAGTCCGATTCTTTTGCTTTAATATATTTTGTACTCCTCCAATAAGGAAGAAAATACTGCCCACAGTCCCCAGATTAAACACGATCAGATTTTTTAACGTATTTGCTCCAGATTCAGCGAGATTTACATTAATATTTATCAAGCTAAACAACGCTACAAATATGGACATGAGAACAAGTACATTCCCATAAATACCACGTTCTATAGTTTTTACATCGTTAACCTTATTCTCCACCTCATGCATTACAGACTTATATTGTGCTGTATATTCCCCCATCCCAGAAAAATTAAATTCTCTTTGAAATGTTCCATTGTAAGGATTCTCAACCTCTCCACTAATTTCTTCAAAGAAAATAGAAGCGTATTTTTCTCCCGCATTTAATTTAATTATATTATTAGAGATGTTGGTAAGGCGAAAATAAATATTAGTTTCATGTCCAGGATAATAAATAGGGCTTTCCAAACTTAAGCCTTGACGTAACCTTGAGTTTCGCAGACTTACAATTCCCGCTATATTTTTTGGAAACTTAATTACTTCTTTGCTTGACACAAAGACAGACTCCAGCGGATTAAGTTCTATAGAGCTTAAGGTTTCATTTTTACCATCTAATGTCCTATAAAATGATTTTGTTTCTAAATCATAGGAAATAGGGTTTAATGCGTTATAATTAAACGGATTGATAAGCAAGTTAGAATTATCACTGCTTAATTCCCTGATTTTTCTATCTGCTAAAAACATATCCATCACCTCTGATTCTTTACAGTATATCACTTCTTTTCCGGACCGTATAGACGCTCCATCCCCTGACGAGTAACCAGCCATACTCTGGCGCCTGATTTTTTAAATTCTCCTTTTTTGAATCTGGGCGGAGCGCCATTCCGTCCAAGGCAGGAATATTTGACTGTATCCCTTGCGATCCCCCAGCGTTCAGCCGCTTCCGATGTAGTCATAACATCATCTAATTCCATACAACCCTCTCCCTTATTTTAAAATAGTAAGAATTAATGCAACAATCGAAATGATTAGTGCTAAATAAGTGATTAACCTTGTAATTTTTTCCATTTGCTTTAATGAGCTAGATTCGATATAATTTTTATAGATTAAGAACCGCCAAAGGCGGTGAGGGCTTTCGCCCTCAAGTTCTACTTAATCGAGAGCCTTGTAAAGTGCTATCAATGCTGTGACTAAGTTGATGATAGCAATTACAAGGTTTATTTTTTGCTCTAGCCTCATCTATTCACCTCCTCCCTCGAACCTAAATATATTATAGCACAATACCGTGCTATAATCAAGCGAAAAACGGAATCGAACCCATTGATCGCAAATTTTTCTCACCTGCAAACACTACATTTTAGCAATAAAAAAGAGCTACCAGCCTTATCAGCTGATAGCTCTTTTTAGATTATATGGATCACCTCCGGGCTATAACCCCGCCCAGGGACAGAGCCGCGATAGCAGCCCATACATCACGTTGTCTACGTGTTACAGTTTGTTTGTGCTCCATCTGTTTTATTTGACTCGTCAACTGCATTAAAGATGTCTTCTGCTTCGCTAGTGAGTTTTCGGCTTCGTTCAAGTCCATCTTTGCACTCTTTAATAATTCTCTGGTTTTCTCCAGTTCGTTTTTCTGCTCGTTTAATTCTTTCTGTGCTTTTATCAGCTCGCTTGATGCTTCGGCTGAGTTCTGCTGTAGCAGTGTTAATTTTTGTTCCTGCTGATTTAACTCGGTTTGTAGCTCTCTGATTATCTGCTTCAACCGCTCGTACTGTGGTTTTGACATCACTATAGTCTGTTCCGACTCGGGAACGGTTGTATAAAGTGTAGCAGACTGTAACTGCAAAGACGGAAAAGACAAGCAGACAAGCATTAATCCAGTTATCAGCAATAATTTCTTTGAATTTTTGCACATTTTGCCTCCTTTAACTGATAAAATCCATTTTTAATTGAGAATTTGCGCAAAAAGGCACTTTTCACGCATTTTAATCAACTTCATGATAAATATGTCATGAAGCTATTGAAGAATGCATCTTTTTTAGTGCCTTTTTCATCAATACCACTCATTTCGGTCATATTTTTTACCGTTGATGGTATATACATCAGTGTACTGCCACCCTTTGAGCTTTTTCTTCGGGAAATAGTCTTTAAAACGACACCTTGGTCCGTACTGAGCACACCAGTAAGGCACATAGTCAGCAAGCAAGTTGATTTTCAGGTTAGCCCTGTACGTGGAAAGGCTCGCATATATCCCTGCATCTATACCAACGACATTAAGCGCTGAGATAAAAGCGGAAGCGCAAGCCGTTACCATGTCAGGTGGCATAGAAAGCACTTTTCTATCTTCAATGTCTATCCACGCCCCAAGTTTGGGATTACCATAGCCAAGTGCCCGTAGTGCCTGGATTACTGTCTGTGCTTCCTGCCGTGCTCTGGCAGCGGTTGTAGCGTGGGTGTAGCAGTACACGCCCCACGGGATTCCTCGAGCAGAAGCCGCCGCTATATGCTTGCCGTGTAATCTGGACAGCGTACAGCCTTCAGAGATTTTAACAATGACGCCTTCACAGTGTTTAGCCAGCTCGCTCCAATCAATGTTTTTCTGATAATCGCTGATATCAATTACATGCATCATTACAGCCGCCTCCCTTTAATGAGATCAATCAAATCATGCATAGCGCTTACTCCCGCTTCATCCAAATTTTCTACGATACTAAGAAGTTCAGTCATGGAAAGGTAAGTGATGACCAGAGAAACAGCCATCACGCTACCGCCAGAGCCCTTTATCATGTAGTCCACAATGGACGCCCCCATGATAAGTAAAAGATAGGTCACCATTTTGCTGAAAAAGGTTTTGCGCATGACATATGAGCTGATAAGTCCGGCCTTATGTGCCTGAGGTATACCACAGAAGCAATCTATAAGTGTAGCCTCCTGTTTTCTGGAAACCAGATTCTGGTGGCTCAAGGCGAGCCATCTGGTAAAAAGGTCAAGGAACACCACACACCCGAAAAGACCGAAAAGCACGGCATGATAAAAAAGCGCCACCAGAAGGGAGGACGCTAAGAGCTTTATAAGTACATCGTGGCTTAAGTTTCTTAATGTGTTAAGTACGTTGTCCATTTAGTCACCTATTGTTTCCGTAGTGAAATCTATACAGCAGTCCCCGAAAATTGTAAGCACCGTTTTCCCTGTTGCTGTCTTTTCGCCTATGCTGGCGGTAAGAACCGTATCATTGGAAATGGTCGGATTATCCACATACGCATTACTACTTGTATGACGGAATGGCGCGGTACAGGTTACACCGGTGATGGCAGCGGTACTGCTGTTAGGGATAGTAAGCTCCAGCGCCATCGGATACATGGCCTCACTGTATGGCACGATATGGGAGTCAGCGGGGCCAGAAGTATTAACGTTCCCATACATAGCTTCCTTACTATCAAGCGTTACAGCAGTGATGGGGCTCTGTCGGTCATTGGTTACACAGCGCATCCGTATTCCGCTGAATGTCTTGGTGATATCACTCTTAAAGAAAACCACCGGAAACAGAATACCCATCATATGGAAAATGCCGGGCATAGAGGAATAGAGCGATAGCATACCGCCCTTATTTGTCGTATTCCCCCAGTCCATACTCTGCACCATCTGACTTACATCGCGCTGCATGCTGTTTTGCAGCTGGGTTATCTGATAATGCACATAATTCGCAGACACTAAATACTGGGAACTGGTATCCGTATAGTTCGGAACATAGGCTGTTACCGGCCCAGTGGCGTGAATTTCGCCAGACACAGACAGATCTCCAGACACAGACAGATCTCCATTTACCCCTACTCCGCTTACTATAGATACCCGCCCAGATCCTGCGTTACCTTTTTGTATGACAAGGTCCGTATCGGAGGACAAAATACTAACACTGGAATCTCCTTTGCTTATCGTATATGTACAGGAATCTGTTCCTATGGCTATAGATTCTGCGCTGGCCAACGGAGCGACGGTTACACGATACGTATTAGCCTTTGAAGTGTCGGTTGTCTGCATTTTTATCAGCATAGCCAAATCCTTGTTATCATCGGAAGCAAACCCAACGTCCTTTATGCCACTTGCATTAGATAAGATACTTACAAAATTCTTGGTATATCCGCCGTCATAGCCGTTTACTAAAAGTGTTTGCCCGCCCAGTTGTTCTTCCGACTGAATAAATACGTAAAAGACAGCAGATTTCTCTGTTCTTTCCACCTTAATAACTGGGGTAGTTCCCGCATCAAAAGTAAGAACTGCTGACGGATTAGAAGTCTTTCCCAAAGATTTCAACCATTCTGCTTCTGTTCCTGAAAAGCCATTATCTACAGCTAGTTCATAAGCGGATTTACCGGTTGCTCCGACAGCGCCAACCGCACCATCATTCCCCTTTTCGCCCTGTGGTCCGGTGGGTCCCTGTTCGCCTTTGAGAGAAGCCAACCATTCAGTCAGCGTACCAGTATACCCATCAGCTTTGGCTAGTTCATAGGCTGACTTACCATCGGTTCCCGCTTCTCCGGCAGGCCCCTGGGCTCCGGTATCCCCCTTAGGTCCCTGTGGGCCGGCGTCCCCCTTTTCGCCCTTGGGGCCCTGTGCACCGTCCTTTCCCGCATCGCCCTTAGGGCCTTCTGGCCCAACTGGCCCCTGCTCTCCTGCCGGGCCCTGGGGGCCGGCATCCCCCTTTTCGCCTTTTGGACCCTGTGGACCACAAAGGCCAAACTTCACTTTAATGGTATGTACGGTTCCGGATTCATTTGTAATCATATTATCTGCCATTTTTATTACCTCGTTACATCATTTAAAACAATAAAGCGATAAGGTCCTATGGTATATACATGCTTTTCCCCGTCAGACTCATAGACCAGCTGGACGTCATAGTAATAGCTTCCCGGCTCTACATCCGTATCCTCTGCCCGCAGTACGATAGGGAAGCTTTTAGCCGGGGTACAGATTTCGCCCTTATGCGGTATCTGCATTACATAATCGGTATCTGACAAATTTTTCTTAACTGACAGCGTAGGGGTAATCATGACCGGCTTTTCTTCTTCATCGTATCCTGTCGGAAAGATGAATGACGCCTCTACTCGGAATACCGCCGTATCCCCACGGGTAATATAGATATCCCCGCCTTCCATATAGAACATAGCTTCACTCCTTTGCATAAAAAAAGAGCCGTTAAGGCTCATGAACTAACGCACTACTTCCATTCTCAACGTATTTGTCTTATTAAATTCTCTAAATATATGGTCAACCCCCAGTTTGTCATCACAAAAAGTAACACGCCAGTAGTACACACAATCCGCCGTCACCGGAGGAAGTCCAGTGTAGCAGAATGACTTATCTTCGTTATAAATTTCCAGTACGCCCATGCGCTGCCAGTATCTGTCTTTGGAAAGCGGTTTGCCGTTTATGTAAACCGTTTCCGCCTTTACCAATGGCGCAAACTCTGTAAAGCTTCCAAGAACCCGAATCGGTACCTGGTATCGCCCGGATTTCCCTCGAATGAGCTCCACACCTTTCAGCTGATTATCTTCAGTATCGCACCAAAGAAACGGTTTTGCCGCGCCCTTCACCTTGCGGATGAAAGAAAATAGAATGTCCTTCTCCTGCTCATTGATTCTGGTCAGTTTAATCTCGAAACGCAGACGAGGCCTTCTTCTGGTCGTCCACGTCTTTCTCCCCCCTGCTCCCAGTTCTGATGTCGTAGTATCCCACGTCATAGTTTTGTTGCTCTTCCACTCGATATGGCTGAGTTCTTTTGGGAAAACAGGGGTATCATCCCAGTAGAACTTAGGAAAATCCAGATAGGGGCGAAACTGCGGGTAAAAGGAAATGGCTGCCTGCATATTCTGCCATATCCCGGCCGGATAAATATCTCCCGGCAATTTATAGCGTGAAATGAAAATCTGAGTAGGTTTGATATAGCTTTCTGTGCCAGACCGATAGTAGCTTACCGCGAGTACTGGTGTAAATGAGGCGGAATATCCTGCTTTAGTAACACCAACACCAGCAGGCTTTATGGAAGTCATTTCTTCACCGCCATTCCTACCTTCATCTTAGTGAGTTCCGCCTTGGTGGTTTTGAGTGCCCAGCTTCCAGAAATACCGGCGGATGGCAAGTTGGTAAGGTTCTTAACGCCATGAGTTGTGATTGCTCCTGATTCATCAGAACTGATAATATCCACATGCTGGAACCCTTCTGCATCTGTATAAGCCGGTCTGGCTATGGCTGTTATCCCGGTAATTACATCGGCATCAGTAAGCTTGGAAACGTCAGGCCGCTGAAGATATTTCTGTCCTTCTTCTGTAAACTTGTAGACTCCGTTGCTATCCGGTTCCACATCCGCTTCAATCCCAGCACTCCCAAGTATCAGCACATCCTCGTTGGGGAGTAGTTCTTCATCGGAAATGATGACGTTGGCTGCCCCATCGCCATCGCTATGAGCAAACACCCAGTAATCCTTTAAATTACTGATTTCCATAAGCGCCTGCAATCCTTCCTGCCTATATACAGACTCTCCGTTAATCCAGCATTCAACAGCCCCAATTTCGCAATCAAGCATCATCATAATTCGATTGTATTTTTGGTCTACTACCTTATTTATAAAAATTCCATCTCTTACCCCTCCAAAAGCCCCTTGTACGCCACCATTTACATTTTCCCCGTCGATTATACTGTGCTGTGCAGTGTCAAAGCGATCGGCGTATGACCATTCAATCAACGTACTATTATGATTTTGAGACTTAAGTGGCGCTTGTAACCTGAAAAAAGTGCTCATCGGGTGTTCTGTGGACAGCATCATCCATACTTTCCTTGAGTCAGACGGAATGATAAAACTCATCCAACCACTAAAAGATACACAATTAGGAGAAAGATTGGCCATTCTTCCACTGGTTTTTGTACTGGGACCCGGCTGAGCAGACAATTCTGCATAGCCCGGATTTATGTATTTATAACTCAAGTCCCTGTTCCTCCTTTATCTGAAGTACTTCCATCCGATGGTTTCGGAGTGACTACTGTAATGGTAATTTTAGCATTGGCTGCCGTATCCAG
>OGSS01002060.1_pt1 | contig 10256 bp, 12 predicted proteins | sample 1553591 | NCBI WGS metagenome assembly OGSS01 (sample SAMEA2580061, study PRJEB22360) | human gut metagenome | biome: human gut; feature: human-associated habitat; material: faeces | place: Denmark | collected 2008/2010
CCTCTGCAAAATCCCTGAATTTCATTCCGATGTTCATATCCAGGTTTGAAATATGGGTCACCCCAAGAGGTATTCCTATCAGTGTGGCAGCCACAATGCCCAGCAGGATTGATCCCTTGACTCTTCTGGCATGAAGCATTCCCATAATAACCAGTCCGGCCAGCGCAACCAGCGCGCTGCTCATAAGAACCAGGTCCGCTCCTTCTATTTTCCATTGAGAAAAATCCACCAGGCTTACAAGGGTAGCTGGATTTGAAATGACAATCCCCGCGTTTTTCAGACCGATGATAGTGATAAACAATCCGATTCCGGGGGTGATGGCCGTCTTTACCGCATCAGGTATGGACCTTATGATTGCCTCACGCAGCCCGATGGCTGTTATCACAATGAAGAATGCGCCTGAGATGAACACAACCACCAGGGCCTGGCCATAGGTGTAACCCATCCCCAGCACAACCGTGTATGCAAAAAATGCGTTCAATCCCATTCCGGGTGCCTGCGCAAAGGGCACTTTGGCGTACAAAGCACAGAGGATAGTTCCGATGAAAGCTCCAATACATGTTCCGATAAATACGCCGTTTGCAATTTTCCCTGCCATGGCAGGGTCCCCCATAATGATGTACGGATCTGCTAAAATCTGTGGATTTAAAATTAGAATATAGGCAATGGTTATAAAAGTGGTGATTCCTGCAAGCACTTCTGTCCTGACGCTTGAATGGTTCTGAGACACTTGAAAAAAGCGGTCGATACATCCTGTTTTTTGTTTCAATGCTATGTCCTCCATGTTATGTTTTAATCTGTGTAATGTGATCAGATTCCTCACGCCGCTATCCCTTGTAGCTGGTCTCCAGCTGCTTTACCGCACTTACCCCCCTCCGCCAGCAGATCTTTAACTGCAAAAAAAGAGCCAACTACAAAAAGCCATGTAGTCAACTCTTTACGGTAGTTGGTAGAAACTCTGAGCCAATTCTCAGGATATACATAGTGAATAGCACCAATATTTAATACAAAATTAATTATATACCCTAAAACATTTTTAGTCTATTGGCTTTTTTATTCAATAATACTTTCTATTTTTTGTGCAATATGCACATTCTTATTTCATTCATAAACTTATTACAAACCGTTCATACTTTTGCAACAGACTGCTCATATTTTTTGAATATACTAATCACTGTAAAAGGTCAATGCTAATAACTTTTTTTCATAATACTCAGCCAGCGGGAACAGCCCGCTGGCTGCTCCTCTTTTCAGGAATAGCAAAAGAAACATCCCATCTCAGGTTGAAATCCCATCCCGGTCTGAAGAAGGGCAGGGCAATGGGGTTAAAAATACAGATAAAAAAAAGACAGCCGAACTGTCTTTTTTTGATACTTAGTTAATCTGAATCTCCATGGCCTGCTCCGGGAAAAAGTCATTTTCCATATCATAAATATTGTGGCTGGTGGAATCCCTCAGCACACGGCCCTCCAGTGAATAGCAGCGCATAAACTTGTTCTGTCCGTCCACGCAGGTCCAGTTCTCGGCATCCCAGGTCAGATATCCCATATCATCTGTTCTCTTCTCCGCAAACTTCATATCAATCTGGCGGTCCTTTTTCATGAAGTCAATCAAACCTTCCTTAGTAACTTCAACTTCCTGCTTGTTAACGCAATCAAATGCTTTCATTCGTCTTCTCCATTCCGCCCTGCCTGCCGCAGTGCATATCTTGATTTTATCCCATAAGGATTCTATCACAAATCTGTGTTTCTGGCAATAGATGGATGGACGGTAAGCCTACACGGATGGACGGTATCGCCTGGTCTCATCCCCCAAGGCCAAGCGGTATACTGCAAAAATAAAATACAAGGAACATTGCTATCAGCACCCCCAGATATACAATGGAAAAAACCACCTGTCCCGACAATAATGTTCCCATGCCTGCTTCTTCCCTGTTTATCTCAGGTATCCGATATTGATTCATCATTGATATTGCAAATACGATAGCTGCGTTTAAGGGAGTCAGATTATTGGTGCATGAGTCTCCGATTCTGTAGAGACATTGGGTTGTGACCGGATTTATACCCAGATTCAAAAACATTGGTATGAATATGGGAGCCAGTATCATCCATTTAGCAGAGGCACTATACATAAACAGGTTTGTGACAGCTATTACCACAATAAAAGCAATCATCAGCGGCAGGCCAGTGAAGTGAATCGACTCTAAAAGCCGTTCCCCATTCACAGAAATAATAGTTGCCAGGTTACTTTTATTAAATACATATAACATTTCAGATACAACAAACAAAATCAGGACCAGTGATGATACACTTTTCACACCGTTGACCATCATTTTAGGAATATCATTTTTATGCTTTATGACGCCTGAACCAATACCGTATGATGCCCCCAAAATAACAAAAAAGATAGAAATGATGGGAACCAGGCCGGACATTAATGGTGAGCTGGGCAGCAGATTTCCTTCGTCTGAGCGCAAAAATCCGTTTCCCGGTATACAGAACACAAGCATTGCGGCAATAAAAATCAGCGCGCCAATAGCAGTAAACTTCATCCCCCTGTTTTCTTCAGGCGACAGTTCCAGTAAAGAGCGGTCATCTGATACCTTCATCTTTCTGTCTGTGTCTCCATATAAGGGGACCAGTACCTTCTCTGTGATTATAGTTGTCACTAATGCCAGCACAATACAGGCTGCTGACTGAAAGAAATAGTTTACCATTGGGTTCATTGTATATCCTAACGGTTCTGAAACACCATTTGTGATTGATGATACAACCACGTCCCCTACAGATGGCAGTAAATTGCCCATGTAACCGGCGCCCGCAGAACCATATGCCACAATAATGCCAATCCACGGATTTCTTCCTATTGCTTTAAATACAATGGCGCCAAGCATTACTGCCAGGATTGTTCCTCCATCTGAGCAGATATTGGAACAGACACCTACCATGGCCAAAACAAACGTTATCATACTGTTGGGGGCATTATAGAGCAGTTTGCGCAGCCCCACTTTAAAGAACCCGCTTTCATCGCATATGGCCACACACATAGTGATAATCAGAACCGACGTCAGATTCGGACTGTCAGTAAATGCCTTAATGAAATTAGCCAGCCATTTTTGAAGTTCCGCTTTGGAGCACATGTTAACGACCCCGGCAGTCACTTCCTGAATCTCACCCTTTTGTGATGCAGTGGTATAGCTCACCGTGACTCCTAGTTTATTGCATACAAACGAAGCAATCAGTACAATTCCAATCAAAACTAAAAACAAATAAAAGGGGTGAGGAAGTTTATTGCCGACCTTCTCAATATATTTAGCAAACCGGATAAACCCACTGTTTTTATTATTTTTGTCTTTTGCCATTTAAACCCATCTCCTTTTCATACCTAAACCCCGTTAAGCTTAAAAACCATAGTGCTGAATAAACGGACGGTTAACGGAATCACATCTTCATTCACGCTGAAATTACCATTATGGTTCGGAGCTGTTGAATCACAGCCAAGCCACATAAAGGTGGCTTTTCCTCCGTGCTTCTGTACCTCCTTCATCATAAATGTGACGTCCTCCCCTCCTCCTAACATGTCATGAGAGCGATTCATTTCCATGACTCCGTCTGTTTCTTTTGCTGCTTCATATGCCAGAGCAATCATTTCCTCGTCACATGCGGCATCTATGGAATGGCCCATTATTTTATACGTGAAATCGCATTCATACATCCTTGCCGCTGCCTCTGCTATAGCCACCATCCGGTTGAACATATATTCATTCAGCTCCTCTGTAAGGCCCCTGACCTCTGCCTTTAAGAGAGCATAATCCGGTATGACATTCCTCCCCGGCCCAGCTATACAGGCCCCCACATTAACCCTTGTCCTTCCTGCACTGTGTCTGGATATGCCCAGTATGTTCAAAGTAGCTGTGGCTGCCGCTGCAAGCGCATTATGTCCCATTTCAGGCGCCATTCCCGCATGTGCGGACAGCCCCTTAAATATCAGGTCCACTTTGTAACTAATACTTCCATTCTTAGTGGAGGCAGCAAACTGTCCAAGGCGGCTTGTCATATCAGCGACATGGCCTCCGAAGAGATAATCAACATCATCCAGGATACCGCTTGCTGCCATTGATGACCCTCCCCGGGCCCCCTCCTCTGCTGCCTGGAAAATCAGTTTGATTTTACCGCGCAGCTGGTTCTTATAGACAGATAACACCTTTGCGACTCCGATTCCAATTGAAGTGTGTACATCGTGGCCGCATGCATGCATTAATTCAGGATGTATTGATGCAAAATGTTCCCTGGCCGGGTAATGCTCCTCCCCCAAGCTTTCCTCTACGTCGTTACAATCAATATCAAACCTTATTGCTGTTACGGGACCCGGTATTCCTGTATCAATCACCCCCACCACCCCTGTATATCCGCCTCTCATCCTTTCTACCAGCTCCGGGTCCGCCCCCTCTTCAATTGCCCGCTCCATGCATTTTTCCAGTACTTCTTCCGGAGGGACACCGTATCGTTCTCCCCGGACGTGAATGTCCCTTCCATACATATATGGTATTTCAAACTCCTGCAGTTTCTTAATAATTTCTGATGTGGTCAGAAATTCCGTCCATGCATTTTCAGGCATCTTGTGTCTCTGCCTTCGAAATTGAATCAGTTCCCTTGTCAGTTCACTTTCGTCAATCCGGCTGAATTCCATTCCCATCTCCTCCTCTTTTAAAATGCTGGTTTACGTTGCCTTCTATATATAGTAATTTATCAAATCAGGCCCCTATATTCCGCTATTGTTCCGCCAAATATCAGCTATTTCTGCCGCTTTTCCTTTGCCCCCTCCGCATTGAATTATCTGAAAATCATTTGTATAATGTAGTTATTATATTCTGTAAATAATCGTCTAAAGGGAGACTGGATAATTATGGATACAAAAACAGTGCATTACTTTTCACTGCTGGCTGAACACAGGGATTTAAAAGAGGTTTCCAGGTTAACAGGAGACAGCGTAAAAAATATCTGCCGCGCATTGGATGATTTGCAGACAGAATTAGGATGTACACTGCTGTATCATGCCGGAGATACTATTTCCCTTACTGACAACGGTGAACACTTTCTTCGCTGTGCCCATGTCATAGATGCCTCTTTGCAGGATTTCCTCTCATATACCAGAACAGCTCCCGCGCGGATCCCTGTCAGCATCTCATTACACGCCTGCAGCGAACTTCTGGCCCCGCTTTTTACCTCCTTAAAAGAAACTCACAAAACAATTGATTTAAGTATTTCCCAGAATAATACTGAAAATCAATGTGATTTCAGTATTGTAACTGAAGAATCCGCCCCAACGGAGCCCAACAAAATCGTGCTGCTGAAAGAACCCTTGTATCTTGCAGTCAATAAAAAACATCGGTTTGGGACACGTAAATCCGTAGATTTGTCCGAACTGGCCAATGAATCCTTCATTATCCAGCGAAGAACAAACCCTTTGAGAAAAATCACCGAAAGCAACTGCCACAATGTTGGTTTTTCTCCAAAAATCATTATGGAAACAGATAATAACATGGCCTATTCAAAACTTATCTCTGCCAACTGTGCGGTCGGTATCATCCCGGCCATTACAAACCAATGTATATTCAACGAGTGCTGCTCCCTGATTGAGATAAAAAATCCTAATCTATACCGTTACCTTGTCCTGAAATGGGAAAAGGACTGTGTTCTTAACAATGCCTGTATTACGATCAGAGACTTTCTGTCCTCTTATTTTGAAAATCTCCCTGTCAAGCAGAGGAAGGTTTTTATCCATACATTTGGTCAGTTCGATGTATATGTGGACGATGTACCTGTGTATTTCAGCAACAAAAAATCCAAGGAACTGCTGGCTCTTCTGATAGACCGGCAGGGCGGAACTGTTACTATGGAACAGGCTGTTGATTGTCTGTGGGAATCGGAACCATATGATGAAAAGATTAAAAGAAGGTATCGAAGTGTAATCATGGCACTTCGCGCCACCTTAAAGAAATTCGCAATTGAAGACATCGTCACTTTCCAGCGGGCCGGGGCGCATGTCAATAAAAACGCTGTTATATGCGATTTATTTGAATTTATGAACGGTACCCCCGCCTATGTCTCTTCTTTTATGGGGGATTACATGCTTAATTACAGTTGGGGAGAATCAACGCTGCCCCTTCTTATTCGTCTTAGCTCAACTATAGATTGAAACGGGCCCATCACTGCATTCATTCTGCCGCAACAAAATAGGGATATGCCCATCAAAGACATATCCCCAAGCCTTCCTGTTCAGAAATCTGCAAATATGATTCTGCTGCAGCAAACCATCGGCCGTTCGTTATCCTATATCAGCCCCATCTCCCCCATATTTGATGGCGTTCAGGAACGCGTCAAGTGTATACTCCTTATCATGTTCATCCACGATGCTGTATTGCTGCTGGTTCATTTTACTGTTAAAAAAATCCACCAGGCTGGCCTCGTCACGAATAATATGTTCCTCAACGTAGGAACCCTCCCATTGGAACAGGTTCCGTTTGCCGTTCCAATGGGACACGCCTATTACCATCTCATAGCTCTCGGATTTGCCTGGCGCGCCCGAAATTCCGGATATTTTTTGATTGATTATCTCATTGCCAAAATCCGGATTGACATAGGTTCCATTTCGTTCACTGCAATAATTCTCTATCTGCTGTTTTAATCCTGGAATGAATGTTTCTTCCCAGAACCTGTTAAACTCCTGTATTTCTTCCCGTTTTTTCCGGTTAAAAATATAATAACTTGTAGACAATCGTACTACCTCCATTGTGTTTCCAAGCTCTCATTGTTTTATAGAGCATAAGATTTATATATAAACGTTCTATATTATACCAAAATTCAGTCCCCATAGCCACCATAGATTTTATTGTCCCCATGGCCCTTGTTTTATGCAAAACAGCCATTCCGTTGCGCATACCATGTTTTTTGTTTAACGCTGTCATGCTGAGAAGCTTTATGAATATACTATTATAACTACCTGAATCGGGAAACAATGTGCAGACAATTACAAAAATAACCTTAAACGGCACCATGCTTTATGGGAGCATTCCCGTTTTTACCTATCACATTACTTATCCGTCTTTCTCGACCACCTGGGTCTTGACTGCTGCCCGAACAGCAAATACCTATTATATGCAGCTTGCAGAGGCTACAGAACAGTATTGCCGTACCGTCCTCTACCCCCAGGCAGTTGAAAGTGCCAGATATATCCCAGACAATCATCCGCCCTTCAACCGTTACACACTTGATATGAATTATCATATAACCTATAATTCCGGCTGTATTACCAGTCTTTATATGGATACCTACACCTATATGGGCGGCTCCCACCAGGAACTGAAGCGGACATCGGACACCTGGGATTTTTGCTCCGGCAGGCAGCTGCACCTGGAGGATGTCATCCCACTCACTCCCGGCACCCAGGACGGCCTCCAAACAGCCATAGAACAGCAAATCGCAGAACGCCTAAAGGAATCCCCGGGAGCTTACTCTGAAGATTACCCCTATCTTCTGAGGAATAAGTTTAATCAAAGTCAGTTCTTTCTGCGGCCGGGACATATTGTCATATATTATCAGCAATATGACATAGCTCCCTACGCAGCTGGCATACCTGAATTCTCCTTTCCGATGCCGCCCTATCCAATCATTACAAGAAGGTAACTGGCTCATGACTCCTGATTATAAAAATGTAAAATAAGCATTAAGCAATACTGAAATCATTGCGAACATACTTAATACGGAATAAAATATCTTCATCCCCTTACTCTTTGTATTCCTGACAGAATACACCAAATAAACAAACCATACAGTATAGGCGCATATGGTAAAAAGGGGATTCCGAACCAGGTACAAAAGAATGAACAATACATTGACAACCTTCATCCCATCCTCTGAAAATAACTGTTTTTTCAACCTTTCCAGCATGGCTTTCCTCCTTACTGATTTCTGTCATACAATCGCTTCCGGTCCCCGGGTCCGCTCCCTGTTCCCCAGGCCTGCTCCCTGCTCCCAGGTCTGCTTCCTGCTTCCGGTTTCCAGATCTGCTTCCTGCCCCACGGCCTGTACAATCCGTATAATCTGCCAAAAAAACATGAAAAACCGATCCGGCACATTCCGGTTATCACGGTAATGGCCACGGCTGAAGCTGATTCAATATCTCTTTCAGGTTCTCTATTTCCTCCGCTGTCAGCGTAGTTCCTTTCCCCATCTTCTCATGGTCCGGCGCCCAATCACGGATATCATATTTTGCCGCCCCGCCGTTCCAGCTAATCAGGTTCAGCTCTTTCCTCCATCCCTTTGCATTTTCGGATAACACGCCAATTTCTTTTACAATATCGTATTTAATATCTGCCATAACTTTCCACTCCTCCTCTTTTATCACTAAAACACGTTTCTCCCATAGATGGTTCATGGTCTAGATCAGGTTACTTTTCCCGTTTAATTGTTTCAGCGCGCGCCTGGCAGCCTGAACAGCCTGCTGTCTATATATTATCATATGCCACCTTGAAATTATAGCCCATTTTCATGCCGCGCTTTCAGGTTTTCAGTTTCTAAAATAAGGGCGCCAAATGCAATCATAAAATTCAAGACAGCTTTCATAAAATCCAGAGCAATAATCATAAGATCAAAAGAAGGGCGTTCCATCATGTGATATCACCCTTCTCTTTCAGCATGTTAATATACAATTCGTCCCTGTTGCTGCAAATCAATGTTCTATTACAATCAACCAAATAGATTCCTCCGTTTTGAAATTCGGGATGAACTTTAATGGGGTCCGTCACGCACATACGGAAGATGCCATTGGCCCCAAACGGTTCAATGGATTGCAGATATATCATATTGTATAAAGCTTCGTCTCCATACTTACCGCCCACATAATATAAAATGGAATTCAAACCACCCCCGGCCGCGCCGCAGTTGTCCACTTCCCTCTGGGTAACTTTTATCTCGTGGTAATCTCCTCCATCATACCAGCCAACAAACCATATATGACCATCCATCGTCCGCCACCTCACCCCACACTCATTATATCAGCGGACACATGGACTGTAAACAAATTTTCTCATTAAATAGGGAAACGAACTGACGATTCCTTTAACTTATGATATGCCTTTACCATGTAATTGGAATTCGATTGCAAATCCTTAAAATACAACTGGTTTCTTTTTCCCATACTGTCATCGTATGTGATGACAAAACGAATTCCGTTATCTTCTTTCTTTTTTCCGGAAGCATAAATAATCCCTCCAAACAGCGCCGAAATACCATTGGAAAACATTTCCCCCAGCACCGACTTTTCATATCTTAATCCTTTTACCTGGGCCTCCATGTCCCGTATCCGTTCCAGGAAAAAAGTGAACAGCACGTTATATGTGCCGTCATAATTATCTTCCAGTATATATAAGTGGCGGACAGTCAATATGAGCTGGCAGAAACTGTCCGAATACTGCATACTGGGCGGAATCAAACGCGCCGTAAGACTGGCAGCTATCTTTTCACCCTTGTACTCTTTTGTCCGTCCCATAGTCTCCTCACGTTCCTTTCTCCCTTATGGTGCGTATAACCAGTTCTCTCCTGCTGTTAAAAAGTTTTTTGCTTCCTAATCTGTTTTCATTATATCAAAATGCCGTCAATCTGGCTATTCCTGATTTAACTGCCTACACATCTGCCATTTTACATTCATAAACAAAAAACGGGGCCGGACAGATCATCTGGTTTCCCAGCCGCTCTGTGCCGGCCCCGCCTTCTGTAAGCCAAAGCAAACACTTTAATCCTTCTTTTTATCCATCGCCCGGAATATGAAATACGCCGGAATGGAAGTTGCCATCAGACCTATGCTCTTAATCATCTGAAGCCCGGAACATGTCATACAGATAATAAATGTAACTGCAATGGCAAGGATGGTGGTAACGGGATATCCAGGCATTTTAAGAGGACGGGACATATCTGGTTTTTTCTTTCTCAAGACTAAGAGGGATAAACAAACAATACATTCCAGAATTCTGCCTGCAAACACATTAATACCCAGCAGGGTGCCAAAAGAACCGGTCCATACAAATACCAAAGCAGTCAGGCAGATAAACAAAGTCGGAATATAGGGTGTGTTATATCTGTTATGGAGTCTGCCGAATGATTGAAACATCAGGCCATTCTGGCTCATGGAATATGATACGCGCGGATAACTCATGATACCGCCGTTCAGGGCTCCGAAAATCGAAACACTGGCGCCGA
>OGSS01002064.1_pt1 | contig 10245 bp, 9 predicted proteins | sample 1553591 | NCBI WGS metagenome assembly OGSS01 (sample SAMEA2580061, study PRJEB22360) | human gut metagenome | biome: human gut; feature: human-associated habitat; material: faeces | place: Denmark | collected 2008/2010
TTTCCCTGTGCCCTCCTGGGACTTCATAAGTATCTCTTTCTCTATGTTTACAAAAAATCCATTTACCATTTATTTTGGAGATAATAACTGCAAATTTCAATAATTTATCATCTATGCTATCATAAAACTTTACTTCTACCATTTATAAACACCTCTCCAAATTATTTCTCTTTTTCTCATTTTATCACACTCACATTCCAAACACCATTCATATATTCGGGAAAAGGACAGCTTTCGATTCCTCTCCACGTATTTTTCATCTTCTCACAACTCCATTCCTCTGTGTTTCATTTTATTGTTCTTCTGATGCATATTGTACTCCTGGCTTCTTTCTCTGCTCCATTGCAGCCTGTCATTCAATTTTCTCGGCACCTGCTCTTTTCGTTTCTGCTCTTCTAATGCTTTTTCCCTCTGAATATCATGCCAGATTGCCGACTCTATAGTATCCTTGCCAAATATCCGCAGCGCTCTGTTATATTTATCTGATATTACTTCCAGCTTATCTACATCATCACACAACTGATTGCACAGATCCGCCACCTTATCAGCATCCTTTTCCAGATCATCATAATCTTTCTTCAACCGCTGATATTTATCTCTCCATTTTTCTGCTTCTCTTGAAAGTTCTATTACCTTCGCAGCTAACCCTGCAATATAATTCTTCATCTTAGCAAACAGAGGTTTAATCTTTTTATTGCGATATGTCAATGCCAGTTCCAGTGCCCCGGCTTCAGGCAACACCAATTTAATTTGTCCGGAATTCTTTAATTCCTTATCAATACTATTTATGATTAGCCGCAACTGATTCCGTTGCTTCTCCATATGCTTGAGTTCTTTTTCCGCCTGTTCTTTGCTTTCTCTGACTTGATCCCTGACTTTTTCTGCATCAGCTTTTTCCTGCTTAGGCGCCTTTATATCTGATTCTGTCGCTTCTACATCTGATGCCAAATTTTCTATTTTCTGTTCCAGCTCCTTTACTTCTTTTGCACGTTCCTTCTTTTTAAAATTATACACATCCAGATGTTCTTCATGAGTTCCTTTCTGCTCCCACTCGATTTCATACCGTTCCATAATCTCTGCCAGAACTTCTTTTTCATGATTGATCCATTGATTCAATTCTGTGTCATGCTTGGCACCGCCTTGAAATCCAAGACTTTTCAATGCCTGTTTCAGTGAGACTCTTGTATCCATTCCTTTTCCCTTCCATCCGGTTACATAAGGTACAAAATCAATATGTAGATGTGGGGTAGCTTCGTCCTGATGCAGATAACAGCAAAATACCCGGAGTGTTGGGTTTCGTCTCTGAAAATCCTGCATATATTCATCCAATACTTTCACCGCAAGATCTCCCTCTGGTGTCCCGGCAGCCATATCTTTATTATTTCCAATCTGGAAAATTACTTCATGGAACAGCTTCTCCTGCTTTCCATTCTGGATCTTATCATAATAATTCGTAATCTTCCGGTCATTTCTTTTCCCGACATTATATCGTTCTACCGATTCATCAAACAGTTCTTTGTAAACATCCTTTAGGTTTTCATCCCGGTAACAGATGTTCAGATATACTCTATTCTGATTAACATTTTCTGCAAAAAAATCCCGTCTGTTATGAGCAAGAGAACCTGTTCCTATCATACCGCTGATCGTTCTTTTCATCATCCTATTTTTCACCTCACATTCTCTAAACAGTGCCGGATACGGCACATAAAATGTATTCGTGCCCGTCAGGGTGGTTTTGTTACTTCTGCCAAAAGTAACGCAAAAGCACTTTCGACAGCCGTACCGTCCATCAAAAGTACCCTTGCGCCCTGCCGGGGGCTTAACGTCCGATGGACGTCTGCTTTGCACCGACCGAAGCGGATCATAGACCTATTTATCCAGGTATCCTTGCCTGCACATATTCCAAATCTCCACAATATGGTGTCCCCACCAGATACCATTCTCTTGCCAGATTCATCTCCATTCTGGTCTGTACCCATTCATCATCTACCAACACTTCCAGTCCTTCTCCACAGTGAAATCCTGTATCAATCCATAAGTCTGATGATAATAATCCATATCTTCCATTGCTACTGTTATATCCTAATCTTCCCTGTTTTGTCATTTTCTGCTCCTTTCCAGTTTGTAAACAAAGCTCAAAAGATTTTAAAAGTCAACTTTTTAAGTTTTTCTTTCAAGTTCCGTTTACATCGTTTACAATAATCTTTACTCAAATGGTATTTCCAACTGTTCCAGTACTTCCATAAATCCGTCTTTATCTTTCTTCACAGAATCTTCCATTCTTTTCCATGACCGCTGTATTCCTTATTCCTTTCCGAACCGATGTGTACCATGTGGTCTCCAGCCTACAATCGCATTGTTCATACTATTAGCAATCTCTTTATCTTCCCACTGTTTCATTTCTTCAGTTCGATGTAATGCTTCATCGAACTGAATTCTGGTGCATACATAATCGTCATCGTAGTCATCAAGAAATGCCTGTATGATTCCGGCATTGGTATCCTCCGGCATAAATTCTTTCTGCAGACGCTTTGCCTCTTCCTCAATTTCCTTTGTGAATCCTAAGAACACATTTCCCTGTCGATACAATACCATTGCCTCTGCCCAGGCCTGTTCGATATAGGCTTTGCTCTCTGCCTCATTGTCAAGAATATGAACTTCTGCTTTTGACATATTTGTCATCACCGGAGCAAATCGTCTGTTTCCGGTTCTGTCCAGCGGAAGAAAATTCAGATCATTTGAAGTACCGCAAAATACACACTGTCTCGGTCTGTCTTCCGGGTGAACTTCATAAGGTACTTTATAAGTTTCTTTCTGTCTGCTCAGAAACGATTTTATCTGTTCAATATTCTTTGCTGTGATAGTTGCCTTCATTTCTCCCATTTCGATAATCCAGTGGTTCTGCAGTTTTCTGTAAATATTTTCATCGTCCAGATGATCCAGATTGTCACTAAACCATTCTTCTTTTATCGCCAGATACTTGAAAAATGTGGACTTTCCGGCTCCCTGACTTCCAACCAGACACAGCATGATGTCATATTTTATTCCCGGTTCATAAATTCTTGAAATCGCTGCCAGCATATGCATTTTCATTACTCCGATTGTGTATTTGCTCTTTTCTGCTCCCAGAAAATGCGGAAGCATATTTTCTATTCTTGGAATTCCGTCCCAAACCAGGATCTCCAGATAATCTCTGATTGGGTGATATTTATTTTCATTGGAAACAATATCTATTCCCGCTTTGATCACACGCTCACTTGTTATTTCATAATGCTCTTCCAGATACATTTTCAGATTGTATTCGTCTGTATCTGTAACCGTAGGACTGTTATTTCTCCGCTCCCATGGCACCTCTTTTACAATGTCCATTCTTCCGGAAAGCTCATTTCGTTTAATCGCTTTTTTCAATACCGGATCATTTTGAAGTACTGTTACACAATTTCTGATTGTCTGCTTTGTTCTTCCTTTATCCGTATGCTCCAACATATTATTGACATCTTCTATTGTAAGCATTTCCTCGTTCACAATATCTTCTAATTCCATCAAGGACTTCTCGCTGATATTCGTTAATTCTTTCTTCAATTTTTTCTACCTCCTTTCTCTTCATCTTGAAAAATTCTGCAATTTCTTCTCCTGTTCCAAACATCAGCACATCCAGATAGTCATTTATCTTTCTTTCATTTGCCAATGCCTCCGTAAATAATTCGTGCCACTCTTCTTCTGGTTCTGGTTTGTAAAACTCTTTCCAGAACTGAATCCATTTCAGATATCTGATCAGCACGTCTGTTGCATGTTTCAACCACTGTTCCAGTTTTTCTCTGATCATCACAACTTTAGGTTTCTTTGATATCAAAGTATTCCTGCTTTGGTGCGTCCTTTTGTATTTGTTTCTGTCTTCGACTTTTATATCCAGTCCAAAATCTTCTACCAGCTTTTTCGCAGCTTCATACTGTGATATTCCAAATAACCTTGCTGTAAAATCTATTGCATCGCCACCCACTCCACATGCAAAGCAATGATATATTTTATCTGCCTTCATACTTGGATGCCGGTCTTTATGAAACGGACAACATGCCATTCCATTTCTTTTTACTTTAATCCCATAATGCTCCGCAGCCTGTCTGGCTGTCACACATTCTTTTACCTGTTCAAATAATGTCACTTCTACCTCCTGCCCCTCCGAGCAAGTCTCCGATGAACAGATATTCGGGAATTGTTGTATCTTTCAATTCGTGATATACTTAATCTGCCAAGATGGTATATCAGTGAATCTGATTATCAGAGAACTTGCTCAGATATTTTATCTGGGCTTTTTCTTTTTGTCTATCAGTAGTCATAACTTTTGCTCCTTACACAAATCTCCTTGTAGGAATAATAATGATTTCAAATTTGCTTCCGTCCTCTAATTCAAGAAGAATCACATAATCTGAATCCCGATCCGGTAAAATGGAACTTATTTTCAGCTTCTTACTGTAGTTAATTGCATCAAATATTTTTCCGACTACTTTCTTTGTTTTCATTTGCTTCTTTTCCTCCGTATTAACGTTTATTGTCCAGCATCTCAGCAACTTTTTTCTGCTGTGACGGGTACAGATGCCCATAAGTGTTCAATGTCATCTGAATGTCTTTGTGACCCAGCCTTTCCTTGATAATCAGCGGTTCTACGCCCTGGTAGATCAGATATGCCACATGGCTGTGACGGATATCGTGCACTCTGATTGGTTTTACACTGGTCAGTGCTTCATATTTCTTAAGACGTTTCTGCAGTGTTCTCGCCACAATCGGGAACAACCGCTGATCTTCCGGAAATCCATAATGCTTCTTTGCATACTCCTGTACCTCTTTCTTAAGAAAATTAGGAATATCAATGGTACGGACTGAATTTTCTGTTTTAGGAGTATCAATCACATCTCTTTTCCTGATCCGGTTATACGTCTTATTGATATGCAGGAGATTTCCACTCATATCAAAATCTAAAAGACTCAATGCCAGAAGCTCTCCTTCCCTGATTCCTGTCCAGAACAGAATTTCAAATATCAGATAATCCTCACTCCCCGGCTCAATCCCTGCGATAAATCTGTCATATTCTGCTTTCGTCCAGAATTCCAGCTTATTTGCATCCGATTTCCCCATCTTTTTTACTTTCTTACATGGATTTTCCTTCAGATTGTAAATTTTCTGTGCATGGTTAAACAGTGCATTTAACTGATTCTGAATCATACGCTCATAAGTCTTGCTGTATCCTTTTTCCTGAATAGTGTTCTGCCACTGGATAATCTCTGCCGGTGTAATCTCATTCATTTTTCTTGTTCCAAAATACGGAACAATGTGCTTGTTCATCATGTGCTGCTTATTACGGATTGAATTTTCTTTCAGTTCATTCTTTTTATCTTCAAAATAGACTTGAATAAAACTGTTCATCTCCATTTTCATATCCGCTGCAGTTTTTCTTATGAATTCCTTTTCATAATTTAATGCTTCTTTCTTTGTCTTGAACCCTCTTTTCAGCTTCTGTGTTTTCTTTCCTGTCCAGTCAATATAGCGGAAGCTCACATACCAGGTTCCCTGTGTTTTGTCTTTGTAAGCTGACATCTTAAATCCTCCTTCATACTGCTCTCTGAGAGCATCCATAAAATTTTGTTTCCCAGTAGGGACGTGGAATCTTTCCACGAACTGCTACATATCCTTCCTTTGCCAGTTCATCATTGAGCTGCTTCAGAATAGAATATGCTTTACTGCGTTTCACACCTAATTCTTCCATGACATCATCAACAGTCATCATATAATTAGTTCTCATATCGTCCTCCTTTCCAGTCACTTTTGTGACTCTTTTGATGTTTTCTACTATAATTCACTTTTGTGACTTTGTCAATAACCTTTTGCGAATTTTATTTTTATATTCCATTCTACATTTTCAGGCTCAGTAAAAATCAACCTCTTTCGCATCATTCACTTTTGTGCTAGAATAGAATCACAAATATAATTAAGGAGGCAGCATTATGGTAGGTAAAAAAATCCGGGCATACCGGGAATTCAGAGGGTACAGTCAGATACAGTTAGCCGAGCTGTCCGGCATTAACGTAGGTACGATTAGAAAATATGAGCTTGGAATCCGGAATCCAAAACCAGATCAGTTAGAAAAGATAGCAACTGCACTGGGATTAAACGTAAGTGTTTTTCTGGATTTTAATATTGAAACAGTCGGAGATGTACTCTCCCTGTTGTTTTCTATTGATGATTCAGTAAACCTCTCGCTTGCAGAAACACCTGATCAGAAGGTTGCACTGACATTCGAAAATCCTACAATGCAGGACTTTTTCAGGAAATGGTGTCAATTTAAAAATGTCTATGAAAAGGAAAAAGCTGAAATATTAGCTATTGAAGATGAAGATAAAAGACAGGCAGAACTAGATAAGTTGAACGCTACCCAGGATGAATGGAAACTGCGTGCTATGGGAACTACGATAGGTTGTCATACCATCGTTAAGAAGGGCACTGAAGGTAATGACATTAAGACGTATGATCTGACTTAATCCACAGTCACATCTCTGATTTGTGGATAAATCCACTTTATCTGTTATCATATTTGCGAAAATTATATATTTTGTTATCATTCTGTTATCACAAACGGTTGTCAGGACACTCTCCCGGCAACCGTTTTTCTATCCTGTTCGTTATTCTTTTCCGCTCTTTTATATATTTCCAGGCAACAGAAAAACCCGTAGAACCGAAGTTCTACGGGTATCTTACGTTTGGACACAACGTTATCTTGCGATAACAAATCTATATTCAGATTGTATTACTCGATGATTGTAGCAACACGTCCTGATCCTACAGTACGTCCACCTTCACGGATAGCGAAAGTAAGACCCTGAGCCATAGCGATTGGGTGGATCAGTTCGATTGTCATTTCGATGTTATCTCCAGGCATGCACATTTCTGTTCCTTCTGGAAGGTTGCAAACACCTGTTACGTCTGTTGTTCTGAAGTAGAACTGTGGACGATAGTTGTTGAAGAATGGAGTATGACGTCCACCTTCATCTTTTGTCAGAACGTAAACCTGAGCTGTGAATTTTGTATGGCATGTAAGTGTTCCTGGTTTAGCAAGAACCTGTCCACGCTCGATTTCGTTTCTCTGAACACCACGAAGAAGTGCACCGATGTTATCACCAGCCTGAGCTTCATCAAGGAGTTTACGGAACATTTCGATACCAGTTACAACAACTTTACGTGTTTCTTCTTTGATACCAACGATTTCAACTTCGTCAGATACGTGAAGTACACCAGCCTCTACTCTACCAGTAGCAACTGTACCACGTCCTGTGATAGAGAATACGTCCTCTACAGGCATTACGAATGGTTTATCTGTATCACGCTGTGGGTCTGGAATGTAGCTGTCAACAGCATCCATAAGTTCCATGATCTTGTCGCCCCATTCGCTGCTCGGATCTTCAAGAGCTTTAAGAGCTGATCCACGGATAACCGGGATGTCATCTCCTGGGAAGTCATACTCGCTTAAGAGTTCACGAATTTCCATTTCTACCAGTTCAAGAAGTTCTTCATCATCAACCATATCACATTTGTTCATGAATACAACGATGTAAGGAACACCTACCTGACGGGAAAGAAGGATGTGCTCTTTAGTCTGAGCCATAACACCATCTGTAGCAGCAACAACGAGGATAGCACCATCCATCTGAGCTGCACCTGTGATCATGTTCTTAACGTAGTCAGCATGGCCTGGGCAGTCAACGTGTGCATAGTGTCTATGCTCTGTTTCATACTCAACGTGTGCTGTAGAAATTGTGATACCACGTTCTCTTTCTTCCGGAGCTTTATCGATATTAGCGAAATCTGTAGCTGTGTTACCAGCAACTCTTTCAGACAGAACTTTTGTGATAGCTGCTGTTAAAGTTGTTTTACCATGGTCAACGTGTCCGATGGTACCAATGTTACAATGCGGTTTTGTTCTCTCAAACTTAGCTTTTGCCATTTTAAAACGTCCTCCTTAAAACATTTGGCTCTTATATTATTATAGAGCGCCTTTTTCGGTTTTAAACTTGCTATCCTTGATTATATTGCATAACCAGAATATTTGCAAGCATTTTATACAATTTGATAAGTTTCACACTATAAACAGTGTATCATTATCAATTGTTGTATCATTACAGTCCACACATTACTGAGAACATAGTGAACAGTAACTTTATATCTCCTACACCCTGCCGGCTTTAAACACCGGCAGACTGCAGATGATCAATAATTATCAGTCTTTCTTAGAAAGGATCTTTTCCTGTACAGACTTCGGAACCTGCTCATATTTCTCAAAGAACATAGAGTAGTTACCACGTCCCTGTGTTCTGGAACGAAGGTCTGTAGCATATCCGAACATTTCGGAAAGCGGAACGTATCCACGGATCATCTTACCACCGCCGATATCTTCCATACCCTCGATACGGCCACGACGAGAGTTGATGTCACCGATAACGTCACCCATGTAATCTTCTGGTGTAGTAACTTCGACCTTCATGATTGGCTCAAGAAGAACCGGAGCTGCTTTCTGCATAGCATCCTTGAATGCAAGAGAACCTGCAATGTGGAATGCCATTTCAGAAGAGTCGACTTCATGGTAAGAACCATCGTATACATTAGCATGTACGCCGACTACCGGGAATCCGCCAAGGATACCGGCTTTCATAGCCTCTTCGATACCTTCACCAACTGCCGGGATGTATTCCTTCGGAATAGCACCACCAACAACTGTGGATTCGAACTTGTACAGTTCTTCTCCGTTGGCATCCATAGGTGTAAATTTAACTTTACAGTGACCATACTGTCCACGACCACCGGACTGTTTTGCATACTTGCTGTCTACATCAACAGGTTTGGTGATTGTTTCTTTGTAAGCAACCTGAGGAGCACCTACGTTAGCCTCTACCTTGAATTCACGAAGGAGACGGTCAACGATGATATCCAGATGAAGCTCACCCATACCAGCGATAATGGTCTGTCCTGTTTCCTGATCTGTATGTGCACGGAATGTCGGGTCTTCTTCTGCAAGTTTTGCAAGAGCTTCACCAAGTTTTCCCTGTCCAGCTTTTGTCTTAGGCTCGATAGCGAGTTCGATAACTGGTTCTGGGAATTCCATGGACTCCAGGATTACCGGATGCTGCTCGTCACAGATTGTATCACCAGTTGTTGTGAATTTGAATCCGATAGCTGCAGCGATATCACCAGAATATACTTTATCAAGTTCCATACGTTTGTTAGCATGCATCTGAAGAATACGTCCAACACGTTCTTTCTTGTCCTTAGTAGCGTTAAGTACATAAGAACCGGAATTCATTGTACCGGAGTATACACGGAAATATGCAAGTTTACCAACGAATGGGTCTGTCATAATCTTAAATGCCAGAGCTGAGAATGGTTCTTCATCAGAAGAATGTCTCACTACTTCGTTACCATCCAGATCAGTTCCCTGAATTGGAGGAATATCTGTAGGAGCCGGCATATACTCAAGGATAGCATCAAGAAGTTTCTGAACACCTTTGTTTCTGTAAGCAGAACCACAGCAAACCGGAACAGCAGTACATTCGCATGTAGCTTTTCTTAATGTTGCTTTCAGTCTTTCTACAGTTGGTTCTTCACCTTCAAGATATTCCATCATTAAGTCGTCATCAAGCTCACAGATTTTCTCAACGAGCTCTGTATGATAAAGCTCAGCATCTTCCTTCATGTCTTCAGGAATGTCAACGATGGAGATGTCATCACCTTTTTCATCGTTGTAGATGTAAGCTTTCATTTCGAATAAGTCAATGATTCCTTTGAAATCATCTTCTTTTCCGATTGGCAGCTGTAAGCAGATTGCGTTTTTACCAAGACGAGTCTTGATCTGCTCTACTGCACCGTAGAAGTTTGCACCAAGGATATCCATCTTGTTGATGAATGCCATACGTGGTACATTGTAAGTGTCGGCCTGACGCCATACGTTTTCAGACTGCGGTTCAACACCACCCTTAGCACAGAAAACGCCGACAGCACCGTCAAGTACACGAAGAGAACGCTCAACTTCTACTGTGAAGTCAACGTGACCTGGGGTATCAATAATGTTGATACGATGTTCCAGAGCACCTGGCTTCGGTTTGCAGTTCTCTTCCAGAGTCCAGTGACATGTTGTAGCCGCTGAAGTGATTGTGATACCTCTTTCCTGCTCCTGTTCCATCCAGTCCATGGTAGCAGTACCTT
>OGSS01002066.1_pt1 | contig 10228 bp, 11 predicted proteins | sample 1553591 | NCBI WGS metagenome assembly OGSS01 (sample SAMEA2580061, study PRJEB22360) | human gut metagenome | biome: human gut; feature: human-associated habitat; material: faeces | place: Denmark | collected 2008/2010
TCCGACTCAGATCTGCCATTTCGCCACAAAGGCAGATTTTCTGCGCGAGGCGAAAGAACTTTTAAAAGAAGGCGATACCGTACTTGTAAAGGCTTCACACGGAATGGAGTTTCCGGAAATCGTCGAATTTTTACAGCAATAATATTATATTTTGATAAAGCATAGGAGAAGGATTATGAAATATCAGGTTCTCGTCCTTGATCTGGACGGCACTTTGACCAATTCAAAAAAGGAAATTACCGCGCCGACAAAACAGGCGCTTCTTGAGATTCAGGAAGCCGGCCGCACTGTCGTTCTTGCCAGCGGGCGGCCGATCAACGGTGTTGCGCCTCTTGCAAAAGAACTTCAGATGGATACTTTCGGCGGATACATGCTCTCCTTTAACGGCGCACGTATTACAAAATGTTCCACAGGCGAGATCATTTACAATAAAACGATCCCAAAAGAAATCATCCGTCCGGTCTGGGAATACGTAAAGACATTTCCGGGACTGGATATCATCTCTTACGATGACACTCATATTTTCTCAGGGATTTGTCCGAACAAATATGTAGAAATAGAATCGGGAATAAACAATATGGAAATTGTTCCAACGGACGACTTTCCATCCGCCCTTGATTTCCCGGTAAATAAGCTGCTCATCTGCGGCGATCCGAAAACACTTGAAACGATGATCGAACCGCTCCGTAAGCAGTACCACGGGCTTTTAAATATCTATCTTTCCGAACCGTTTTTCTTGGAGATCATGCCGAAAAACATTGACAAAGCGCAGTCTCTCCAAAAGCTGTTAAACAGCATCGGTCTGACCGCTAATGAGATGATCTGCTGCGGCGACGGCTTCAACGATCTGTCCATGATCGAATATGCCGGTCTTGGAGTCGCCATGGAAAACGCACAGCCGATCGTCAAAGAAACGGCTGATTTTATCACGAAATCCAATGATGAAGATGGGATTTTACATGTGATCAATACGTTTTTACGGTAACCTGATTATAAAGACTATAAAAGAAGGGGAAGACTGCACGTTATAAATTGCAGGCTTCCCCTTTTATGAAGGTTCCTTTCAGTTCCACTATCGTTGGGTTTAATTATGTCATGTTCTTCATAATTTAATGACTCTTCTAATTGTTTATTTTTTTCTTCTAGCTCACAATTTTCACCAGATATTCTTTTTATATCTCTAACTATACTATTGTAAACTTCTGTTTTCTTCACTAAACTTAAGTTCAATTCATCAAATTCAGATTTTTCTTTATCATATAAATCATTGTATCTTTTTATTTCCTCATTCAATGCATCAATTTTTTCTTTATTTTTATTGTATAAATCATCTAACTCTTCCATATTTTTTCTAACATCATCACTTTTTTCAAGTGTATAATTTAGGTTAGAATTTAAATCATTCTTCTCATTTTCTAATTTAGTAATACTACCTTTTAACGATTCAATTTCAGACTCAACATTCTTTATACTTGTACTTTTTATTATTATACTTTTTTCTAAATCTTTTATTTTACTTTCATGTGAATCAATTTCATTTTTGATATTTTTCACATCTTTGTCTAAAGATTCTCTTTTTAATTCTAGATGTGAAATTTCATTCTTGATATTACTTATCTTTTCTGTATATTCATTAATGTATCTTTTTCTCGATAGTATATTCCCATTAGTTTTTAGACTTCCCCCAGTCAAAGAACCTCCTGGATTTAAGATTTCACCATCTAAAGTTACTATTTTAAACCTATGACCAGTTTCTTTTGCAAATTTTATGCCCTCATCTATATTATTTATAAGTATTGTTCTTCCAAGTATATTTTCAATTATATTTCTATACTTTTCATCAAATGTAATTAAATCACTTGCTATTCCTATGAACTTAGTATTTGCTTTTAAATTTCCTAGACTTATTTTATTTGATTTAATTATATTTAATGGAAGAAATGTTACTCTACCTAAATTATTCTGTTTTAGATAGTTTATTGCAGACTTAGCACTAAACTCATTATCAGTTATTATATTTTGCATATAAGCACCAAGAGCTGCTTCTATAGATTTCTCATACTTTTCAGGTACATTTATAATCTGTCCTAATGCTCCATGAACTCCTTTTAAATTTTTATTTTTTAGTACTTCTTTTACTCCTCTATTAAATCCTTCATAATGATTTTCCATATCTATATAGACATTTAACTTTGAATTATATCCATTTAAATTATATTTACTTTTCTGTATTTCATCTTCTAGTTTATTGTGTTCACTAATTGAATCCTGCAAATTAATTGATAATTCTTTATGTCTATTATTTACATTCTTTAAATTTTCATTTTGCATATTAAATTCTTTATTTATAGTATCTAATTCAGATGATTTTATTTCAATATTTTTGTTTAACTCTGTTATCTCTGAATTTATATTTTCATCTCTGATATTCATATTTTCTTTATTTGCGTTTAAAGTGGACAGCTTATTACTAAACTCTTGTTTCTTATTTAATATATCAATTATACTTTCTTTCAATAATTCTATCTCATTATTTAGGGATTCTAACTTAATTTTTTGTTTATCTTTACTTGATTCCAATACTTTTATATTTTCCTGCAAGGTAGATAGTTCTTCACTACCTGATAATTTATTGCTTTCTAATTCTTTTATGTATTGCTTATTTTCATTTAGCTTCTCTTTTATATCATTTATTTCTAAATTTTTTCTACTAATTTCATTCGTAAAATTTCTTATTCTTTCCTTAATTAAATTTATTTGGGATTCTTTTTTTGATATAACTCCTTTAATTGAATTTATATAATCTACAGATTTTTCAATTACATCTTGTAATACCTCTACCTCTTTATTAATATCTTCTTGCTTTTTCTCTACAACATTTTTTTGTTCTTCTTTTTCATTGAGCTCCTTTTCAATAACCTTACGATGTTCATTAACCTCACTTAATTCTTTTTCTATTCCTTCAATTTCTCTTATAAAGCTATTTACTTCAAGTGTCTTTAATTTTTCACTTATTTCCAAGTACTTTTTTGCCTTTGTCTGTTGATTAAAAAGAGGCTTTAATTGATTTTCAATTTCTATATATACATCATCTATTCTTTCTAAATTTTCCTTTGTATTACTTAAATTCCTTTCTGCTTCCTGTTTTTTATATCTATATTTTGATATGCCACAAGCTTCATCAAAAACTTTTCTTCTGCTTAAAGGATTATTACTTAATATTTCATCTACTTTTCCTTGTTCTATGATTGAATAACCATCTTTTCCAATACCAGTATCTAAAAAGACTTCTTTTATATCTTTTAATCTACAACTTTTATTATTTAGAAAAAATTCACTTTCACCATTTCTATAAGCCCTTCTTCTTATAGTTACTTCTGTAAAATCTAATTCCAATTGATTTTCAGAATTATCAATAGTAAGAGCCACTTCACAATAATTCATAGGTTTTTTTGTATCTGTACCTGCAAATATTACATCTTCGAGTTTATCCCCTCTAAGACTCTTAATACTCTGTTCTCCTAATACCCATCTTACAGCATCAGATATATTACTTTTTCCACTCCCATTTGGCCCTACTATGGCTGTTATTCCTTCTTTAAAAATAATATCTGTTTTTACTGGAAAGGATTTAAATCCCTTTAACTCTAGTCTTTTTAAATACAAATCTTTTCTCTCCCTTCATTATTAAAACTAAAGGTCATAAATGTCATACAATTTTCTATGAATGTCTCTCATATTAGCACTAATTAAACTTTTCCCATCTAACACAATTTCTAATTGATTTATATCTAAATCTGATTCTTGTGTTTTTAAAAGCACACCAAATTTTTCTTCCATATATTTAACATTTGTTTTTTTATTTCCTATGATTTTAGAAATATTCTTTTTATTAGATTTGACCAACATTTGCTTTATATTTTTATTTTGCAAAATAACAAATTCTAAATAATCTTTTATCATATCTGCTTCTACCAACTCTCTAAATGCAGGATGATATGGTCCTGCTAAAACAGCTTTTCCAATTTGTATATCATCAGTAGCTTGAAGCCCAACTCTTATTACATTGATATTATTAACATAAAACAGTACAAGAACTTTTTTTACTATATTTACACTCTCTTCAAGAGTAAATGGATTATATTTATTTTGTTCCATTAACTTTTCAAGACCTGTATCTTTTACTACCAAAGTTGGATAGACTCTAACACAATCTGGTTTTAGCTCTACAAATTTTTTTGCTGTAAATATACACTTTTCTTCTGTGTCAGCTGGAAGACCAATCATCATCTGTAATCCGAGTTTGATTCCACTATTTTTTATCATCTTTGAACTCTTGTATACAATTTCAGATTGATGACCTCTTATACTATCTAATAATACTTTTTCATCTAAGGATTGTACTCCTAGTTCAATTATACTTGTCTTATATTCTTTTAACATACTTAATATATCTTCATCAATACAATCTGGTCTTGTAGACATTCTAATATCTTTTACAAGACCTTTTTCTACATATTCTTTAGCAACTGATAATAAACTTTTTTGTATATCAATATCTATAGCAGTAAAGCTACCACCAAAAAATGCTATTTCTACATCTGCATCTTTATCTATAGTCTCTAAACATTCCTCAATTATATTTCTTGCATCTTCACTAGTAACATCAGTACTCACACCTGTTATTTTTTTTTGATTACAAAATATGCAATCATGAGGACATCCTTTGTGAGGAACAAATATAGGTATAATTCTCTTTTTCATCTACAACATCCTTCTAATATAAATATTTCTTTTTATATTTTTACATATTATATTTATTTTTCCCATAATTTTTTCTTTAAAGCTATTTTAGCAGCTAACTGTTCAGCTTCTTTTTTACTCTTACCTTCTCCTATACCAAGTACATCGTCATTAATTCCAACTTCCATTACAAATCTTTTATTATGGTCTGGTCCTTTTTCTTCTATAAGCCTGTACCAGATATTATTTTCTCCATTCCCTTGTAACACCTCTTGAAGATGCGTTTTGTAGTCTCTAAATATATTTCCTTTTCTTGAATCATAAATTATATTTTCCATATGATGAAGTATAAACTGTCTTGCACTTTCAAAACCTCCATCAAGATATATAGCAGCTATTACAGCTTCAAATGCGTCTGCTAATATTGAAGTCCTATGTCTTCCTCCTGTTGCTTCTTCTCCTCTACCTAATAACATGTGAATACCTAAATTTATATCATTAGCTACTTCACTTAATGAATCTTCACAAACTATATTTGCTCTAAGTTTAGTTAGTTCCCCTTCGGGCAGATTAGCTTCTTCATTAAATAAATAATCACTTATCACTATGCCTAAAACCGAATCCCCTAAAAATTCCAATCTTTCGTTAAAATTATATTTTTTATTTTCATTAGAATATGAACTATGAGTAAGAGCTTCTAGTATATATTCTTTATTTTTAAATTTATAATTTATAACATTTTCAAATCTTTGTATATTATCTAGTAATTTTTTACTTATTTTCATATTTACATCCCTCCAAAATCCTATTCTATAAATTCTAGTGTACTATTTTTGTCCAAGTATTGCAAAACCAAAATACATAATACCCTTCCTCATAAAAATAAAACTACCTATGAAGCAAAATATCTCATAGGCATCATAGGCAGTTTTAATTCTTATGAATTTTTACTCTCTATCATCACAACTTGAACAACCACCACATGTACAATCATCATCACAATCATCTTCTGATGATAATATCACAGCCTTACAATCAGGACAAACAACATCTACTTCATCATCATATAACAAATCTTCGTCTATTTCTACTAACTCTCCACAATTTGGGCATTCCATTTCTATATAGCTGAAGTCCTCATCATCCTCATCGTCATCTTCTTCATAAAGATCTTCTTCCATGTCAGCAATATCTTCTTCTAAATCTGCTAAATCTTCATCTATAGATTCAACAAAATCTTGAAGTTCTTCTTGTTCTTCATCCAATGTTACAATAGCATCTGCAAATACTTCTAATGCATCAACTATTTTATGTATCATTTTCCCTTCTTTACTTTCAGCACTTATTTCTAGTCCTTCTGCTAGGCCTTTTAAGTATGCAACTTCTTCATATAAATGTTTCATGTAACACCCCTCGCTTTCTTTTTTATATATAAACTAAAAGCTCATATATCTTATATTATTAAGACATATAAGCTTTTATATACATAAATTTTTATACTCTTGATAAATATTCACCTGTTCTAGTATCTATCTTTACTTTATCTCCAGTATTTATAAATAATGGAACTTGAACAACTGCTCCAGTTTCAACTGTAGCTGCTTTAGTTACATTACTTGCTGTATCACCTTTTATACCTGGCTCTGTATCTGTAACTTCTAGCTCTGCAAAGTTTGGCGCTTCCACTTGGAATGGTTGTCCTTGGTAAAATCTTATTGTAGCAACTTCATTTTCTTTTAAGAACTTAATTGCATCTTCAACTTGCTCATAGTTTAATGGTATTTGTTCAAAATTTTCTTGATCCATAAAATAATATAACTCACCATCATTGTATAGATATTGCATTTGTCTTGTATCTATAACAGCTTTAGGGAATTTTTCACTTGGATTGAAACTTTCTTCTCTTATAGCTCCTGTTTTTAAGTTTTTGTATTTAGTTCTAACGAAAGCAGCTCCTTTACCTGGCTTAACGTGTTGAAAATCAACTACTAAACATGGTTGTCCATCTTTTTCAAATGTAACACCTTTTCTAAAATCACCTGCTGATACCATTTTTTGTTCCTCCATATTAAAATAAATTTCTTATTTTTTAGTAAATTTTACATTACTATGCCTTTAAAATTATATCTCTTACTTGAATTCTGTCAAGTCAGGATTACAAATTTTTACTAATATCATAATATCATAAGTTATACAATATAAACAAGTATTTGGCAAATTACTTATTCTATATTTTTATTATTATCCTCTATATTCTTAATCTATACACTTTACATATTGATATTATTTAGCTATATAGTTCTCAATAATTATATTTTATATGACTTATTGATGTCATTTCTTTATCTTAAATTTATGTATTTTTATATACTTTCACTAAAATTCCATACTTTTATTTTGAAATCAGTCTCATATTTTTGACTACGTTTTGATAATTTCAATTTAATATTAACATATTGACCATTATTAGTAGTTGATACATACATCTCATCTACATAATCTCCAATTTCATAACCACCTGCTTGACTACTTTCGCCATTTAAAGAATTTACAAATAACTTATTTCGTCTTTCATTCAATATAATTTCTTTATTACTTATGCCTTCTTCATTATTATTTTCATCTACATATCTACATTTTATAGACGTTGTCTTTTTAAATGTTTCTTCATAATTAGATACATTCATTATTCCCATAGAATTGCTAATAATTCCTTCCATAGATTTTATGATTTCAAGACTTTGTTGTTGTAGTTCTATCTTATCTTCTACTTTTAACTTTAAGTTTATTGTAGACAAAAATATAGAATATAAAACTAGTATAATTATCACCATTGAAGACAATGATACTACACTTTCCAAAAGCAAGTAACCATATTTATGTTTCATATTTTCCCTCTTTCAGAAGTACTCTTCCACTTACAGGTGTTATTGTTATAGTTTTTCTTAATCTATTATTATATATCTCTATTGTAGACGCCTTTTGAGGCGACCCATCAGATTTAAACTTTATTATTTCAATACTCCTAGCTATTTTTGCATTTTTAGGTAGCATTATTGATTTAATGTTTTTACCATCTTTTCTCAATACATAACCTTCGTGTTTACCTTGATTTATATAATATATATATGTATTGTAGTTGCTAAACATATTAATTCGCCTAACATACCTTATATCTGAACAAAGTTGACGTGCAAATAAATTTATTTTATGATTTTCAAGATTATCTTTTGGAAAAGATAATGTAACTATCAAGAGTATTATACTGATAGATACTATTAATTCTATTACAGTCACATTCCTTCTTTTTTCAAAGTTATACACCCCTATACTTATATACCTGTACTAGGTTTTTTTCATCAAAATTCTTCTTTATATTTTCAATTATGTTTTTTTTAAGTTCTTCTTCATCTTCTTCTGTAAATTCAACAACCTCTTGATTCCTTATATTTTCACTTTCATTTTTAAATTGATTTATAATTTCATTATTTTCAGATGCTTTATAATTATTGAATGTTTTGTCATCAATTTTATTGTTATTAGATTTATCCATATAATCTTCAATATCAATTCCTATCCATGGATTTTTGATTTTCACTCTTACTTTTATTGCTTTTAAAAATTCTTTTTCTCTAACATTACTTTCTATATCAAATTCAAAAAAATCTCCTCTGTCATAAATAGTATTATTTTCTACTTTTAAAGAAAGTTCTTCTAAACTACTATAAGATGTATCTTTTATTTTTTTTATACATTCAATCATATTATTTCCTAAGAAATATTCTCTAAATTCGTCTTCATTATTAGATACATCAATAGCTTCCTCAACACAAGAAAGTACATTACTTACTGATATTTCTATTCCACTTAAAGAAATTTCTTTTAGTTGAATGTCTTTGTATCCTAACTCAAACATATTATTATGTGTATAAATTAAACCTATACACATAATGCACACAGTACTTATAATAGAAAATATTATCAATGTTATTATTAATATAGAGCCTTTATTTTCTAGTAACATAGCTATTAAACCTCAGTTTTTTAAATTCATTTTTTATCTCTATATTTATTTCATAGCATTGATAATAATCTAAAATTTGCTCTATTCTACTGTTAATTTCATATCCATTTATGTAATTTTTTTCTATCTTATCTTCAATTAACTCATACTTACTATTTTGTATTCTATACTTCTCATCTTCTATATATTTTTTTGCTGTACTTAACATTTCTCTGTCAGATATATTTCTACTGATAAAACTATAACAATTATACAATGATGTAGAAACTAAATAAACAGCCACATATAATATAGCAATACTTATTATACATTCAATTGATATAAAACCACTCTTTCTTATTTTCAATAATAAAAACAACCCCTAAATAATATTTTATATATAAACATTTAACTATAAGTTTTTTCGTAAATATCTTTTGTAAGTTTTTTCATTGTAATCAAAATTTCTTCCCATACATATATAAATTAACACACCACCTTCATCCTTAACAGTATTAACTATGACTGATACTTTTGCTTGTAATCAACTTTATACAAACAATTAATTACATTTACTTTTTTAAGTATTGTAAAATTACACCTCCTATATTCATATTTTTATAGACTCTAATGCTTTGCATTAATCTTTTACTTCAACACCAAAACATATATAAATACTATTTCCTTTTATATTTATTGACACCTCAATTCCAATTTATACTTTATAAATCAATAATTTCTTCGCCTTGTTTCATATATATCCAACAAAAACTTAAATTTAAATTCCCACTCTTTATGTCATATTCCATTCAAAAGTTTGCAAATATATGTTTTAAATTCTAAAAATATGCATATTATTTTATTAGATAACAGTCAACTTGGATAAGTCTCCTTCATATAATTTAAAGTGACCGTTGAAAAGGGGGTGACCTATTGGCAGCTCTTAAATCTTTTGAAAAACCCTTAACCCCTGAAGAAGAGATTGAGTATTTAACTAAATTTAAAATAGAAAACGATAAAAGTGCAAAAGATACATTAATTGAAAGAAACATGAGATTAGTAGCTTATATAGCAAAGAAATATAATAATTCAACGGAAGATCAGGATGATTTAATATCCATAGGTACAATAGGATTAATTAAAGAAACTTATAACATAGATAAAGGAACTCGATTAGCAACATATGCTTCTAGATGTATTGAAAATGAGATTTTAATGAATATTAGATCTAACAAAAAAAATAAAACTCAAGTATCTCTACAAGACCCTATCGGAACAGATAAAGAAGGTAATGAAATAAACACTACTCTTTATATGTAATTTTCTACTATTATATATTTATTTACTCTATAAAATAATTCCCTTTCAAAACACTTTTCTTAAATCACTCAAACTAAAATACATATAAGATTATCATTAGTCAGTAAGTATATATTTTTCTAATTTCTAAAAATACATCCAAATCATCAAACGTTTTTAGCA
>OGSS01002067.1_pt1 | contig 10226 bp, 6 predicted proteins | sample 1553591 | NCBI WGS metagenome assembly OGSS01 (sample SAMEA2580061, study PRJEB22360) | human gut metagenome | biome: human gut; feature: human-associated habitat; material: faeces | place: Denmark | collected 2008/2010
GGGAGGAACTGGAGGAAGGCAGGAAAAAGCCTTTGGGAGAGTTCTTCGGACCTTTGGCCAGGTATGTCTATGTGCCGCTGGCTGTGATCGTGTTTGTACTTGGAATCGTGTATGGCGGGATTGGATGATTTCATTTTAAGTTTGGTTCTCTTTTCTGAATTCCGATACAGTACAATTAAAATGCTTTTTAAAACTGTTACTGAAGTATTGGCTGTTACTGTATCCTACCATGGAAGAAATTTCATATATTTTCTTGTCTGTATGGATAAGGAGCTCCTTTGCTTTCTCCATTCGGGTCTTTATGAGAAAATCGTAAACACCGATGCCCGCCTCCTTTTTAAACATTACGGTCATGTAACAGTGGTTAATGTGAAATGCATTGGCAATGCTTTTGAGGCTTAAATCCTCTTCAGGGTAATGATGGTAAATATAGGATTTTATCTGTTCCGTCAGATTGTCGTCCCGTGACATAATTCTTTTACGGGCTTCTGAAAAGGAGGCGGATAGTTCTTTCGGACTTCGAAAAAGTGAACCAAAGTACAGTTCGGCCTTCAGGCCGGTACGATTCTGAATTTCATCTTTGATGGGTTGTTCCAACTCTCTGATTAAAACTGAAAAATCGGCTTCTGTAGAAATATCATTTCTAAATAATATCATAAATAGCTGTCTGGCCTGAGATGGAACAAAAACACCTCCGGGAAACAGCGTCTCTAATTCTCCGCATAATTGATCCATGTCTTCCCCGCCCTGAACAAAAGAGATTTTGTTTGGGGCATTAATTTCCTGTACCTGGGCATAACTGGCGCATGAGGGAGATCCTTTCAAATCCACAAAGGCTGTAGTCCCTAACCCATCAGTCAAAGGCATATCCATATTTGCCAGCTCTTCCAGGTTTAAATCCCGGAATTCTTTTTGCATCAGCCTGGAAATGTAATGGCGTTTTACGATAGGCAGTCCATTGGTAAGAATCATTTTCTGCCTGGTACGGCTTTTCAACTCCTGGCTGGCCTTTTCTATGACTTCGAGCAAAGCGTTGTTGCTGATAGGTTTTGTGAGGTAATCAAAGGCATTAAGCTTAAGCGCTTCTTTGGCATACTGGAAGTCCTCGTGACCTGAGAGAAAGATAAACAGGATGTCCGGGTATACTTCTCTTATTTTTTTCGCCATTTCAATCCCATCCATTACAGGCATTCGGATATCCGTAAGAATGATATCAGGTTGATGGGATGCCAGGTAGTCCAGAGCTTCTATGGCGTCGCGGGCAACATATTCCAGATGAAAACCGTGGGAGTGCCAGTCTATATTTTTTTGTATGGCCCGCCGTATAATGGCGTCATCATCGATGAACAAAAGGTTGGTCATGTGGTTTCTCCTTGATGTTTGGTATAAGATGTTTGATAGGGTATCTTTACGGTAACGGTTGTCCCAAAACCGGATTCACTTTCAATGGATAACCCGTATTCAGTTCCAAAGGCAAGCGTAAGCCTCTGATGCACATTCCGCAGCCCATAGCTGCGAGAAGTGTTGGGGGAGTTGACATCATTGATTGCAGACTGAAGTGCGGCAAGCTTTTCCGGCTCCATGCCCAGCCCGTCGTCAGAGATATAGATGTACAGGGTTTCCTGTATTAAATCTGCACTGATGGACAACATCCCGCAGGAACGTTTTGGCCGTATGCCGTGGTAGATGGCATTTTCTACAATCGGCTGGAGGGAAAGCTTCATGATCCTGCATTCATAGAAGGGTTCGCCTATGTCAATCAAATAGTTAAACTCATCTTCATACCGCATCTGCTGAATCTGCAGGTAACTGAGTACATGTTTTAATTCCTCCTCCAGTGGAATGATGCTGGCTCCCTTGCTCACGCCAATACGGTAAAAGGTTGCAAGGGAATCAATCATCAGGATTGCATTCTCCTTTTCATCCATTTCACATAATTGCCTTGCCGCATAAAGGGTGTTGTACAGAAAATGCGGATTAATCTGGGACTGCAATGCAGCCAGTTCTGCACGCCGTTTGTTTTCCAACTGGATATTGAGTTCCCTCAGAAGCTGACGTATGCTTCCGGTAAGTTCCCCTATGTTATCGTTCAAGGTATTAATTTCACGGATTCCATGTATGTCAAAGCAAGTGTCCAGATTACCGGCCCCAACCTGCGATATTTTTCTTGTTAAAGCAATGACAGGTTTACTGACTTTGTAGGAGAGGATAAGGTATATGATGACACCCAAAAGAGTCAGGCATATAGCGGCCACGGGCAGTATGGTGCTGGATTTTGCCAGGTCAAGATACATTTCTTCCATGGGTATGGTGGCCATGATGCCCAGTCCGTTTATCATAAGAGGCCGGTATAGTACATAACAGATGTCTGTGCGTCCGGCGAAAAAAGCATTTTCCAGCAGGGAACCGGAACATATGTATTCTATGGTTTCCGGCTCCAGCCGATACTTCGGCGGAACCTTATCAGGGTGAAGATAATGATTTTTCTGCATAATAGCCAGGCTGCTGTTGTTGGTAATTCTCTGCTTTTCCAGTATATCTTCAAGATAGCTGGCTTTTAAATTTATAAGGAAAATGCCCTGGATTTCTGTTTCAGGAGTTCCCAAAAGCTGCATGATGGGAAGGCATGTTTCCTGTGGATAAACCGTCTCATAAGGAGGTATACTGTCTATCTCTCTCCATTTCATTCCATCTGCACCATATTTTTTGTAGTAGTAGTCAAAATCAAACTGTATTTTTTTGATGGCATTATCGCCGGCATATATCATGATGGAGTTGTCATTTAAATATAGGAACACGGATTCAATGATGGACGCATTATGCCTGTAAAAGTTTTTTATGTCGTTATTTAGGGCGATATAAGATTCGGGTTCCAAAGTGGTCTTATTAGTATAGATATTATATTGAAGTTTATTGTAATTTCTGTTTTGGGACAGAGAAGTAATCTGCTGAAAAAATTTGTAACAGTTTTCATCCAGTGTATTTCCGATATTTACCATGGTTCCTGCGGCGTTGTTTTCAACAATAGTTGTGATTTGATGGGAAGAAACCTTATAAAACACTAAAAAAGTAAGGGATGTAAAAAGGAATACCAGCAGAATATTGGTGGTAAGGATAATGGTCCTTATGGAAAAAGAATATTGTGTTCCAGGATGTTTTTCATGTTTCACCATTATCCCCCCTTTTTCTTATGGATGCGTGTATAAATTATCCAGTGGTATTGATTGGATTATATATTTTAATGGTGATTGTGTCAAATAAAATAAGAGAAATGGTATTATATGGTATCAATCTAAACATATTATACTTTTTGCCAAACATAGTTTATTTACTATTTTGCAGATATATAGTTATATATTAGTATCGAACGCGCGCAAGATAAGTAAAACAGGAAGGATGGTGGTAGAGTTGAATAGCAGAACTGCACATCAGAAATTTAACAGGGCTCCCTATTTGCTGATATTGCCGGCCATTGCCTTCATGGCAGTATTCATGGCATATCCCTTGTGCCGTGTATTTGTACTGAGCTTGCAGCGGAATAATCCTTCAAAGCCTTATCTAAATGGGTTTGTCGGGTTGGGGAATTTTGCGGAACTGTTTCAGGCAGGCGCGTTTTACCAATCCCTGGCCAACTCATTTAAGTGGGTATTGCTGGAAGTAACATTTCAGCTTATAGCAGGAATGGCTGCGGCATTAATTCTGAATCAGGAATTTAAGGGGAGGGGTCTGGTAAGAACACTCACATTCATACCATGGGCATTGTCAGGGGTATTGACAGCAGTCATATGGTCCCTGATTTATAATCAGCATATGGGTGTTTTAAATGATATTCTGATACGCCTGGGATTTATTGAGAAGGGTATTGCATGGACAGGGAATCGCAGTGTGGTATTTGGAGCTGTGGTCCTGGCGGAATTATGGAGGGGCATTCCGTTTTTCGCCATTACGCTGTTGGCAGCAATGCAGAACATATCAGGAGATTTGTATGAAGCCGCCAAGGTGGATGGATGCAGTGCTGCGGACCGCTTCCGTTATATTACGCTCCCGCTCCTTAAGGAGACCATTGTATTGACTACACTTTTGAGGGCAGTGTGGGAATTTAACAGCGTTGACCTGATATACAGTCTTACAGGGGGAGGGCCTGCGGGTATGACAACCACACTTAGCATGTATATTGCTGACCAGGCCATAAGGACAAGCAATTACGGTTATGGTTCAGCCATATCGGTTATCAGTTTTGTTATCCTTACCCTGTTTGCAGTGATTTATATGAAATGCACTAATTTTGGAAAGGAAAGCTGAAGATGGAAAAGGGAAAAAGACAGATGTACATTCATGTTTCCTTATTTCCTGCACTGGTATTTGTCCTGTTTCCCATTTACTGGACATTATGTACTTCTTTGAAGCAGGAAGGGGACATCACAAGGATTCCGGTTAAATACTGGCCGTCTCCATTAACATTCCAGAATTTTTCAATTGCATGGAACCAGGTGGGCTTTTCGAAATATTTCGTTAACAGCCTGATTGTGAGCCTGTCTTCGGTTATGGCGATTGTGCTGATAGCCATTATGGTGGGGTATGCGCTAAGCCGTTATGAATTTAAGGGAAAAGGTATATTCATGCTTACTTTGCTGAGTACCCAGTTCATACCGGTTGCAGTCCTCTTGATTCCGCTGTTTAATATATTTAATGGATTTCATCTCATAGGTACCAGGACCAGCATTGTATTAGCTAATATTACCTTTCAGCTTCCCTTTAATTCCATTCTTATGAGGGGCTTCATATCCAACATTCCGTTCGAACTGGAGGAGGCGGCGCAGATTGATGGGTGCAGCCGGCTGGAGGGTGTAATAAAGATTATTCTTCCTATGCTGGTTCCGGGTATCATTGCTACAGGTGCATTTGCGTTTATTGGATGTTGGAATGAGTTTTTGTTCAGCCTCATGTTTTTGAATGACCCTAACAAGTTTACAGTTCCAATCGGGTTGAAATTCATGCAGGGGCAGTTTGATATTAATTATGGGGCATTAGCAGCGGGCGCTTTGATTGCCATGTCCATCCCGGTTATTTTATTTGGTTACCTGCAGAAGCATTTGGTACAGGGATTGACATCCGGTGCAGTGAAAGGCTGATTTTAATAACATTGAAAAGTGAGGTAAGGGTTATGATGAAAAAACAGTTACTCAGTATTACATTGGCGATAACAATAGCGGCAAGCCTGGCAGGCTGTTCATCAGGCGCCAAGGAAGCTCCGCCTAAGGAGACTCAGACAGGTACTTCTGAGGAAGATAAGAATAGCCAGGAGCAGACCTCTGAGCCGGTCGTGATTACATTCTGGGATGAGAATGCAGGACCGACCAGAACCCCCTATTATGAAGAGCTGATCAAGAAATTTGAAGAAGAAAACCCTGATATAAAAGTTGAGTATGTAGGACTTCCCTGGAGTGATTCCAAATCAAAATATGATGTGGCTATCCAGTCAGGCACTACACCAGACATCGGTGGGATCAATCAGTCGTGGCTTACTGACTTCATTGTAAAGGACGCAGTGCTTCCCCTGGATGATTATTATGATAACTGGGATAAAAAGGACGATATGATTCCAGGCTATATCCAGTCGGAAAGAGACTGCGCGCCTGATGGAAAATTGTATGCCATTAATAATACGGCCAATATTCCGGTGATCTGGTACCGTCCTGATGTCCTGGAAGCAAAGGGACTTGCTGTGCCACAGTCATGGGATGATGTATTTAAGACAATAGAAGCAACTACGGACAAGGATAATAATGTGTATGGGTTCAGTATACGCGGCGGTGCCGGCGGTACAGGTGTCCTGGAAATGATGATGTATTCTTACTCCGGTATCACGGAGATGTTCGATGAAAACGGAAAGAGTACGGTCAACGCACCGGCAAATGTGGAATTTGTGGAACGCCTGGCATCCCTTTATAATGTCTATACGCCGGAGAGTGATATCACAAACGGTTATAAAGAGATGGTGGCGGCGTTTGACACAAAGGTTGCCAATATGATTTATCATAATCTTGGTTCTTATGGAGAGCACAGCAAAACTCTGAATCCTGATGAGTTTGCGGCGTTGACCAGTGTCCAGTCTGTAAATGGAACTACCAGTCTTGTGACCAATGGGTGTATTTCCTATAGCATTTTTAAGACAAGCAAACACCCGGAAGAAGCGTTCCGCTTCCTTAGTTTCTTATGTGAAACAGAGCAGTCGCTGTTCTGGAATGAAAACAATGGACAGCTTCCTACTACCAAATCAGCTATGGACTCTGATTATGTAAAAAATTCACAGCATATCAGTGCGGCAGCAGCCACTACCTCTGATCCGGATATCCATGCGGTAACCCTACCAATCTATTTGCCAGGATATGCGGACATTCATGAGAACGTACTTCCAAGTCAGTTTCAGGAGGTACTGCTGGGTAATAAGACCGCTCAGGAATTTCTTGATGCCTGGGCAGATGAGATGACAAAGCTGAAAGCAGAATATGACCAATACCTGAAACAGTAGGAGGCTACAGAATGATAGGAACCAGATATCCATCTGAGATGGAGGTATATGAGGATTCAAAGACTGGGCGCAGGATAACCAGGCTGACCAGCCAGGGTGTGAATTTTCATTTGTATTTCACGGATAATTCATTTGATTTAGGAGGGGATGAGATTTATTTCCTCTCCAACCGTGCGAGCGGGGACGAAAGATACAATATATTTAAAATGGACCTGAACTCAGGGGAAATGGAACAGTTGACCGATGAACCAAAGGGGGTTGTGTATAATACAATTACCAAAACACCTGACAGCGAGTTTATTGCATATAAGACAGGGGACAGTCTGAAGGTACTGCACAGTCATACAGGAGAAATCAGAACCATTTATGAAGATTATGAGATGAATGTGGGACACATACATATAAGTCCGGATAAGAGGCACATTGGTTTTTCCAGAAATGAGAAAGTAGATGTGCCATCCGACGGAGGACCGAATTATTCGGGATTTAAGGAGAGGATGTATGCCATAAAGGATGGAAGGATTTCGGTTATTGGAATTGACGGAAGCGGGTTCAGAGATGTATGGAAAGACACGCATCAGCTATCCCATTTCCAGTACTCGCCGGATGACAGCACAATTGCCATGTTCTGTCATGAAGGTCCATGGAACTATGTACATCAGCGAATATGGCTGCTGAATATGGAGACTTCTGAGGTAATACCGTGTTTTCGCCAGGGAGAGGATGACTGCGTGGGACATGAATTTTGGACCAGGGATGGAAGTATTCTGTTTGACAACAGAAGGGCAGGGCACGATGGTACGATTTCTTCCCGCAAGACCCAGGTGGTTACGGCAGAGGTCCGCACAGACCAGGTTCCCTATTTTGGGTTTGCGGACCGGACCGGGCATGTTTATAAAAAGATAGAAATGCCCTTTTACTGCAACCACTATCATGCTAATAATGACAATACAATGTTTGTGGGAGACGGGATTGAGGATATAGTATTGATACGTGTCATAGACGGAAAAGCGGAACTGGTATCGTTGGCACAACATAATACAACCTGGAAATATCAGCGCTCTCACTGCCATCCAACCTTTAACTGGCAGGGAACCAAGATACTTTATGCAGCAGATACAGATGATAAACATTGTAACCTTTTTATGGTGGATGCCATATTTTGATTCATTAATGCTTAGCATATCCTGAAAGCCCCGGAGCTTCAAAAGCTCCGGGGCCTTCCTGCGTTCCGGACGTCAAGTGAATCCCGTCCGGGCTGCTTACACATCATCCGTATGGTAAATTAAAACCTGGTCAAACACATCCTTATCCCTCATGATACATTTCTCATTTCCCACTGTGACAATGGCGCTGCGCTCCAAAATCCCCTCAATAACCCGGGCCGCCTCTTTCTGATGGCAGAGAGACGCGTTCCTGATATCTGAAATCATTTCGTTTATTTTGCAGGTATCCATGTTTACCATATCCCTGCGCATGTGCCGCATCCGGGTGCTTAAGGTTCCGGAGGGAGGAAGGGCCTGGGCATAGGCGTTCAGGATGTAGCCGTCCAGTTCCTCATGGGTCAGCGGCAGCTCCATAAGCTGTGCTCCGGTTGCCAGGAACAGCTTTATAGTGCTCCTGACTTCCGGGTCCGCGGTGCTCCACAGGGAGAAATAGCCGGCAGGGATATAAAAGTCAATGCCGCTGTCATAGGCCCCGCCCTGGTAGCGGACGGCAGGTTTTAAGTATTTGTCCGCCGCTGCCATGAGAAAGGGCAGGTAACGCCCCTTAAAATCGGGATTTCCATGGAAATCCCCCATGAGACGTGTCTCCTGGCAGGAGGCTTCCACGCATACGGCCAGTTTCTGCTTCTGGTCCGGGATCCAGATGGCCGGAGAGGGAGAGCAGTGCCCTTCCTTAAAAACGGGAAGTCTCCCCAGTATATTCACGGCAGTCTGTTCCAGATGTTCCAATACATCCGGTGAGGCGGCTGCCAGGAATACCATGCCCCGGCGGTTTAATATGGTCTGGGAAATGGTTTCAAGCCTGGCGGCTGCCTGGGGCCCGAAACCCGGATCCTCCTTCAGCAGTCTCAGGACATCCTTCAGGAAATAGTAGTTCTCCTGGCTGTTTAACATATTGCGGAACCTGCATTCCTGCCTCGTATATCCTTCGGACAGGCTAAAAGCCAGGGCAGAGGCATTGTCCGCCTTGGACTGGTCGTAGTCAGGCAGATATTTTTCCAATACCTGTATGATGGTATCCGTGTCACTGTAATCTCCGCCGCCCATTACATCCAGAAGAAAATCCAGTCCGGCCTCAAAGTCTCCGGTCAGTCCGTACCAGAATACGCTCATCATGGGATGGTTTAGGGGGCCTGCCTCGCTTCCGGGATACAGCTCGTCAAAGGTACAGTCGTGAAGGTATTCCTGTTCCAGGTTTTTCTGCTGTTCCACCGTAAACCGCTTTGTATCCAGTTCCGTGAGAAGCATCTGATAGAGGATAAGGTAGTTAAGGTCGTCCTTCCCAATACCGCTCAAGTCAAAATAAAGCTGGTAGCTGCCCACGCCCTGGGAGGGTGAGGGGGACGTGTAGCATGTAATAGGGCCCCGCTGTCTTTTTGTAAACAGACATGGTTTGGCTGGCTCAGGAAGCTCCTCCGGCCGTATGAGAAAGTCCATATTGCTCTGTTCCCTGGAATTCCAGTCATGGAAGGCTGCGGTTTCCTCTATCAGCTGTTTTTGCTCTGCCGCCGTCATGGAGGCCATCTTTTCCTTAAGGTACTGTTCCTTTTCCTCCTCCAGCTGCTCAGCCAGACCGGGCACGGGCTCGGTCACCACCAGGGCGCTGGCTGTGGGATGAAGGGCGCAGGCGGCCAGCCTTTTTATGATGGCCTGGCCGGAATCTTCCTCAAAACGCCGGAAGGCCTCCTCGTAGAGCTGGAAATAATCGGTCCGGCCAGTGGTGCTCCAGTAACGTCCGATTTCCTCAGACAGGTTAAAGCCCAGATGGGGGGCTTCACGGGTGAGGGAGTCGGAGAGGCGGTTTTCTTTCATGGATGCCCGGTACAGCTTCGGGGACAGACCATCACAGCTTATATCCTCCAGGGCTTTTCGGATGGAATCCAGAAATGCATCCTTCAGACAGCCATCCCCGTTGCGCAAGCGAAATTTTAAGGAGGGATGGGGCAGCAGAGTATCCAGATAGACCTCCATCACATGGTTGAGCCCCATTTCCCGCGCATATCTGTGCCAGGGGGAGGTATCGTTATCCAGGATATCCGCAAAGAGATCCCAGTATATGAGTTCCTCCTTTGTGTAGCCTGACAGATCTATGCCGTAGTCCAGGACAGAGGCGTGTTTCGAGGGGCTGTTCTGGTAAGCGGGACTCTGTGCCGTGCAGAAGCGAAAACCTGGTTTCACCGGTTCATCAAACGCCCCAAGAAGGCTTCGGCCCTTTGAGACGGCTTTGGAAAGGTGCTCCCTGTCCAGAAAATCCAGCACAGCCCTGTAATCCATATTTCCGTATAGGGTAATCAGGCAGTTGGAGTAGCTGTAGCACCGCTCAAAGGTTTCCCTGGCCTGCTCAAAGGACAGTTCCCTGTAATGCAGATGGGCCCGCCCCAGCAGGTTGGCGGTGCGCGCGCCCTGGTAAAGCGTATGGGACATGGCGCTGTCTGCATTTTCCAGGATGTCGGTCAGATGGCCCCAGT
>OGSS01002074.1_pt1 | contig 10178 bp, 14 predicted proteins | sample 1553591 | NCBI WGS metagenome assembly OGSS01 (sample SAMEA2580061, study PRJEB22360) | human gut metagenome | biome: human gut; feature: human-associated habitat; material: faeces | place: Denmark | collected 2008/2010
GTTCAAAGAGGAAGGAAAACCGCAGGTTGTCCTTCCTTTTTGCCCCCGCGGCGGGTGCCACGACGTCCCGCCGTCCGCAGACGGCGAATCCCCACCGCTGAGGTTCAGCGAAAAACTCTCCGCCCGGAAAGGGCGAACCCGCCTGCGGCAGTTCGCGCACTCCGCAGGGTCGGTGCAGAAAAATTTCAGAAAAGGCTATTGACAAATCTGTATACTTGTATTATTATCATAATACAATAAAACGAAAGGAGAGAGCTTATGCAATGGGAATTGCGGGGGGATCGTCCGATCTATCAACAGCTTGTGGAAAAGCTGACCGAGCAGATCGTCAGCGGACAGCTTGCGGCGGGTGAAAAGTTACCGCCGGTGCGCGAGCTGGCGGCTCAGGCGGGTGTCAACCCGAACACCATGCAGCGCGCGCTTGCGGAAATGGAGCGCGAGGGCCTGATGTTCACCAACCGCACGAGCGGACGCTATGTAACGGAGGACAGAGAAATGATTGGTAAGGTAAGAGAGCAAATCGCGGGAGAGCGCATCACGGAATTTCTGTCCGGCATGAGCCAGCTTGGCTTCACCGAGCAGGACATTGTGGCGCTTCTGGAGAAACGCAGTGGGGAGGAGAAGAACAATGGATAACAACGAACTGATTATCTGTCAGGGATTGACAAAAAACTACGGTAAAAAGACCGCGCTCAATAATCTGAATCTGACGCTCGGCCGCGGACAGTTTATCGGTCTGCTCGGCCCGAACGGCTCGGGCAAAACAACGACCATCAAGCTGCTGAACGGTCTGCTGCAGCCCACAAGCGGCTCGGTGCTCATTGACGGTCAGGCGCCGGGCACCTACACGCACAGCATCATCAGCTATCTGCCCGACAAAAACTATCTCAACGACGCGATGAAGGTCAACGACCTGATTTCGTTCTTTGCGGATTTTTACACGGATTTTGACCGCGTAAAGGCAACCGATATGCTGGATTCGCTGAGGATTGACCCGCTGAACCGCCTGAAAACGCTCAGCAAGGGCAATCAGGAGAAGGTGCAGCTCATCCTCACCATGAGCCGCAAGGCGCAGCTGTATGTGCTCGATGAGCCGATTGCGGGTGTCGATCCGGCAGCGCGCGACTACATTCTGAGCACCATTCTCTCGAATTACAGCGAGGACGCCTCCGTCCTGCTGTCCACGCACCTCATCGCGGATGTGGAGCGCGTGCTCGACGAGGTTATCTTCCTCAAGGAAGGTGCGATGGTGCTGCACGACACGGTTGACCATATCCGTGAGGAGCACGGAAAATCGGTCGATGCCCTGTTCCGGGAGGTGTTTGCATGTTAAAGCTGCTGAAATATGAGTGGAAAGCCTGCGCGCGGACCTGTCTGCCGCTGTATGGCGTGCTGATTCTTATGTCGTTCGTCACGCACCTGCTGTACAGTATCCCGCAGAACAGCATATTCGGTGTTATGCTGCCCGCCATCAGCTCCATGCTGTATATGGGCGTGATGATGGCCGCATTTGTGGTAACGGCGGTCATTCTCATCCAGCGTTTTTACAAAAACCTGCTCGGCAGTGAGGGATACCTCATGTTCACCCTGCCGGTCACGGTGACGCAGCACCTGTTCAGCAAGACCATTATCGCGGTGGTTATGATTGGTTTGAGCGGTCTGTCGGCACTCATCAGCATCTTCATTTTTGCGGATAGGGCATTCGGTGAAATGCTGAGCAGTCTGGTGGCTGTGCTGCCGCACAACGGTCAGGAATTCCTGTTTGAACTGGAGCTGCTCGTGCTGGCTGTCCTCGGCATTGCGGGCATGGCGCTGTTCCTCTATATGTGCATTGCGCTCGGTCATCTGGCAAGCCGTCACCGCCTGCTCATGTCGATCGTGTGGTACGTTGTTCTTTCTACCGCACTGCAGGTTCTCCTGCTTATGGTGATGATGGGCGTGGGCAATGCCGTGCCGCAGCCGTTCGTAGACCTGATGAAAGTCTGGTGGAGCGGCATTACGCCGATCGGCGCAGCGCATCTCATGCTGCGGTTCTGCTGCGTATTCGCACTGCTCAGTGACGCGGTGTATTTCCTCGTTACGCGGTGGATTCTGGTGCATAAATTAAATCTTGAATAAACAGCAGGAGCACATCAAACGGTGTGCTCTTTTGCTTGCTATCAGGGCGTATCTCTGGTATGATTAAAATAGTAAAAGGGAGGTGTGTCCTGTGAAATGTCAGCACTGTGGTATCCATTTTGACGATGAGGAACGCGTATGTCCGATGTGCGGCGCACGCGCGGGCAGCAAGGGCCGCATGACGAGACCCGCGCCCAAATGGCACGGCAAGCCGCGCGAGACCTACACCGAATATCATCCGACGATTGAGAACAGCAGCTCAGCGAAAACGGCGAAGAGCAAGGCGCGTCCCATCAAGGATAAGCCGAAGAAAAAACGCGCAAAGGGTGCGGTGATTGCGATAATTGTTATCGCGCTGCTGCAGATCGTACCGGCTATCTTTGCGTTTGTGATGGATGATCTGGTGCCGGAGATTGAGAGCAGCTTCGGAAATGCCCCTGCACCGGAGTATGATTCGGATTACAGCTATGATTATGATACGGACTACGATTCCGACTATGCTTACGACACGCTCTATGATGCACTGGGTGACAATGGCATCACCGCGTCGGCGTATGGCAATAGCTATAACTTTACGGCTGCGGACGATGGAAACAGCTATGAGTTCTCGTATACCGAATCGGACGGCAGCTGGTTCAGCAGCACAGGCACAGCATGGTGCTACCGCGAGGACGACGAGGACTATTATTATCGGGAGGAATACCCGTTTGAGGAGTACATCATGTACAGTGTCAGTCTGACCCCTGAGCATCAGGAGGCCAGCGGCACACGTCCGGACTGGTGCGATTTTCTGCTGCAGAGCAAGGTGGACAGTATTTGGCTGAATATGTTCCAAAGCCGCACCACGGATGAGGTTGTCGTGGAGGATATGGACGGCATCGGCCTGTTCGGCAGCGGCAATGTTTTGCCGTTTAATAAGGTGCAGGAAGGATAGTAAACATCCTGCCGAAAAACAACAGCCCCGGTTCCGTCACTTGACAAAACCGGGGCGCCGCGCTATAATATAGCTACAAACGGCGGCTCGTTCGCACCGAGCGGTCGTTCCTCAGATCGATTTTATGTCGAGAAGAAAGCCGCTCTTTACAACGGGTGCGGTTGGTTTATTTCTTCATGTATCCGAGGATACCAAAGACGATCATGGCGATCAACTGAAACAGAAGCAGTGCTTCGGACAGCAACATCACGATCACCTCCCTCCTCATCGAGGGAGGAACAACCTTTTTTCACCGTTTGCTGATTTGATTATAGCATGCGGACAATATCCTATCAATCAACCGTCCTTATGGGCGGTTTTTATGTTTTACGGGAGAATTTTGTGCATATGAAAAAGAAAAGTCACTCATAAATTGAATAGTAACTTGTGACGCGCAAGCGCATTCGGTATAATGATAGGGCAGAGGAGGGGGAACGCCATGTACCAACGCAAGCTGGAGCCGGATATTCGGTGTCCGCTCGAGTACGGACTGGAGATTTTCGGCGGCAAGTGGAATTCGCGCATTATCTGCGTGCTGGCGGCGAAAAACGTCCTGCGGTACAGCGAACTGCGCCGTGAAATGGGCAATATTACGGATGCCGTGCTGGCGGGCACGCTCAAATCGCTGATTGCGAACGGCATTGTCAGCCGCAAATCCTACGACGAGATTCCGCCGCGCGTGGAGTATGCGCTGAGCGAAAAAGGCAAGTCGGTCGTGCCGATCCTGCAGAGCATTTGCGCGTGGTCGGGGGCGTTTTTCAAGACAGACCCAACGAGTGAGATGATTCAGTGCCGGAAATGCGACCACAAATAAATTGAACCTGATGATGAAAAATGGAGAATTACCGATGAATATTCGTTACGCTGAGGAAAAATGTTTTACGCAGGAGCAGGTGCAGGCGCTGTTCCGGTCGGTCGGCTGGGTGTCCGGCGAGTACCCGAGCCGACTGCATAAGGCACTCATGCATTCATCCACAGTTATCACCGCATGGGACGGCGACCGGCTGGTCGGTCTTGTGCGCCTGCTCGATGACAGGGAATATATCGAAATCATGCCCGAGGAGAGCAAAAACGCTGCATTTTACCAGCAGTTTGGGTTCAAAATCATGGAGGATGGCGTGCCGATGCAGCTGTGCAGCTTCGCAGATAAGAAATGACTTTACACCCTTCTGCCTGAGAATTACCGCTTTCCGGCAATTTTCGCAATGGTTTCCGCCGCATTCTCCTGATGCACCTCGGCGGGATTGAACCGCACGGCTGCAAAATTGAGGTTGATCAGCGGACCCAGTCCGACGGCGGAAATAATGGTGCCGACACCGACCGGACCGCCGAGAAAGAAGCCGATGACCGTTACGAGCACATCCACGACCGCGCGGCACGCGCCGGCAGACCGCCCGAACTTACGCGCGAGCGCGACCATCAGCGCGTCACGGGGGCCGCTGCCGAGCGCGCTTTTCATGTACAGCCAGGTGCCGAGCGCAAGCAGCTCCAGACCGCCGATGAGCATGGCAATGCCGCTCACCAATCCGTGCATCTGCGGGATGAGGTGCGCCGCCTGAATCGCGTCGATCATGACCGCGCAGCCCGCAATGTTGATAATCGTGCCGAAGCCGAAGCTCTCACCGAAGAGCACGGCCGTGAGGATGGCTGCCGCGCCTGCGATAGCGGACGCTGTGCCGTAGGTCATGCCGGTTCGCAGCGACATGCCCTGCTGCAGCACGCTCCACGGCTCGAGTCCGACATTCGCCTGCAGCATCATCGCAATGCCGATCGAACTGACCGCAACACCCAGGATCAGCCAGAACAACCGGCGCATGTAATTTTGGAACATGAGAGCATCCTCCTGCTATCAGACTAAAGCGAAGTAAAGTAAAACGGCAAAATCGGAAGAATTTCGCTCCGATTTTGCCGTTTGAGTTTTGATCTTGTTATTCCGAAGCGGAATTGCTGTCGTCCTTTTTAATCTGGGAAAGATAGCGGTACACACTGGCCTGCGAGCAGTGCAGCGCGTCGGCCACATCTTTGACCGCGCCCTTCAGCAGGAAGATACCGCCGTTTTCAAGCGAAGCAATGATCTGCATGCGCTCGTCCGGCGTGAGACGGTCGGCGGTCACGCCGAGGCGGATGAGCTCGCGGCCGACCGCATCGCCTGCCACCGCGTCGATCGAGTTGTGGAAGCTCTCGGTCGTTGCCGGAACCGCTCGCGGGAACGGATCACCGGGTTCGGCCTGCTGCGGTGCGATATGGTCATCGATAAAAATATCCGGATGACACAGACGCAGCACGTTTTCGCTGGCGGCCAGATACCGGCTGTCGTCAAAGTTGATGCACAGCATGCCGACCAGCTTGCCGTTGTGCTTGATGAACATTGTGCTCGAGCGCAGCGTCTTGCCCTCGGCAGAGAGGCCGCAGTAGTGCAGGCGGTAGTCCTGCGTTTCGTAGCTTTTGTCCATCAGGATTTTGAGCGCCACATTGGTAAGCGGTGCGCCGATCTCCCGGCCGCTGATGTGATTGTTGGCGATGGCTACTATGGAGCGATTTTTGTCGGTCATATCATGCAGAGCAATCTCATAATCCGGTCCAAGTGCCTGTCCGAGAAATTCTGTCAGCTTGACGTAGTGCTGCAACAGCGGATTAGCCATTTGCCCACCCCGTTTCAAAGAATTTTCTTTGCAATGCCTTTGATTGCATGGCATTGCCTTTTTATTGGTTTACTTTAATATTATTATAGCTTAACAATGATAAGTTTGTCAAAAATTAAACGCAGATAATTTCTCACAACAAAAATAAAAAGTTATTATGCAAAATAACTAAAATGAGGATAAAGTGCATAAAAAACTTGTGAGAAACCAGTAAACCATACAAAACTTGTTAAAATAATTGACAAGGCGTAAAAACCATGTTAAATTTATATCAAGGAATGAGACACAGACTGATAAAAAATTACAAAACTGCAGAAAAGGGAATGTAAAAATGAGGAGTAGAGAAAGGGAGACTGCCATGAATTCTGATTTTCGAGACAAGCTCTCCAACGCCGCAACAGCGGTTGAGATCACCCTTGGCATGGTGATCCTGATCGCGTGCATTGTGTCCGGCATCGGCATGGTCGCCATGACCGATATGGACAAGCTGTTCGGTGATCCGGCGTATCTGCAGGCGCGTATGAGCTCGGCCTGCCTGATCATCATCGGCATCGAGCTGATCAAGATGATCACCAGCTACACCATCGACTCGGTGGTTGACGTTATGCTCCTCGCCATCGCGCGTCAGATGATCGTTGAGCATACCTCGCCGGTCGAGAACCTGATCGCCGTGCTGTCGATCGGCATCCTGTTCGTGATCCGGAAGTATCTGTATATTTCGCGTCTGGACCGCCGCCGCAGCAAGAAGGAGATCGAGGAGGACATCCGCGCAGAGGTTCTCGGCGTGGAAAACCGTAACGAGCCGAAAAAGCCGGAACCGCCCGAGATTGGCTCATTGATTTGACATAAGGAAAATGCATATCACCTGAAAACCGCAGCGCCCGAAAGGGCGCTGCGGTTTTTCATTGGAAAGGATACAGATAAATTATTTCATTTATTCACAATATCAGAAAAAGTTTATAGGCTTGAACCTGCGTTTCACTCATACTTTCGTTATGTTGGCAGGCTTGCAAGCGATTTGCTGTGATTCACATAATGGTGTAAATAGTACGCATACGATACCGATAAATCGTTTTCTGAATGATATTACTGCTTCTTGCGTTGTAAATTTGCTTTACGCCCCAAACCGCATCTGCAGCCGCAGTCTGTCGGCAATCATCGAGATAAATTCGCTGTTGGTGGGTTTGCCCTTGACGCCCGAGACCGTGTAGCCGAAGTAATTCTGCAGGGTTTCGATGTCACCGCGGTCCCACGCGACCTCGATCGCGTGCCGGATGGCGCGCTCCACGCGGGAGGAGGTCGTCTTGAACTTTTTAGCAATCGACGGGTACAGCACCTTGGTGATGGCGCTGACCGACTCGATATCCTCGACTGCCATCATGATGGCCTCGCGCAGATACTGGTAGCCCTTGATGTGCGCCGGCACGCCCACCTGGTGAATCACCTCGGTCACGCGGAGCTCAAGCGCCATGCTTTCCTCAGCCTTGACTGCGCGCAGCTGACCGGTCCGCCACAGGCGAAGCCGCTCGCAGACCGCCTGCGGCTCCATCGGCTTGCGCAGGAACAGATCCACGCCGAGCGCCGCGCATTCCGCGCCGATCTGCGGGCTTGCAAACGCCGAGAATACCATTACCGCCGGATGCGGTCCGTCCTGCTCGTGCAGGCGGCTGAGCACGCTCATGCCGTCCATCACCGGCAGCATCAGTTCAATGATAAGTACATCCGGCCGCAGCTCATTGACCGCGGAAAGTGCCTTTTCACCGTTTTCCGCAATGCCGACCAGCTCAAAATCGTCCGCACTGTCCAGCACCGCCGACATGCGCGCGCAAAATTCGGTGTCGTCGTCTGCAAGTAAAATTCTCATTTTCTCATTCATATATCATAACCAGCTTTCCGATAAATTTCATCTCTTTTTCTTGGCAATAGATTACCATATACTACCATAACTTGCAAGACCTTTTGTAAAAATTTGGAGAGAAAATTGCAGACAGCATTCGACAAAATCTGTCGATTTACCCAAAATGACCGGTCAGACCGACTGTTTTTGCAATTTCTGCATATTTTCAAAATTCCCCGGAAATAGACAAAATACAAGCAAAACTGCGGTTTTCGACAACAAAACAGTGGTTATCAACCCGAAAGAAAGGGCGCACAATGTGCGCCCCTGCGGAAATGGTAAGCCGTTGCAAAACGCCTTCCTGTGCGAATTCTCCACTCTTTCTGTCAGCTTGCCGCCAGCATTTTCTCCATCGAAATGCCATACCCTTCCATCGGATTATCGACCAGCACATGCGTTACCGCGCCGATCAGCTTGCCGTTCTGCAGGATCGGACTGCCGCTCATGCCCTGCACGATGCCGCCGGTTTTCTCCGCAAGCTGCGAATCGGTTACGCGGAGCATCATGCTGCGCCCGTATTCGTCGTTCGCCGGATAGAGCTTGACAATCTGGACAGAATAACGCTGCACGCTGTCGCCGTCCACGTTGGACAGGATTTCCGCGTTACCGATTTTGATTTCGTCTGCCGACGCGACCGGCACGCACTGCAGCTCGCTGTACAGCGAATCGTCCGTTATGGTGCCGAAAATGCCGCTTTCTGTGTTCTGCGCCACGGTTCCGAGCGGTTTTTCGGTCGAAAATTCGCCCTGCAGCGAACCCGGTTCACCCGCCTTGCCGCGCTGCACGCTGCTCACCGTCGAGTGAATGATTGTGCCCTCCTGCAGCGGCAGCAGCACGCCGGTCTCGCTGTCGCAGATGCCGTGACCGAGCGAGCCGAACGCGCCGGTCTGCGGGTCAACGTAGGTCAGCGTGCCGATTCCTGCCAGACTGTCGCGCGCGAGCACGCCGATGCGGTACGCACCGGTTTTGTCCCTGCACGGCGTCACCGTGACGCTTTTCTCCGCGTCTCCGCGCTCGAGCGTCAGTTTGATCGGCTGTCCCGCCGAGAGCGCGACCTGCTTCTGCAGATCGTCGTTCGAGTGCAGCGCGGTCTCACCGGCGCGGCACAGCACATCGCCCTCCTGCACGCCCGCCTCCTTCGCAGGGGAGTGCGTGCCGTCCGCGCCCTGCACCTCGGTCAGCTGCACGATGAGCACGCCCTCCGCCTGCATTTTGATGCCGACCGTGTGCCCGATCGGGATGACCTCGGCGATTTTTGCCGCCTGCGCGGAGACTGTCACAGCAAACAGCAGGAACAGGGCAAGCGCCGTGCGTTTTGCGTGATTTTTTTGCATTTTTTCACCTCCGCTATTACTATGCCGCGCGGAGCATGAAAACAACGCTGTGAACCTTTTCTATTCTGCCGGACATTTGGCGGCATGGAAATTCTCTGGGCGCGGAAAGGTTTTCCGGGAACGCAAAACGGCAGTTTCTCTGCGAAAAATGAGAGAAACTGCCGCAATTAGCAATCATTTATTCTGCTTTTGCAGGTGCACGATGACCGAGGAACGATGCTACCGCACGGGCGAGCACGCCGCCGACCGCACAGCCGACGATGATCTCGATCAGACCCTGTACGCCGACCAGTGCAACCACGAAGGACAGCGGGTTAGCCACGCCGAGAGAGGCAACGCGCTCCTGCACGAAGTCGGTCTTGTAGAACACCAGAACAATGTAACCCATGAAGAAAATGGTATTCAGCAGCGGCGCGGACATCGCACCGACGAAATAGCTCCAGCTCTTCTTGCGGTCCACGCGGCGCAGCACGCGGAACAGCAGGCCGACGCACCAGCCCATCAGCACGCGCATGACAACGCACAGCACGAAGGTGTTGATCGGGCTGATCTGGAAAAATGCACCGGTCATAACAGACGCACCGGTGATGGCGTCCTTCATGCTGACCAGACCGAACACGCCGCCGAGAATCGCACCGGCGGACCCATGGTCATCGCGCCGACAGCGATCGGCACGGTCAGGAACGACATGTACAGCGGGCCGACCGGCACGCTGCCCAGACCCATCAGCTTCATCACGACCTCGATCGCCGCCAGCAGCGCCAGCTGCGCGAGATACCGTACATTGGTAGTTTTGTTATTCATTTGTAATTCCTCCTGCTGCCGTCCGTTAAGGTACAGCGCAATACAATTTGTGTTTGGTCAGTGAGATTTGTTCACTGCCACATCTTAATTTCCCCGATTTTTCTTCCAAATCAGGTGCAGACCGTCGAGCACAAGGCTTTCATCGTACTCGAACGGGATACGCAGATAGGGAGTGACGAGCGGCGCAAGCTCTCCGGTGAGCACGACATACGGCGTTTCACCGAGCGCTTCCGCAAAGCGTTCAACCATGCCGTCCACGAGCGACGCGGCACCGTAAACCGCGCCGACGCGCATGGCATCGACCGTGTTCCGGGCGAGAATGCCCTCGTCCTTGGCGTCGATGGCGACCGCCGGAAGCTGCGCTGCCTGCTCGCGGAGGGCGAGCAGACTCAGCTGCACGGTCGTTCCGA
>OGSS01002076.1_pt1 | contig 10162 bp, 6 predicted proteins | sample 1553591 | NCBI WGS metagenome assembly OGSS01 (sample SAMEA2580061, study PRJEB22360) | human gut metagenome | biome: human gut; feature: human-associated habitat; material: faeces | place: Denmark | collected 2008/2010
GCAGGCTCCGGTCGCACTGCGGCCGTTCCTTGTGCAGGCTCCGGTCGCACTGCGGGCGAACAATGTTCGCCCCTACGATTACACGTTTGCAGATGGGTTACACGGCGGGGTGAACGAAAGACGCAAATCGGGGCATGAAAAAAGGATGTGCCGTTTTGACACATCCTTAGATTTTTTCATTCTCAGCCGATAAGCAGCTGCACCAGCGTACCGCCGATCACGGCGGGGGCAAACGTTGCGGCGATGACCGGCAGGGCGCGATGACGGCCTTCCTTCTCCTCGAGAAGAACGATGTAGCCGAAGCCTGCGCCGGTGGAAAGACCGGCAACCAGAGCGCCGAAGCTGATCGTGCCGCCGACAAACAGCTCGCTGAGCAGCACGCTCATCGCACAGCTCGGAATCAGACCGAGCACCGCGCACAGCAGAGGCTGGAAGATGCTGTTGGTCAGCATGAGGGAAGCCACGCGCTCCTCACCGATGCCGTGTACGACCATGTTAAGCGCGAACAGCACGACAAACAGGAAGATGGTGGTCTTTAGGGTGTGGGACAGGATGTTCGCCACCGGCGAGGTCTCACAGCCGCAGTCGCCCATCTCGATCTCGAGCGGGCCGTCGGTTCCGGCCTTGTGCCTCCGGAACACGGTGCAGCGCAGAACATAGCCGCCGATGACCGCAATCGCAAACTTGACCACGAGCAGCAGCACCACCTGCTGTACGCTTGCGCCGCCTGCCAGCATGATGGGCACCGCCTCATCCGAGGTGGCAAGGAACACGGCAACCAGCGTTGCCGGTGCAAGAAAGCCTGCCGAGAACAGCGCGGACGCTGCCGCGGAAAATCCGCACTGGGGAATGGAGCCGGCGAGCGCGCCGACCACCGGACCGAACTGCGCCGCACGCGAGAGCAGCTCCGGCGTATTGGTCAGCCGGTTTTCGATGTAGTACAGCAGTGCGTACACGACCAGCAGCAGCGGTACGGTCTTGAGCACATCGAAAAATGCTTCCGGCAGAACGTGATGAATAATTTCTAACAAATAGGTCACCTCATAGTTGATCTGTGGGTTGATAACATTCGTGTTGTCTCAGAGACAATTATAATAAGTATAGCATAGAACCCAGTCCGCAGGCAAGCGGGATTTGCCGGACTGCATACCAAAGATAGCAAAAGGAATCGAATATTTACCATGAAATTTAACGAACTCAAGTTGGAGAAAAACATCCTCAAAGCACTGAAGGAGGCCGGCTATTCCGAGCCGACGCCCATTCAGCAGCAGGCGATACCGCCGGTGCTCGAGGGCCGCGACCTGATGGGCTGCGCCCAGACCGGCACAGGCAAGACCTGTGCGTTCGCAGTGCCGATCATCCAGCGCCTGGCAAAGAGCGAGGGCAGAAAGGGCACCATCCGTGCGCTCATCCTCACGCCGACGCGCGAGCTTGCGCTGCAGATTTACGAAAACGTGTGCCAGTACGCGCGCTACGTGCCGTGCAGTGCGGCGGTCATCTTCGGCGGCGTATCGCAGGTGCCGCAGGTCGAGGCGATCGAACGCGGTGTGGATATTCTCATTGCCACGCCGGGCCGTCTGTGGGATCTGATGGGCCAGAAGATCGTAAAGCTGGACAAGGCAGAGTTTTTCGTGCTCGACGAGGCCGACCGCATGCTCGATATGGGCTTTTTCCCGGATGTCAAGCGCATCGTCAAGTTCCTGCCGAAAAAGCGACAGACCCTGCTGTTCTCGGCGACCATTCCGGCAGAGATTGCCGATCTGGCAGAGAAAATGCTGCATGAGCCGGAGCATATCTCGGTAACGCCGAGCGCAAAACCGGCGGACAAGATCGAGCAGCAGCTTTATTTTGTAGAAAAGCAGGAAAAGAGGGAACTTCTGCCGGATATCATCCGTCAAAGCAATGTACACCAGGTTCTGGTGTTCACCCGCACCAAGCACGGCGCAGACCGGGTCGCGCGCGACCTCAACCGTGCGGGCATCAAGACCAAGTCCATCCACGGCGACAAGTCGCAGAATCAGCGCCAGCGTGCGCTTGCGGACTTTAAGGAGTGCAAGATCGCGGTTCTGGTTGCGACCGACATTGCCGCGCGCGGCATCGACATCAACGACCTGCCGCTCGTTATCAACTTTGACCTGCCGAACATTCCGGAAACCTATGTGCACCGTATCGGCCGCACCGGCCGTGCCGGTCAGGAGGGCACCGCGATTTCCTTCTGCGACCGCTCCGAGCGTCCGTACCTCAAGGATATCGAAAAGCTGATCGGCAAGCGCATTCCGGTTGCTGGTGAGATTCCGCACGAGGAAAAGGAGGAGGAGAAGCGCGAGTCCGGTCAGCGCAGGACGACCAATAAGCGCTCCTGCCGCAAGCCGGTCTCCGAGAATGCCACCGCCGAGGAGGTCGCCGCAGATGTGGCCCGCGAAAAGGAAGCCAAGAAGAAGGCGCGTCAGGCGAGAGCGAATGCCAAGCGTCCGTCCCGCCGCGAGAAGGCCGCCGAGCAGCAGGCGAAGGCAGCCGCGCCGCGCTCCCGCAAGGGCAGAAACGACCGAAATGATTCGGGCCGCAGAGGCCGCCGCAACGACCCGTACGCCCGCTTCGAGAAGAACGAGCCGCGCGTAGACGCTCACACGCCGAGCCGCGCGTATGCGCTCAGCGATGAGGCTGCCGCACGCATCCGCAGAAAGGTCGAGGCCGCACTGGCCGCTCGCGCCGCAAAGGCGGACGGCAAGGCCGCTCCGCAGCAGGAGAAGAAGGGCAGGGGACACGGCAGCAGGTCTGCGCAGAAGCCCGCACCGCAGCAGAACAAGACGGCACAGAGCAAGACGACCAATCACCGTCATAGACGCCGCCGCACCCCGAACAACAACCGCAAAGGTTAAGAAATGGTGATAGAGACAAACCCGAACCGTATCCCGCGGTTCCCGGACTGAGAGAGAAGGAGCAACACGAATGAACGGCGCAAAACACCGCTTCGCACTGGGACTGACCTGCTTTTTTCTGATCGGCATCACGGTTGTGTATCCGTTTCTTCTGTACACACCGAACGCGTTCGTCACTCGCTGGCGTGAGTGGTACATCGAAACCGCAATGGGCACCATGACGCACCAGTGGCTGGCCACCTGGTTCATCCCGGAGGACATCATCAACGAGGTGATGACCAAGCGCTACCTGATGAACCAGAAGCAGGAGGGCATCGTCAGCAACTGGGACGGCGCATGGGAGGAGAAAGAGGAGGACACCGCCGAAACACCGAAGGACAAATTCTATGCCATGTTCAGTGAGCTGGACGAGAGCGAATTTGAGCGCTTTCTGGCGAATAATCCGGAGTATCTGGAGAACGGCTACGACGAGATCAACATCGACCTGATCGGCGAGCCGAGCCAGACACCCTACGACACCGGCCTCAAGACTAAGCAGGGCGACACGGTTCTGGCGGTCAACGCCGCGCACGGCATCCTGATCGTCGAGCAGACCGGCGAGGACACGCTCGGCATGGAGTATGCGGGCAAGATCGCGCTCTGCAAAAAGCCCGAGAATATCTTTGTCGGCACGAGCGAGGGCCTTGGCGATTACGGCTCGTTCGTATCTGATATGGTGAGAGATTATGACGCCGTTCTGGGCATCAACGCCTCCGGCTTTGCCGATTTTGACGGCAACGGCACGGGCGGCACCGTGTACGGCTTCCTGAAAAGCCAGGGAGAGAAGTATCAGGACGCAGTAGGCGATGGCTGGAAGATCATCGGCTTTGACAACGAGGATCATCTGCAGGTCGGTGCGTTCAACGATACCTCCAGTCTGCGCGACGCGGTGGAGTTCCACCCGGCGCTCATCATCAACGGCGAGAATCTGGTCGCAGGCACCGGCCTGAACGAGCAGCAGCCGCGCACGGCCATCGGTCAGGCGAAGGACGGCACGGTTATCATGATGGTCGTTGACGGCCGTCAGATGCACTCGTTCGGCATTTCGATCGAGCGCTGCGGCGAGATCATGGAGCAGTACGGCGCATATCAGGCATCCATGCTGGACGGCGGTTCGTCCTCCGTTATGGTCTACCGCGGCCGCGAGATCACCAGTCCGACTACGCTTTCCCAGAATGAGGAAGGCCGTTATCTGCCGGATGCCTTCCTGGTGAAATAAAAATTATCACGATTTCGGAAAAAGCACTTGTATTTTCCGTCATTGCATGATAGAATAAATAAGCGCCTGTAAGACAGGCGCGATACGGAGAAGTATCGAAGTGGTCATAACGAGCTCGACTCGAAATCGAGTTGGCGGTAACACGCCACGTGGGTTCGAATCCCACCTTCTCCGCCAAAATAAAGACCATCCATCCGGATGGTCTTTATTTTTTACCGAAGGTGGGATTCGAAAGGCGGCTCTTAGAAACATGCCAGTGGCATGTTTCAACCGCCGTGGCTTTTCCGCAGAAAAGGAATCCCACCGCCCAGATCTCAGCGCCCGCTCTATACGGAGGGATGGGCGGCTCTTAGTAGAGTGCATGGGGTGCTTGCGTAACATCTCCGCAAAAAAAAATTTCTGCCGACCGACGGAATTTCTCGAAGGGCGGCAGTTTTTCATGCCGCCAAAAGCCGAAGAAAAAGCGCGGAAAAGTGTCGATTTTCGCCTGCTTTGATAATAATTTTCAACGTTTGAAAATTTCTCAAATTTTTTCGCAAATATTGTTGACAAAGGGGGATACACCTGCTATAATATATTTTGTCGCTGAGAGACAAGCGGTTCACCGCGAAAGATCAATGCGAGTGTGCTGGAACTGGTAGACAGGCACGTTTGAGGGGCGTGTGTCGATCGACGTACGGGTTCAAGTCCCGTCACTCGCACCACCTTCTTTCAACAACCAAATATGCGGATGTGGCGGAATGGCAGACGCGCTAGCTTCAGGTGCTAGTGTTCGCAAGGACGTGGGGGTTCAAGTCCCCCCATCCGCACCAGGTTAAAGAGCTTCAAACTTATGTTTGAAGCTCTTTTTCTGTACTTTTCGGAAAGCTCGTCGGAGGTAGGGAGGAGGCTGTCCAATACCCCTGTCTAACAGATTGTCTGCCATTTCACCCAATTCCGCAGAATGCACCAAAACCAAGCCGACAGACCACGGATTTTCTGTATTGACACCTGCTCAAACCGTGGTACAATTATAACAGAAAAAGCAGAGTAGAGCACAATGCGTTAAGTGCCGCTGAAACGGGGAGTTGTTCGGCGGACGAAAGGGAGCCTTTTCCTTGCGGTATTGTGGTCGCATCCCGCTGCTGCAACTGTTTAGGCACTTTCCTAAATCGCTGTGGCAACAGATGAATTTGATTAGGAGGTGTCTTTTTCTATGTCTAAAACTCCGAATATCTTTGTCCGCTCGCTGCGTGAGCTGAGGTCCACCCGCTGTCTGGCGGTCACGGCGCTGCTCATTGCGATCAACGTCACGCTGGATCTGCTCGGTCTGTCGATCAAGCTGTCGCCCAACCTGCGTATCGGCTTCGGCTTCCTGTGCAATGCGTCGATCGGCATGCTGTTCGGCCCGGTCGTCGGCATGATGGCCGGCGTGTGCACCGACGTGCTCGGCTACTTTGCGGGCAACCTGTCCATGGGCGCGTATTTCCCGGGCTATACGCTGACAGCCGTTGTCGGCGGTCTGATCTGGGGTCTGTGGCTGTATCCGCGCAAGATCACCGTATGGCGTGCCATCGGCGCAAAGACCTGCATCAACCTGTTCTGCAATATATGCCTGAACACCCTGTGGCTGACCGTCCCCGGCGGCAAGGCGATGAGCGTGCTGCTCGTTACGCGCGTGCCGAAAAACCTTATTCTGCTGCCGATCGAGATCGTGCTGGTCTATTTCGGCATGAAGCTGGTCAACCGTATCTATGGCGCTCTGCCGAATGGAAAGACCGCTGCGGAAAACTCTTGATTAAGAGCGGAGAGAAACCTGTCTCCACCTGATAACAGTCCCCGGCTCTGTCGCTTGACAAAACCGGGGGATATGCTATAATAAAGCCAAGGGACGCTGTCACAGCAGTCAGGCCCGCAAGTTCTCAACTAAACAAAGTTAGCTGACCACTTGGTTGCCGCCGAGTGGTCAGCACGCTTTTGTGGATAAAATGAGCAGCAGAATCACTGCACATACAAAAAGCTGAAACGCCTTTTTCCACATCAGCACCACCTCCCTCCATACGAAATTCGCAGGGGAAAGCGGGCCTGACCACTAATATGTAACAACGTCCGTACGGATTATAGCATATAACACCGAATAAAGTCAATCAGCCGCCTTTTCGGGCGGTTTTTGTTTTATTTGAAAACATTGGCAGCACGCTTTCAGCTTTTTGTGAATAATTCTGTTTTTCCCTATGCAAATGGCTGATTTTTTGTTATACTATATATGATTGGAGAAGAACGGTACAGTCCGTTCGCTGAAAGGGAGTGACCTCTTTATGAAACTTACAAAAGAGAGTATTAAACATAACGTGGCATGGAAGGGTTATCGTCTGCCGCAGTACGACATTGACGCCGTGCGCGAAAACACCCACAAGGCACCGACTTGGCTGCATTTCGGCGCCGGCAACCTGTTCCGTGCCTTCCCGGCTGTGCTGGCGCAGCGCCTGCTGACCGCCGGTCTGTCCGACACCGGCATTATCTGCTGCGACGGCTACGATGAGGAGCTGATCGACCGCTGCTACCGCGCCTGCGATCATCTGTCGCTGGTCGTCACCCTGTATTCCAACGGCACGATCAACAAGGAAGTGGTTGCGTCCGTTACCGAAAGCCTCAAGCTGAGCGAGGACATGCTGCGCCTGACGGACATTTTCCTGGCGCCGAGCCTGCAGATGATCAGCTTTACGCTGACCGAGAAGGGCTATATCATCCAGGACGACACCCGTGAGTTCCTGCCGGACTACAAGCACGACCGCGAGAACGGTCCGGAAGGCTGCCAGTCCTTCTTCGGCAAGCTGACCGCACTGTGCCTCGAGCGCTGCCGCGCCGGTCTGTCTCCGCTGGCACTCGTTTCGCTGGATAACTGCTCGGATAACGGCACCCGTCTGGAGCGTGCTGTCCGTCACATGGCCCGCGCATGGCAGCGTGGCGGCTTCATCACCGAGGATGAGTATTACTTCCTGCTCAAGAAGAATACCTTCCCGCTGTCCATGATTGATAAGATTACCCCGCATCCGGATAACCGCATCGCAGACAAGCTGGCGGCTGACGGTCTGGAGAACGCAAAGCCGTTCGTAACCGAAAAGGGCACGCACGCGGCTGTTTACGTCAACTCCGAAAGCCCGCACTACCTGCTCATCGAGAACGCATTCCCGAACGGTCATCCGGCTCTCGAGCAGTGCGGCGTTATCATCACCCGCCGCGACATCGTTGAGAAGTCTGCGATGATGAAGGTAAGCACCTGCATGAATCCGATGGATACCGCCCTCGGCGTATTCGGCTGCATGCTCGGCTACACCCGCATCAGCGACGAGATGAAGGACACCGAGCTGGTCAACCTCATCACGCGCCTGAGCGAGCAGGAGGCAATGCCGATGGTAGCCGACCCGGGCGTTATCGACCCGGAGGCATTCCTGCACGAGGTTCTCGGCGAACGTTATCCGAACCCGTTCCTGCAGGATTCCCCGCAGCGTACCGCAACCGATACCTCGCGTAAGATTGCGCCGCGCTTCGGCACCACGCTGTACGCTTACTATAACTCCATGCTGCCCGCACACCGTGCCACCAAGCTGATTTACATTCCGCTGGTACTGGCCGGCTGGCTGCGCTATCTGGAAGGCGTGGACGATAACGGCAGCGAGTTCACCCTCAGCCCCGACCCGAATATCGAGCATGTCCGCGCGCTGATGGGCAACCCGAAGCTGGGCGACGACGTAAGTGAGGCTCAGCTGTATCCGCTGCTGGCAAACCGCTACTACTTCGGTGTCAACCTGTTTGAGATCGGCGTAGGCGAGACCGTTGTCCGCATGTTTGGCGAGATGAACCGCGGCCCGCACGCTGTCCGCGAGACGCTGCAGAAGTATTGCGGCGAGGAGCAGGAGCAGGAGTGGATTTTCTCCTGATTACCGAAAAACCGTAAGATAAAAGGCGAACCGTAAGGTTCGCCTTTTTCGCTATAATTGAGGATTGAGAATGGAGAATGGAGAATGAGCGCAGCAGGGAAGCGATGGTAAAGAAAACGGCGGACCATAGGGCCGCCGTTTCTGTGTGTTGCAGCAAATTTTAATTGCACGATTGTGTTGCCATTATCGGTCTGTGTCTTTCTCATAGAAAGTAACAACCGCTCCTGAATAGGAGCGGCGTTTCCTCAAGTTATTCGATTAACGGGAACGACCGCTCTTTCGCAGAGAGCCATCGTTGTTGATACCATTGTAACGCAGTGCCCCGGTTTTGTCAAGCGACAGAGCCGGGGCACTGTTATTCAGTTATCCGCTGACAAAGTTTACAAAGCTATCCCAAAGATTGCTGAACAGGGTGTTCCACGACGCCTGCGGGTTATGAATGGCAAACCATACAAAGCCCGCCGTTAAAAGGACAGTCACCACGATTATTACCCAAAAACAATACCATCTCTGTTTAGGTGTCATATGATTTCCCTCCTCAGTTATAACGGTAATTTTCACCTCGGGGAGTTTTACATCTGATACCTATATAGTAACAGATATTTACGGCTTGTAAAGGGATTTTGCACAGAAGCCGGTGCATTATTTTTGTCCGGCGGCTACCCGTAATCCCGGCGCATACCTGAGCCATTTCCCGCTCTTGAGCCGCAGGAAGAAGCAGATCGACCGGCACAGCCAGTCACCGATCATGGCAATCCAGATGCCGATCGCGCCCATGCCGAAGTGCACCGCGAGAATATATCCCGCGACAAGCCGCAATCCCAGCATGGAGATAATCGAGCATACCATCGGATACCTTACGTCATTCGCCGCACGCAGGATATTCGGCATGGCAAACGAGGTCGGCCACAGGAAGATCGCGCAGCCGTTGTGAATCATAATCAGCGTCATGCCAAGCGCAAGCGCCTCTGCGGACACGCTGTAAATCTTGAGAATGAGCGGCGTGCACGCAATCGTGACAAGGCAGGTGCTCGCGGTAACGGCGTAGGTGATCATCATCAGCTTTTTCGCCATGCGGCGCGTCTGCGGCTCATCGCCCGAGCCGATGCACTGCCCGATAACGGTTATCATCGCCAGGCTCATCGCCTGACCCGGAATGACGGCTACGGCGTCCAGATTGTTCGCAAGCGCATTCGCGGTAATCTGCGTCGTGCCGAACAGCGAGATCATGCTCACGACGAGCACGCGGCCAAGCTGAAACAGGCTGTTTTCCAGTCCGTTCGGCACACCAATCTGCAGAATACGGCGGATCAGCTCCTTATCCGGTCGAAACCGCTGTCCGCGCCGCAGAGAGACCGTGTGCTCGGGGTTCAGCAGCAGAATCGTGATAGCGACAGCCGCCGTGCCGCGCGACAGCACGGACGAAAGCGCTGCGCCTCCGACGCCCCACTTGAATACGAAAATGAACAGCGAGTTGCCGATGAGGTTGACGATGTTGATCAGTCCCGCAATCAGCATGGAGATACGCGAGTTGCCCTGTGCGCGGAACAGCGCCGCACCTGCGTTGTAGATCGCCAGAACAGGGTAGGAGAACACGCTGACCGTCAGGTAGGTGAGCGCGCTCTGCATCACATCGTCCTCGATCGTGCCGAACAGCAGGCGCAGTAGCGGTGCGCGGAACAGCATGACGAGCGTCGAGATGATCAACGCAATGACCGTGACGACTAAGTACAGCTGCTTGGAGGCATCGCACGCACGGTCGTTCTTTCTCGCACCGAGCAGCTGCGCGACCACGACAGCGCCGCCGGTCGCCAGTGCGGAAAAGATGTTGATGATGAGCACGTTGAGCATATCGACCAGCGATACGCCGGAAACCGCCGCTTCACCGACCGAGGAGACCATCATCGTGTCGGCCAGACCGACCGTGATGGCGAGCACCTGCTCGATAACGAGCGGCAAAATCAGCTTTTTGAGTGCGGCATTGGGGAATAACTCTTTACTCGTAAAAAATACACCTCGGATCAAAGAATAACGCGGTACGCTTCTATCAGCCTCTCGAGCGACCATGCGGCGTTCGCGGGACTGGTGGAGGGCAGCTGCGTGAC
>OGSS01002079.1_pt1 | contig 10145 bp, 10 predicted proteins | sample 1553591 | NCBI WGS metagenome assembly OGSS01 (sample SAMEA2580061, study PRJEB22360) | human gut metagenome | biome: human gut; feature: human-associated habitat; material: faeces | place: Denmark | collected 2008/2010
TATGTATAAAAGTGATGCATAGAAGTTTAATATATAAGAATTTAATATGTATAAATGTGGTGCATAGAAGTTTAATGTAAAAATTTGGTGTATAAGAATTTAATATATATATATTTATTTTAATATATAAATTGAAGATATATAATTAAATCATATAATGACATTTGTATATTAGAATTGTTTATTGATTATTAGAAACTTTTAAGGTTAGAAAGTTTATGACTATTATACATTATATTATTTATTATATAGTGAGTTTAAAATATTAAACTTTTTATTCTACAAAATATAAAAAGAAGTTGCATCAAAAAGAGAAATGCTCTTTAAAGATGTAACTTCTATGGTATATGTATGGAGGAGCTATATTGCCATCTCTGGAATCAAGCTTCTCATAGCTTCTATAGTTGTTTGGATAAGCTTATCAAGTTCCCATCCAAGCATTTCTGCACCACTTCTTATAACGTCTCGAGAACAGCCAGCAGCAAATGATTTATCTTTAAATTTCTTCTTAACAGATTTTAATTCTAAATCAGAAACGCTCTTTGAAGGACGCATTATTGCAGCAGCACCAATTAAACCAGTAAGTTCATCCACAGCAAATAATACTTTCTCCATAAATTGCTCTGGTTTAACATCTGAACCAGTTAATCCATATCCATGACTTATTGTAGAATCGATTATTGATTTATCTAAATCAAGCTCTGTCATTAATTCTCTTTGTTTAACACAATGTTCATCAGGATACATTTCAAAATCTAAATCATGTAAAAGTCCAACTATTTCCCAAAATTCTACTCTTTCAGGGTCGTACTCCTTTGCATAGTATCTCATAACTCCAGATACAATTTGAGCATGTCTTATATGAAATTCTTCCTTATTGTATTTTCTTAATATTTCCCATGCTTGTTCTAAAGTTGGCATGTAACTCATTTTTATCACTCCTCTAGCTGAATATTTTGAATTTTTATAAAGTTTATTTTCCATTGATTATATCAATCAATTTCTAAAACGTCAACATACTGATACACAATTTTGCATTTAAATTCAGAAATTAGTGAAAATTAAATCTTTATATCTAAATTCTTTGTATCTAAAGATTTTCGTTCCTCAATGTTATCTTTGATACAAATGCTATAAGTAATGTAATAAATCCAACTCCTAGTATAATGATGTACACTCTATCTGATAACAAATCAAAAAGTTTACCATACATAACCTGACCAAGGGGCATTGCAATTGCTGTTCCTGCAAAAAGAATTGACATTACTTTTCCTAAGAGTTCATTTGGAGTTTTTAATTGTGTGACTGTTATAACATATATTGAGATAAGAGTCGTTGTAAAAAATATTAGCATAGATGATACTATAAAGATTAAAAATGGAACTGGAAATCCTGTGTTTAATATAAATGGATATACTGAAACCGCCATTGGTATGAACATAACTGCACATATAATAAAGGAAATATGCAAATTAGTGATTTTTAGATGTTTTGAGAAAATACCAATACTAACAGCAGCTACCAGTGAACTAAAAGAAATTGCTCCTTCTGCTAGACCATATAAGAAGTTACTAGCTCCCATAGTGATTTTTACTATATAGGGGATACCAACTATTAACATAGAGCTTAAAAATAAGTTTATTGCTATAGCTAAAAAAAGTATTTTTAGTATAAATCTATTTTCTTTACATATATGAACAATACCATCCTTTATATCAGTAAATATAGTTTTTATAATGTTGCTGTTTTGCTCTTGTTTGATAAAAGGAATCTGTATAAATATCTCCATAATTGCAGATAGAAAGAAACTTACACAACTTATAACTATAATTGCATTAATTCCAATCACACCATACAAGACACCTCCTAATACAGGTCCTGCAATATTTGTAAGAGATGCAACTCCAGCTACAATACCATTTGCATTCATTAAATGCTCATTATCAACTAAAAGGGGTGTACTTGACTGAACAGTTGGTTGATACATTGTGCTTATGACTGATAATATGGTCATAATAATTCCTACAAGTAATATTGAACCATTATTGTTGAATAAGAATACTGCTAAGATTAGTACTGTAAGACTACTTGAAAAATCAAAAATAACCATTAAGTTTCTTCTGTTGAATATATCTGCAATAGCTCCACCAATAGGGGAGAATACTATAATTGGGATTGAAGATACTGCTAGTATAGTAGCAAATATTTCTGCTTTACCAGTTATATCAAGTATGTATAAAGATAAAGCAAATTTAAGTATTGATGCACCAAACAATGAGATTATTTGACCTAATATCATCAAGTTGAAGTTTTTATTAAAAGTGTTCGAGGATTTTACCATATATGTACCTACCTATCTAAGATTATTAAAATATTTATAATAATTGATATAATAGCAATTATTATAAGGAATTTTTTTCTTACTTTAATACCTAATATTATTAGAAATATAGAAACGATTATAGATAACATAGAGTAAAGTGGCATGAGCTCACTGCTAGGGTCTACAAGTTTTGTGTGGATATTTAGTTTATCATTTATTTTGTAAATAATATCATTTAGTCTTTGTATTAATTCAATCATATTACTCCTCCTAGTTATAAAGAAATGTTTAGAAAATTTATTTTAAATTATTACTCAAGTATGTGTTCTACAAGATTGTCTACCATAAAATCAAATACTTCAATGTAGTCATATCCAATATCTTCTTTTAGCAATAGGCTTGACAGTAGGGCATTGCAAACACCAAAGGCTTTTTCTTTCTCTATTTTTAACTTGAGATTATGTCTTTCAATTAAGCTATAAAAACTTTGTACATTGCTGTATTCAAGTTGTGAAAGCATCTCTTTAGGTATCTTATTCAATAAAGTGATGTAATCAGTATTATTTGGTGAATATAAGAATGGGTTTTTATCATATAATCGATACAACATCTTTAAGGCTTTTGCAAAACCTTCTTTTTGAGGCATGTTACTTAAAATTTCATCTACTGATGATATAAGTCTGTTTTGGATTCCATTTAATACTTCAAAAAATAACTTTTCTTTTGAATCAAAAAATGTATAGAAAGAACCCTTTGCAATTCCTGATTTTGAACAAAGTTCATCAATATTAGTTTTTTTGTATCCATATTTAGACCAGTTGAGTTCACATTCTGAAATTAGTCTTTTTCTTATATTGTCTTTTTCTATTTCTGTAAAACTTTTAGCCATGTTTATCAATCCTTTCTATCCTATATATGATATCTATGACTTTAAAAATATTTTGAGTCATAGATATATAATATTGTCTACTTATAAATTTGTCAAGTGATTTATGTTTATAATATTGGTATATTGATATATTAGTATATTGGTATATTAGTATTAAAGTGTGACCTATATAGATTTGGAGCGAGTATGTTATTAAAATAGAAGAATGTAGAAAAACGTTAACTTAAAATTTTTTTATAGGTAAACGTTTATGAAAAAAAGAAATGTTTACATAACGAATAAATGGCTATAATTTAAATACACAAAGTTATATCAGAGAGAGGAATAAAAATATGTTTAATGAACTTAAAACAAAAGAAAATGTATATAAAAATTTAATAAATGGAAAATGGGTAGAATCTAATTCGAGAAAGCCAATAGAAATTTACTCACCAATAGATAATTCTCTTGTTGGGAAAGTACAATCTATGACAAAACATGAGGTAGATGAGGTTATAAAAAACACAAAAGAGAGTATAAAAGTATGGGCTGAAATGCCTGTATATAAGAGAGCCAATATATTTCATAAGGCTGCTGATTTATTGTTAGAAAATATAGATGAGATAGCTAATATACTGGTACTTGAAATAGCCAAAGACATAAAATCTGCAAGGGCAGAAGTTGAGAGAACAGCAGATTTTTTAAGATACACAGCTGATGTGGGAAAAAATATGGAGGGTGAAGCTATTAGTGGAGATAATTTCCCTGGTGGAACAAGAAATAAGATGTCTTATGTTTCAAGGGTTCCATTAGGTACTGTTTTAGCTATATCTCCTTTTAATTATCCTGTAAATTTATCAATGTCAAAGATTGCTCCAGCACTTATTGGTGGAAATGCAGTCGTATTAAAACCTGCTACACAAGGGGCTATTAGCGCACTTCATGTGGTAGAAATTATGAGAAAAGCTGGGATACCAGATGGAGTACTTAATACTATTACAGGTAGGGGTAGTGAGATAGGGGATTATGTTGTAACGCATAAAGGAATTAATTTTATTAACTTTACTGGTAGTACTGAAGTTGGTCAGCATATATCTAAAATATCTGGAATGGTACCATTATTATTGGAGCTTGGTGGAAAAGATGCGGCTATAGTATTAGAAGATGCAGACTTAGATTTTGCAGCTAAGAATATAGTATCTGGAGCGTATTCATATTCAGGACAAAGATGTACGGCAGTAAAGAGAATTTTAGTACAAGAGAGTGTGGCGGATAAATTAGTCGGAAAAATAAAGCCATTGGTAGAGAAGTTGACAATTGGAAATCCAATGGATGAAGTAGTTATCACTCCTCTTATAGATAATAAAGCAACTGATTTTGTTCAAGGGTTGGTTGATGATGCATTACATAAAGGAGCAAAGTTAATAACAGGCAATGTTAGAAAAAATAATTTATTCTATCCAACATTGTTAGATAATGTAAATGTTGATATGAAAATTGCTTGGGAAGAACCATTTGGTCCAGTACTTCCAATTATAAGAGTTAAAGATATAAATCAAGCAATTGAAATTGCTAATCAATCAGAGTATGGGCTTCAATCATCAGTATTTACAAGTGATATTGATAAGGCATTTTATATAGCTGATAAACTTGAAGTTGGTACTGTTCAAATAAATAATAAGACTGAAAGAGGTCCAGACCACTTCCCATTTTTAGGTGTAAAGGCATCTGGTATGGGAACTCAAGGTGTTAAGTATTCAATTGAGGCTATGACTAGACCTAAGGCAGTAGTGGTAAATGTTAGGGAGTTGTAATAAATAAATAGAGATAAAGAATAGTAGAGATAAAGAATAAAGGAGTTGTCTTAAATTTGATTTTTTGTAATTGAATTTTAAGTTCAACTCCTTTTTTGAATCTTTATATGTTATTTCTTAGTAATTCTTTTTTTATTAATATCTTAAACTTTGATATTGATGAAATTTGAACATGATAAATATCTCAAATTTATAGTCTTGCTTTCTAATGATGAAGCCTATTTCTACTTAAATAGAGCAATTTCTAAAATGAACATTTTTATCTCGAGTACCATATACAATGAAAAAAATTAACCTTGACAAGTGACCGTTGGTCGCTGTATGATAAATAAAAAAGAAACGACCAGTGGTCGCTAAAAGGAGGTATCGCCCTATGCCAAAAGGAATTGTGCTTACACCCGAACAACAAGCAGAACGCCGAGAAAAAATAGTTGCTGTTGCTTTGAGTCTCATGGCTGAAAATGGATTCCAAAAAACATCAATGAGAGAAATTGCAGTTTTAGCCAACATGGGAAAGTCAAGTCTATACGATTTTTTCAAAACGAAAGACGAGATTGTTGTATATGCAGTTGAGAAAGAAATAGAAAAAACTATCCAACAAGTTCATAGGATTATTGATGGTGAACCTTCACCACAACAGTGCCTTAGAAAAATCATGCTTAATCATCTTAGATTTCCAGAGCAGTATAGAACTGTACTGATGTGGTTAAATACAGAATCTGATTATTTAGAAGAAGAGTATCGAAAGAGACTTAAAGATGCTCGTTATGCATATCAAGATATTATAAAATCGGTAATTGATAATGGTGTGACCACAGGCATCTTTCGCAAAACGGATACCGCTCTTGTGACACGTTTGTTAATTAACTCCATGTTATCAATCAGCTACACGTCACGACCATTGGATAGTTCGGAAAAAATGTTGGATGAAACAATGAATATATTTCTGCACGGAATTATGCATGATGGAGGTGAATGATTATGATTTATTATGTCTTGCCACTGGAACATAAACAAGCAACCATTGAAATTGTTGGTGGAAAAGGGATGTCTTTATCAAAACTATTGACAGCAGGCATCCCTGTGCCAGACGGTTTTCATGTTACGACTGCTTCATACCAGATTTTTGTTGAGACGAACCATATTCAGTCTCGAATTAATAAACTGCTAGATGGTATTGATTCCAATAATACCAGCCAACTTGAAGATGTATCTAAGAAAATAGGGGAGCTTTTCCATAATGGAGAAATGCCACAGGAAGTGTCGGACGCAATTAAAATGGCTTATGCTGGATTAGGGAACATATCGGTGGCTGTCCGTTCGTCTGCGACTGCTGAAGATTTACCTGACGCTTCTTTTGCAGGTCAGCAGGAAACTTATCTTAACATACAAGGTGAAGATAAAGTTATTGACTCTGTAAAGAGATGCTGGGCTTCCTTATGGACAGCTCGTGCTATTGCTTATCGTGTGAAGAATAATATAAAGCACGAGATTGTCGCACTTGCTGTTGTAGTACAAAAGCTTGCATTTTCCGATTCATCTGGTATTATGTTTACGTTAAACCCAATCAATGGTAGACGTAGCGAAATGATTATTAACGCTGCATGGGGGCTTGGTGAAGCGGTGGTTTCTAGCTTAGTTACACCCGATACAATCGTGGTGGATAAGGATTCCGAACGAATTATATCGTATGAAGTGGCAAATAAAGAGATTATGACGGTTCGTACTTCAGAAGGAACAGAAGAAACCATGGTTCCTGAAAGGTTGAGAAAAAAATATGCTCTTACTCGTAATCAGGTAATGCAACTGATACAGCTTGGAAAGAAAATTGAGAAGTATTATCAAATGCCTATGGATGTAGAGTGGGCACTGGAAAAAGATAAATTGTACATTGTTCAGGCTCGTCCAATTACTGTTCTGCCACCGGAATGGGTATTGCCAGAACAGGATGTTGTATACACAAAGGGAAGTTTGGCAGAACACTTGCCAAATCCTGTTACACCTTTGTTCGCTACGCTTGGTCTTGAAATCGTAAACCGTGCATCAGAGCTTTTATGGATAGATATGTTTGGTAAAAGTGCGAAAAAATTATTACCAAAAAACGGGGCATATACGGTTATTAATGGATATGTTTATCTTTCTGCTAAATCAAAGCCACTTTTGATTGCTATCAAATCCCTTTCCCCACGCTCTTTACGTAGGACACTTATGAACAGCGTTGCACGCTGGGAAACGGCACGAAAAGGATATGAGGATGCTATTAAACAATGGGAAGAAAAGCCCCTGCATACTATGAACGCCCATCAAATTATGGAGGGTATTCAGACAATATTTTATGCCGCATGTATTTATTTCACAAGGATTCAGCTTACATTGCCTGCTGCTTCTATCAGTGAAACATTATTTACAAAATTATTTCAAGGAGCAGTTCGACGTGCTGGTATAACGGATACTTCCGTTTTCCTGCTTGGGTTTGATACGATTGTTCTGCAATCGGAAAAGGAGTTGTGGGGTATTTCAGAATGGGTAAAGCAAAATAACAGCATCAACCTTTATCTGCAAAACAGTCCTGCAATAAAGATAGCAGAAGATTTCATGTCTTCAGTTGTGCCTGTTGGAGTTTCACAGGAAGTATGGATAGAATGGAAAAATCGAATCAATAAGTACTTTAAAGAGTTTGGTCGTACCGCTTATGAGTTTGATTTTGCGCATTCCACACCGCAGGAAACACTTACACCAACTTTTGAATCCGTAAAAACCTTTGTGGAAGGAAAAGGGGAAAGTCCTTTTTTACGCCAGACCACGTTTGAAAAGCGTAGAAAACATGCAGAAGAAGAGATTTTACAACACATAGGTGGATTGCGTAAAAAACTATTTTTTAAGTTGCTCCATTGGGCACAGGAAACCTCTCCTATGCGTGAAAATGCTATTTATTTGATGGGAATGGGACATCCTCTGATTCGTTGTATGTTTCAGGAAATCTCAGAACGATTCATACGAGGAGGAGCTATTTCACATTTAGATGATATTTATTGGCTCACAAAATCGGAATTGGAGGTACTTATAGAACAGTTGGATAAAAACAAGTCTATATCTGATATGAACGGGATAATACCTGTTCGAAAAGCTGAACTTAAAAAATACATGGGTTATGTGTCACCATCCAAGTTGCCAGAGAAAAACAAAAAAACTATATCACAAGCACAACAGAAGCAGAAAGATGGGAAAATTGTGTTGACGGGCATTGGTACCAGTACTGGTGTTGTGACGGCTCCAGCTTGTGTACTGAATAGTCCAGCAGATTTTGAAAGCTTTCAACCTGGAAGTGTTTTGGTTGCAGTTACCACAACTCCAGCATGGACACCATTATTTTCATCTGCAAGTGCGATTGTAACGGACATTGGTGGTCCTCTTAGCCATTCAAGCATTGTCGCACGTGAATATGGCATCCCAGCCGTTATGGCTACACACATTGCCACACGAACTATTAAGAGCGGACAAATGATAACGGTGGACGGGTTGGCAGGTACGGTGACGTTTGATGAGTAAAAAGCCTATTTTCGCTTTGAAGCTTTCGACCTTTGTGATTGCGCTAGCGGAAGTAGTAATACTTAAAGTTTTCAGATTTCATAATACTACTAATACCCACCGAACAGCGGTAAGAAAAACCGTAGCTTGGTGGGTATTTTCTTATGCAAAAAAATGAGAATGTCTCAAAATAAAAATTTGATTAGAAAAAATCAATTTTGAGACAATTCCTTTATTTGTTGATACAATAATATCACTTATAATAAGCAATTTTATATTGTTAATTGGAGGAGTTTTGAAACATAAGTTTTTCAAAGTCTTTTATTGGTAAAGGTCTAGAGAACACGTATCCTTGTAACATATCACAGTCTATTTCTTGCAAGAAATCTTTTTGAAAACTGGTCTCTATTCCCTCGGCTACAGTGGTCATTTTTAACTTTTTAGCTAGGTATAGCCGAACATTTCATAATAACGGTCATTAGCCCAAACAACAGTAAAGTGTTCATCTAATAGGTGTTTACTAACACTTATATCCAGTGCATTCATTAGTAAACTGTATTCAATATTTGCAAAATCTATATATTTTGACATTCTTAGTACTCTCTTATAACATATATTTTGTAGAATATCTTAACTAGCTAGTTTAAAGTAGATTTATTTTTAAGCTTATTTTCATACATCAAAGAATCTGCCTTTGATATTAAAGTTTCAATATCGGATATTCCATCCCACTCAACTAATCCATAGCTTATGGAAAGAGCATAAGGATACTCGTCAGTATTACTTAATTTTGATAATTCATAATTTATATTAATCATTATCTTTTCTGCTTCTACACAACTTGTATTCTGTAAAAGGAATAAAAATTCATCTCCACCATATCTAAATAGTAAGGAATTTTCTACATTTATAAGTTTTTTTATTATTTGAGCAGTAGTGGATATGTATTTATCACCAAATTGGTGTCCAAATTTATCATTTACAGGTTTTAAGCTATTTAAATCAGTAAAACATAAGGTAAATTTGTAGTGATTTGATGTCCATTCTGATAGTTTTTGATTCACAAAAGGTCTATTGTAGAAACCTGTCAGTAAATCTGTATATACAATATCATTCAATTTATTAATCTCATATTCTGTCTTTACACTTTCTACATATTCTATTTGATTTTTAATATCATAACCTTTTATTTGAGTAATTCTAAAGCTATATCTTTCTGCAATATAGTTACCTACCAAAACTATTATGGCAGACTTGATTCCATATAATTTTAAAATCAATACATTTCCAACAGTATAGTATATTGACAAACTCAAACATAGATACAAGTACATTCCAAACATAAGGCTCAATAAGAAAATTAAGTTTTTTTTGTCCTCTAAAACTGCCTCAAAGTTAATCTTATTATTTTTATTATTTTTATAACTGAAATATAGTCCTGTAACTATAAAGCTAAATGATATAGGAAATACTCTGTAAATATTTGCAATAGAATTACTATCAAATAAATATGCTGGCATATTTAACACTATTGACATTAAAGACCTAAAAAATATATTTATTGCTAAACCAATGATGGAGCAGTTTAGTGAATAAAAAATGTTTTTTATTG
>OGSS01002083.1_pt1 | contig 10105 bp, 10 predicted proteins | sample 1553591 | NCBI WGS metagenome assembly OGSS01 (sample SAMEA2580061, study PRJEB22360) | human gut metagenome | biome: human gut; feature: human-associated habitat; material: faeces | place: Denmark | collected 2008/2010
ACAAGGATTTTAATATTTCCTTAATTTCCGCCTCGCTTGTATGATAAATGACTGCTATAAACTCATCTCCGCCATATCTTCCAACAAAATCCTTTTCTGGAATCACACTACGCAAAAGCTTTGCAAAATTCATTATTAACTGATCTCCTGCGGAATGTCCCCTTGTATCATTAACAATTTTTAGATTATTTAAGTCAAACATTATGCATGCTGTAGGATCTGTAATTATATCTTTTTTATCAAAAATCTCATTACAGGCACTTTTATTTGGCAGCCCAGTATGGGCATCTATGAATGCTTTCTGTTCTAGTAGTCTGTTTTGCATTGCCATCTGCATTGCCCTTAGAGTCTGCATAATAACCAATATCACCAGACTCAACATATCAAGTGCCGACAAAAGCTCTATGATGCGAATCTTTATAGCGAGCTTTTCTGAATAGCTTTCTGCGGCAGATACAGTTTCATCTGCCATCGTAAAATAAATTTCACTCATGTTAACAATGTCTGTATTTTCGTATCCCTTGTTTCTTACCGATTCAATCTCTGTTTTCAATTTATCCCAGTAATCACTCTGGATTTGCAATTTTTTCTGATATTCTTCATCATGGAGTTTTACCAGATCATAATGTCCATCCTGATATCTTAATCCAAGAAGAATATCATCCAAATATTTAATTAATTCATCATTTTGGTTTCCTGTAATTTCTAATTTTACTTCACGCTGTGTAGCTCCACGTACCAGACCTGCATAATTTATTACGCGTGCTGTCCCCTGCAGCCTACTAATCTGTATCATCATAAAAATAATAAGAACTACTAATATCAATATAAGGAAACTCTGTATAATATTTATTATGTTTTTACTTTTTTTGTTTGTCTGCATTTTACAATTTATCCTAGTCTTAAATAATATTCATTTCAATAACTATGCTATTCCTTTACTTTCTCCCTACATTTGGGGCAAATACCTTTAAATGAAATATCATAATCTGAAAATGTAAATGCCAATCCATATTTTTCCTCGAATCTCTTATGAGAGGATACAGAATCCTTACTGACTCCAAGAATAATTGCACCTTTTTTCAGTAAACTGAAGGTATCTCTCGGAAAAACCACATGCCTGTTTCATACATCCCGCTGTATTATCCTTGGGATAGAAATATAATATTACTTTTTTTCCTGTATAATCCGATAATCTGTGTATTTTCCCATTTGGATCTGGCAACTCAAAATCAGGTGCCTTGACCCCTACTTCCAACATTATTTATTCCTCCCTCTCTGTAACTTTCTCTTTATTCGCCATTTTCTTCCTATTCCCAGAAATCATTTTATGTCCTGTATGCATCGCCATTGTCATACATAGTATAGAACTTAACGCAAAGTATTTGTGGCTTGATTTTAACCCTTTATATCCAGTATAAAAACTACCAATCATTGTGATTAATGCTCCTGCTGACCAATATTTATGTGCTTTCATATAATTCCTCCGTCTTTTATCTTCGGTGTTTTTAATTATAATTATACTCCACAGTAATCATATGTCAATTTGATAATGAAACAATCAAAACAGCCTATATCTCGCATTTCTTCAAATCAACAAACTGCATTCTTAATATAATTTATCAGTATATCAGAAATCATTCTGCCAGGTATACGAGACGGAAATCAGTGCTTTTTATCACTCCGCGGAGCCCCGTCCTCTCGGTAATTGAATTGCCGAGGATTCCCGCTTATTGTCCTAAACTTTTTCCTCAACTGTCCCGAAAAAAAATCTCACAGAATTGTTACAAAAGGCACCAGTCACCTTATCGACTGATGCCTCTATCTACTATATCTCAGATAAAAACATCTCCATCATTTCAAAAGAGAATGACGGAGATATTTTGTCTTGTTTATTCTTGTAGCAACCAATCGGCTATATCATGAATTTCGATTCCTTCATAACTATATTTTGGATGTTTGGTTCTGGCAATAATCATTTTCGGATAAGCATCTCGAATCTGAAGCAGAGGAGAGCATTCTCTCTTAAATGTTTCCTGATTGGAAATGTTGTCGCTGACCTGAATATATATCTTCTCGCTGCCTCTCTGAGCAACAAAGTCGATCTCCTTTTGATAAAGCTTGCCGACATAGACATCGTATCCACGGCGAAGAAGCTCGATGCAAACGATGTTTTCATATACTCTGCCATAATCCATATTTCTGCTTCCCAGATATAGTTTGTTCTGTCTTTTTCGGTTCTGTAAGCGTAAGAACCTGCCAAACCACCCTGGATAGCGTAATCATCAAAGAGCTTATCTTTATCAGTAACATCATCATAATATTGGCAATATTCCTGAAAGCTGAAAGGAAATACATGAGCTTGGACTTACCGGATCGACGAATGCCTGTGATGATCTTGATGTCAGAAGTACCATTCAATTCAATGATTCTATCGAGATATTTTGCTCTTGTAATTATTTTCATATCGTTACTGGCTTTCAAAAGTTTAAGATTTTTCATTTATTGAAACTGCTTCGATGTACTTATTATACTGTCTGCTAATAGTATATGCAAGATATCACTTTCAAAAGCACAAAATATTTTATTTTTTGAAAGCGGATACTATGTAAAGGCAATCCAAAGATTGCCCCAGGCATCAAGCCTATCCTGTTTGCACAGATTCATTCCATCATAGCATATGATGCCTGCTCTTATATTTGATACGAAAAAAGGAAGAGTGTCAAAAAAGTGAATTCGAATTCACTTTTTCGGCACTCTTCCTTCTTTCCGTACATAATACTCCGCAACTATAGCAATTCCATAAAATAATGCATGAAATAAATCAGGTAACATCCTACTATCAGTCTGAAAATATCATCTTCTATCTCTTTTTCGCTGCTGTTTAAAATAATTTTGTTTTCTTCTATCTGAAGCCCCATTGTAACCACAAGATTCTCAACCTGTTGTCTGTCATATTCTTTTTCATCCAAAAGAACAGAATTCTCAGAAACCCTGAATCTCCCGGTTTCATCACATTTCAGTTTCAAATACAGTTCAGGGAGTTTTCTGAGTTTAAAGGTTATCTCACTGTATGTCATAGATTGTTTTACTTTTGTGATTCCCTGTTTCACTGCCAGTATGATCCATTCATCCAACACAGGCCCTTTATACATAGGCAGTCCATATTGCAGGTGTAATTGGGCTGCCTTGCTGATACAGGCATTTCTGGTACGGTTATTCAGACGTTTACAAACATTGCTGCCCTCAACCGGGTAGTATTTCTTCAGTATCTTCTCTTCGGCTTTTGTCCATGGATCATTGTTTTTCCTGCTTAATCCCAGAATCATCGCTCTGTATTTGCATGCCTGAGGAGATCTTTCAGGAATGAGAGTATGCACATACCCGGCGCCTTTTTCTTCATAATATCGGGTAATGATTGCATCCTCTTCCTGTGTCCATGGAAGTCTGTTATTGTCTGATCTGACATGTAAGTACTTAGCTCTGGACTGACAGGCAGTCATCGTTCTCCCTTCCAATCGTTCTGCTACTTTCCTGCCTTCCGCTTTGTAATATGTTCTTATAATTTCATCTTCTTCTGCAGTCCATTCTTTTCTTCCCTGTGTGCAGAGACCTAATTTGGAAGCTCTTTTATTACATGCCTCTTTTGATCTTCCCTTCAGTCTTTTCTGAACTTCAGCACCTTCTGTTGAATAATAGTTTCTCAGAATTTCATCTTCATTGCTGCTCCATTTTCTGTTTGCCCCGGAATAAGTAAGTCCTAATGCAGCAGCTCTTCCTCTACAGGATTCTGCAGATCTCTGATTTAAGCGAAAACGAACATTACTGCCCTCCGCAGCATAATACTCTCTGAGTATTTTATCTTCTGCCTCTGTCCATAACCTGATATATTTACCATCATTCTGTACAATTGCTGAAGATGAAATATTTTTGGATATTTCCATTTTTGATGCCTGGATCCTGCAGCTTTTTGCAGTTCTTCCAGATAATCTTTCACAGACCTGATCTCCTTCTGCGGGATAGTACCTTCTTAGTATTTCGATTTCATCGGCTGTCCATCTTTTTTTTGTATTTGCCATGTCTTACACCTATTTTATATATTGCTTCAAACTAAAATATTCACTACTTTTTATTTTTCGTAACCTCCGCAGAACAATTCCATATATAAGTACAATATCTACATCGAAATCCCTGAATGCACAACATACTCATACCCTATCTCTGTAGTATAAGTTTTTTCCTGTCCCAGTGCCGGAATAACAGACTCAGAACTGTGCAGACTTCCACTTTTAAATATGATCATCACTTCTGCTTTCTTTTCATTAACCGGAGTTATTTCTATATTACTGATTGTATTTTCTATCATAGCTCTGGTGATATCTTTGGTCTTTACGTAGGAGTACTCTTTTGCATAGTCTAGTATTCTACCCATCTGATCTAACAATTCTGTTTTTGAAAGAGGTTTCATGCTTTTCAATTGCTCCAGATCCGCTTTTTTCTCTGTAATCTGCTGTGTAAAAGTCTTGTTTCTGCTTAAAAATTCCGTATCAGAAATGTATCCGCCCATATTGTAATCCAACAACTTATCTCTCTTCTGTTCCAGTACTGTTATTTCATGCTGTATGTTGTCAATTTTTTCTTCAGTTCCTTCTGTTTTGTTAAGCTCTTTCTCATAAAGTTCCAGATATTTGTGCAATATACTTTTATTGCTTTGAGCCAGATTGTTATAAACATCCGATATCATCTCAAGCAGGATTTCTTCTTTTACCGGTTTGGATCTGCAGGAAACTGCACCCTGTTTTATGCGATGACTGCATACCCAGGTCTTTGCATCTTTTCCGCGGACAGTTCTGACTTTCAACCAATATGCAGCTCCATCTTCCGCACAATGTACAAGGCCGGTAAAAAGATTGTCCTGCTTATAAGAAGTTTTTTTCGATTTGATATTTTTACTTCTTTCTTCAAGAATCCTGTTTGCATCTTCCCACAGTTTTTCATCCACAATTGCAGGGACATGGCTACCATCGTCTTTATACATCACCCATTCATCTTCAGGCAAGAATTTTTGTTTCTTAGTAAAAAGATCAACTATTTTTACTTTTCCGCCCACATAGTAACCCTTATATTTAGGGTTTCGGATGATATTTGCAATTACATGGCTGTCAATCTTTCCCCCTTTATAATTTCTGTATCCACATTCCCATAAAAATTGTTCCAGTGAATGGGTAGACCAGTTTCCTAAGGCATATTTTTCAAAAATAAGCTGTACCATTTTTGCCTCTTCAGGATTCAAAAACAATTTTCCGTTTCGCTTGTCCCATCCATATATATGTGAATTACCAAGAACCACACCATTCTGTATGGATCTTGCATGACCAAAACGCACACGACTTGAAAGTTTTCTGCTTTCTTCCTGTGCAATACCAGACATGATTGACAGCCTGAGTTCCGAATCCTCATCTAATGTATTGATATTATCATTCCGGAACCAGACAGCAGTTCCACAGTCCAGAAGTTCTCTTGTATATCGTATACTATCTAATACGTTTCGGGCAAAACGGGTAATCTCTTTAGTGATGATAAGATCGATTTTTCCAGCTTTTGCATCCTGAAGCATTCTCTGGAATTCCTCTCTGTGGGTTACTGTAATACCTGAAATTCCTTCATCTATATAACCATCTACAAGCGTCCAATTCTTTACATCTGAAATCAGTTGTTCAAAAAAAGTCCACTGATGCTCAATAGAGGTTTTCTGTTCATCCTTATCTGTACTGACTCGGGCATAATACGCCACATTCAGTTTCAAATCAAATATATTTTTTTGCCGGGATTTCAGTTCCTCACGGGTTGCATAAATATCCATGTTATTCCTTTCCAATCAACTGATTCTCTGGCAATATTCACCTGAACTGTCCATCTGTTCTCCATTCTTCGCGACTACTGTATTGAACGTATTCAAGGTTATAATGTCTTTCTGGATACTGCTATGCAGTTTTTCGGAAATCTGTCCATTATCAAGCAATTTGTCATTAATCATTGTCAATACAACCTGTTCCAATGTCATAAGCATTCCTCCTGTTCTATATGTTATAGTGTGCAATTTGGCATAGAATTATCCAGCGCTAAAAAGAAGACATGGATACTGATTGTAGAAACAATAAGCTACCAAAATCTGTCCTGCTACAGGAAGATTCTTTTTATCACAGCTCCATATCCTCATCATGCCAAGGAAAAAGCCCGAAACTGGTGCGAGGGTGAACAGATTACATCAATTATTGCCATTCCATTCGATCCAAGTCGTATGGGAGATGCATTGATCGACAACACTGTAAAAAATTTTCCGAAAAAATCATATAATATTGAAGAAGGAGAGGATTATTAATCCTCTCCTTCTTGATTAGTACCAGTTAACCGGTTCATCTCTGTAATCAGCTGTGCTATCTTCTCACTCATCATTTCTCTGACGGTATTTTCCATATATTTACAATCAATTTCATTCCCATTTGTAACCGGTACAGATATCATCAATTTCTTAATCTCTTTATTATTAAGCTTCGAGTTGTAATTATATCTCCCTCTTTTCGCCTTTTGAATTGCCCCTACAAAATATAGTCCAATAAATTTATTGAACTCACAGATAATTTCTTTCTTGGGAGTTAGAACTACCAAATGCGGAAAACCGATAAATGGCTGATCCTGATAAAAACTTTATTCTCATTAGTCGTACTGCTTAATGTCAATACGTTTTTTTTATAATCTTCCAAGCACTTGATTCAAGGCAGAAAGTCATGTCGCATCACTTAATGCTACAGTCCCTTCTTAATTTCTTCAATCGTCATCTCATATACTTCTGTTACTTTTTCCACTGCCTCTGGTATCCCCGGCTGCTCTCCGGTCCTATCTCTCAAAAGTTCTGTTAACTCGTTACTAACCTCATACAGATGGTCAAAAGAAAGATTCTGGCAAACCCCTTTCAGTGTGTGTGCACCGCGGAAAGCATCTTCATAATTTTTATTTTCCAATGCCTGTTTTAACTGTAGATAACTCTGGTCTTCAAGGAACTTTAATGTAAATCTCCGAATCAGTGCTTCGCTGTGAAGGCGTCCCAGGACAGCTTTATAGTTTCCTCCAATAGCTTCATAGCACTCTCGCATTGTCATATTTTAGTCCTCCTGTCAATTGTATTCCACTAATTCATGAACCTCTGCTAATCAATTATATACATACCTTATAATCGTTTTTATAACTTCATCAATCACAATCGGCTTTGACAAATGTGCGTTCATTCCTGCATCCAGTGATGCCTGAACATCTTCTGCAAATGAATTAGCTGTCATTGCTATAATAGGAATGTTTTTTCCATCCGGTCTGTCATTCATTGCCCTGATTGCTTTTGTCGCTTCATAACCATTCATTTCAGGCATCATGACATCCATCAGGATTACATCAAATGTACCTTTCGGATGATTTCTGAAAATCTCAACAGCATTCTTTCCATCCACAGCTCTTTCTACATTCATCCCGAACTCTTCCAACTGCACGGCAGCAATCTCTGCATTTAGTTCATTATCCTCTGCAAGAAGGACATTCACACCTGTAAGATTCACCTTTTCAGAAATACCTGTGTCTGACTTATTACATTCCTTATCTGTAATTTCCAAAGGAATATCCACAGTAAATGTGGTTCCCTCATGCTTTTTACTCTGCACGGAAATGGTTCCACCCATCATATCTACATACTTCTTTACGATAGCCATCCCCAGTCCAACTCCATGGTACTGCGTTCTCACACCGGAATCTTCCTGTGCAAATTCCTCAAAAACTTCTTTTGTAAATTCCTCACTCATGCCAATACCAGTATCCGAAATGCGGTAACGCATATTTATATATCCATCCCCGCCCTTTTCCTGACACCGGGCTTCAAATGTAATCGTCCCTCCATCCGGAGTGAATTTCACGGCATTGCTCAGAATATTGACCAGCACATCACGCAGGCGTGCAGGATCCACAAGTACATTTGGAATCTTTGCTTCTTCACGCTGAATCTTAAAGTTGATATCCCTGTTCGTAAGAAAGCCTTTTGTAATATCCAATGCAGAATCTGTAATGTTTTTCACATCCGCCGGTACCGGATTGTAATTCACTTTTCCACTTTCGATGCGGGTCAGATCTAATATATCATTGATCAGCGACAGTAAATGCTCTGAGCTTTCGTCAATCTTTTCCAGATAATTTTTCACTTCGTCCGACGGATTGTTTTTCATTGCAATACCGGTAAATCCTATGATTGCATTCATCGGTGTCCTCATATCATGGGACATATGTGACAGAAATGCTGTTTTTGCCTTGTTTGCAGCCTGTGCATGCTCTGCCAGTTCCGCCATTTCCTCAGCTTTCTCCTGGGCCGCCTTCTGAGCTTTTTTTCTTGCATTGAGACGTACCATGATCACAGCCATAGCAGTCAGCAGCCATCCAAAAATAAGAAGAGCCAAAACAGTAGCACCAGGATGCAGACGGATCCAGTCAGCAAATGTCAGCTCTGTTGCTTTGTATGCGGTATACTTTGCCGCAAGATCTTCAACAAGATTTTGGGGCATGGCATACATTGCTTTCGTCAGAATACCAGCCAGCGCATGGTTCTCAGTTGATGAAATTACCATGCGGTAGGTGAATGTAGGCTGTTCCAGCAGAGTATATGTCATGGTGCCCGTAGTGTCACTGTTCACAAACGCCTGTGCCATGTAATAGTAGACGAAGGCAGCATCTGCTTTACCCTCACGGACAGCTTCCATCATTTCCTGTCGGGTACTGCACATCAGTTTTTCTGCACCGGGTGCCATTGCATCTTCAATTGAATTTGATGCTGTCTGGTCAACAGTAGCAACAACATTAATTTTTCCATCAAAGTCACGCCGTGTCACCCTTGCCAGCTGCATCGTAATGAAAGGTGCAGTAATCCCCCATTTTTTCGTCTCAGCATAGTTATCTGTTTCCAGGCGTGCATCGATGCTCATATCTGTGGTTTCCGTATTTTTCTGATAAGCAATATACTCATCTCTGGTAGCAGGTGTAAGAAACTCATAGGAAATCCCGGCATAGTCTGCAATTTTCCGGAAGTAATCCGGGATAATACCCTTCATCTCACCATTTTCATTATAAGAATATGGATAACGGGTCGGATCACACAGAACATGAAGCGGGTTGTCCTTGGAATACTGTGAAATAATACTTTTTTCTTTCTCCGTATATTCCAGATTCTTAGTTTCTATGCTTTCATAATTTTTATTGTAAAGCGTCGTTTTCCAGTCACCCTCAACCGCATTCATCTGATCGATCGCATAATTGATCTCATTCAGCAATTCTGTATTGCCCTTTTTAACAATGACATAGAAATCGCTGCTGCCAAATTTCTCCACGATTCGCTCATTGTTTGTTTTTCTCAGAGAACTGGTAACAATCGCATCAACTTTTTCGCTCTGAAGGGCTTCATCCATTTCTGTGGTCGTATCAAAATAAGATGGAACATATGTAAATCCTTTGTCGTCTGCAAAATCCGCAAACTCTTCATTCCGGGTGTTTCCGTTCAAAAGCGCCACACGCATACCGTTGTAAGTGCTGTAATTGCCGTCCACAATCGTGCTGTTGTCACTGCGGACGGTCAGCATCCCATAATTGGTTCCGATCGGACGTGAAAAATCAAACTTTTCTTCTCTGTCCGGTGTTTTGCGGGCAGATGTTACCATGTCAATCTCGCCATCTTCAAGCATCTGCTGCATATCATCCCAGCTCTTATCATATCCGACATATTCGTAATCTACATCCCAATAACGAGCCATCAACCGGAGGAAATCATAGCCATAACCGCTGCGGTTCCCCTCTTCATCCATCATATGGTATCCATCCATGGCAAAGAAACCGACTTTGACAGTTTCATGCTGCGAACTGTCCTCGGCTGCATATGCAGTCTGGGGAGAAAATATCATACACACGCATACAAAAGCCAGTAATACTGACACATATTCCTTTGCTCTCGAAATCATATTAAATCTCCTGTCTGTCTGTCTGTCTGTCTGTCTGTCTGTCTGTCTGTCTGTCTGTCTGTCAA
>OGSS01002087.1_pt1 | contig 10091 bp, 14 predicted proteins | sample 1553591 | NCBI WGS metagenome assembly OGSS01 (sample SAMEA2580061, study PRJEB22360) | human gut metagenome | biome: human gut; feature: human-associated habitat; material: faeces | place: Denmark | collected 2008/2010
TTTCCCGGTCTACCTGTTCATGGTATGATAATTGACTCATGTAAGTGGATGCCTCGTTTCATAAAATAGTTTTGACGTGTCAGACACGCTCTAAGATATATTTTAGCGTGAATTGCAAATGATTGTCAATTGATTGTTTTTTTCTTGTGATTTTTGTTGTATAATATAGCAATTCAAAGCAACAGTCAGACAGAGAAAGAAGGTTACATGGAATTAAAATTAAAATTTGACAGCCAATCCTGCGGTGTTTCCATCTTCCTTCCGGAGGGCACAAAACCGGAGAAAAAGGCGGTGGATGAACTTAAGTCTATGATGGAGCTTACCGGGACCGTGAGGCGGATGAAAGATTCCGGTGTTTTTTCGGCGGAAAAAGAAATCTCTGTCATAAAGGCAGCGGTGACTCCGGACTTTCATAAGGGGGCAGGTATTCCCATCGGAACGGTGCTGATGACAGAGGGGTTCGTGATACCCCAGGCGATGGGAAATGATATTAACTGCGGAATGCGGCTTTATACCACGGATTTAAAGGAGGATGAACTGGAACGCTGCCTGTCAGCCCTTCTGCCCCAAATCCGCCGCATCTTTTTTGAGGGCGGACGCGGTATACCCATGAATGGAATCCAGAGGGAGGCCATGCTGAGGCATGGGCTTACAGGATTGTTGGAGACCTCTGGGGAGGCGGAGGAAAAGGGAATATGGTCCCTTTATAACAGGGATGAACAGGAAAAGGCGCTGGAACATGTGGCTTTTAAAGGCAGCATGAATGCGGCTGACACAGAGGGCCTGGGAGATTTTATTGGGTCTGCCCATACACTGTCCTATGACGACCAGATTGGCTCTATCGGAGGCGGAAATCATTTTGTGGAGATGCAGCGCGTGGCGGAGATTTACGACGGCCAGACAGCCAATGCTTGGGGAATCAGGAAGGGAAGCATACTGGTAATGATTCATACCGGCTCTCTGACCATCGGCCACCAGAGCGGCAGAATCAACCAAATCATAACAAAGGAACTGTATCCGGAGGGAATTTCCCATCCGGATAACGGAATCTATCTTTTGCCTGAAAGGGTGGAAATGGGAATAAAAAGCGTGGGGAATGTTCCGGTAAGCCATGAAACGGACAGCCCATGGCAGCGTTTCCTTAACACTACATACAATGCCGCTAATTTCGGGTTTGCCAACCGGCTATTTCTGGGGCTTATGCTTCAGTGGGCAGTGGCAGCCAGGGTACGTCCTTATGAGATGAAACTCCTGTACGATTCACCTCACAACTTTATATGGAAAAAGGAGATAGGGGGCAGGAATTATTTCATTCACAGGAAAGGGGCCTGTTCAGCCAGGGGCATGGAGGAGATGGAGGGAACGCCCTTCGCCTATTATGGAGAGCCGGTGATGATACCTGGCTCTATGGGAAGTTCCAGCTATCTGCTGAGAGGTATGGGAAACCCGGACTCACTGTGGAGCGCCAGCCATGGAGCCGGGCGCAGGCTTTCAAGGGGAGAGGCGATTCATGGAAATGACCGGGAATTTAAGGAATTCATGAAAAAATATCACATCGTGACGCCCATTGACCCGGACCGCAGCGATTTAAAGGGGCGGAACGATATACTGAAAAAATGGGAGGATGCCATCCGCTCTGAGGCGCCCTATGCCTACAAGGATATTGACCAGGTGGTAAAGGTCCATGAGGAACATGGGATGGCGGAGCTGGTGGCCAGGATGGAACCGGTATTTACGGTAAAGGCGTAGAAAGAGGGAGTTCCGCAGGCATTCTATTTTACCAGTTCCAGATAAGCACCGTATCCTTCCGCCTCCATTCTGCTGCGGGGGATGAAGCGCAGGGCGGCGCTGTTGATGCAGTAGCGCAGTCCGCCGGTCCCGGCAGGCCCGTCTTCAAACACGTGGCCTAAATGGGAATCTCCCTCGCGGCTGCGTACTTCCACGCGGTGCATGCCGTGGCTGTTGTCAGGATGTCTTGTAACAGCGCTGGACATGACCGGCTTTGTAAAGCTGGGCCATCCGCAGCCGGAATCAAATTTGTCAGCAGAGGTGAATAGCGGTTCTCCTGTGACGATATCCACATAAAGGCCTGGTTCGTGATGATTCCAGTATTGTCCAGTAAAGGGCCTTTCGGTGGAGGCATTCTGGGTCACTTCATATTGTTCCCTGGTCAGCCGTTTTTGAAGCTCTGCCTGGTCCGGCTTTATGCCTGTTCTGCCGTCCGGGCGTACAATGAGGTCCATAAGACTGCTGAAATCAATATGACAGTAACCATGGGGATGATTTTTTAGATATTCCTGGTGGTAATCCTCTGCCAGATAAAAATTTCTCAGCGGTCCAAACTCCACGGCCAGCGGCTGGCTGTAATCCTTCTGAATTTCATGCATGACAGACTGTATGGGGCCGCGGTCCTCATCACTGGTATAGTAGATACCGGTGCGATACTGACTTCCGCGGTCATTTCCCTGACGGTTTAAGCTGACAGGGTCAATTATTTTAAAAAACTGTCTGACCAGTATACGCAGTGCAACAATATCCGGATTGTACATGATACGGACTGCCTCAGCAAATCCGGTAGTGTCTGAGCAGACCTCCTGGTAAGTTGGATTATCCTTGGTTCCGTTGGCATAGCCGCATTCGGTATCGCAGACCCCCGGTATACGGGAAAAATATTCTTCCACTCCCCAGAAGCATCCGCCGGCAAAATATATTTCCTGCATGATCATTTCACATCCTTTCCTCTGTTTTATTCTGAATTAAATCCTTGATTCTGTTATGCTATGATTCTATTATGCCCTGATAAGGAATTTAAATCAATGAGTTTCTAATGGGGACATTTGAAGCCCGGAGCAGCGGATGGTGTTATTTATAAAAAACAAGCATTCCTGCACCAGATGTGATGTTGTACCTGGGGACGGATTATTTAAACGGACTGAATGTGAAAACGCCTTGTCAGAAGCAGGAGAGGGGGCGAATGGAGAGGGAAAGGATAATGTCATTTTAGTGTTTGTTTATAGGTGTGGTTTACGTAAAAATATTATGTTAACAAAAAAGGCGGATTCCGTTTTAATGATAATAAGCTTTGTGCAAAGGCTGAAATACTTAGTATTAGCGTTGGGAGGGAGTACTAAGGGAAAAGAACGGCAAAATATTTTTATTTATTCAATTGTTAGTAAATGGGTAATTGGGAGAAAATATAGAATGTATAGATAGATGTAAGGCTTTCTTTGCATAACTATTCGTTAAACGCCATAGTGTTTCGCGAAAACCCATTTTTAAGGGAGGTAGTTGATGGCCGTCGGACATTCAATTACCCGTCGAACGACGGCCGTTTATCAACTATTTGCGAAACAGTAGTTTAACGATATAGTTATCAATCCTATCAACTATTTAATTCACCCATTGCCATTTTATATAATGATTTATTCATACGGTTTAAACCATTTTCAAGATTATCCTCTACAAATTCAAGGCTCCCACCATCAGCCAGAATAACAGCGGCGAGAGTAGGCATAACCTGCCTTTTTATCCAGGTCTTTTTCTCATCCATGGTCTTTTCATACTTTGGGACGGTTATCTTAAGCGATGACACACCATCCATGAAATCAGCCCAGACGGGATATGTAGAACAACGAGAACGATTGATGTCGTCAAGTTCAATCATCCGCATGTAATGACCTAGAACACCAACAGCAACAGCACCCAAGGAGATACCGGATGTAAGCATTTTAGATACACTAACCGCCCGGTCATTCTTAAGTTCAAGCTCCCAGCGGACCCAGGAATTATCAATGTGAGTACCAGTTGCGGAAAGCTTACGGTTGCGTTCTAACTGTTTATCATAAACCCTTAAAAATATATCACTGGTGCGGCTACCAAAGTATACCGTATGGCCTGTTTTACGACCGGATACTTCAGACTCGACCACGTTGCGCATGTTACGGAACTTTGAAACAATCTGAGTGTTTTCATATAAACGACACACATCATTCGTTGAGAAGTAGTTACAGCCGATGTCGTCAATCGCAACATCAATCCTGGTAACATGACCATTGTCCCGTATGCGTTCCAGAAGAGCCACCATAAAAGTACTGTCAAAATCTATGTCATACCCCTCGCCAAAAGGAGTATTTATTTTCAATGTTTCTGAAAAACTACGTATCAACTCACCTATGGCAGAGCCGCTCACATCCACATGGATACCCATATCCGGGTTGCCATCACAAAGGACGCTGAGAGAATAGCCATTGAGCCGAAACATGGTCCTGTAGCCACGGGCGCCCTTCGGCATCCGTGCAAAGTCATCCGTGGTATATCCCAGCATATCCAGGACATCCACCAAATCATTTGTTGACATGACTGTAAACGACAGCCAGTCAACCGATACAATCAACCCATTGTCCAGGGTTATTGAGTTTCCTTCCATCCCGACCTCCACTGTATTTAGTACCCCCGTATTACCCTACGGGGGTTTTACAAGCCATCCCTAGCAGGAAAATGGCAGAACGTAGGTATTCCACGCAATGACGAATCAAAACCGCTGGCTGGCTTGGCACTGAGAGCGGACAAGGAAATGCGGGAATGGCCCGCTGGGGGCTGGCTGAACCAGGACAGAACAGCCAGCATAAGGAGAAATGCAAAAAAGCTGATTACTATTTACAAATAGCCAAATCACAGACATAGCCACGGTTATTGTATTCCACATCCACCAGCATACCAGGGCGAATCTCAGCGACACACTTAAGATTCAAGTTGTCGCTAACGAAGATAGAGGAAACGGATTCCCCCTCCACTTGAGCATCCTTGAACGCTGAATGCAATGTAACTCCCTTTACGGGATTACCAGTCTTACGACTTACATAATCAACAGTCTGAATACCTAATACTTTAACCTTCATAAACTTACCTTCTTTCTAATATTCTATTATCAACGTACCGCCCAGGGCATTTACATCAACCTGGGAGGGCAGTATTTCTGCCTAGCTTATACAATGACGGTTTCCAATGCACCGACAACAACCACTTGAACATTAAAACCTTCCATCTGCATTCATACGGGGTGTGGACCGTTGCGCTATCAAGCGACCTGCATTAAAGGGGAAGGGGCTAGGCCCCTTGCTCCATCTCTTTAAGACTCCTATCCAGTTTTTGCAATAAACTGAATTTTTCCCTCGCTATAAGAATGGATTGTTCATTGCCACTTTCCATTGAATCAAACATATCCTCAGTAACCATATCTTTGTATTTACGGAATACTTCTTTCTCTTTTTTGGTCATATCGCTTTCCCCTTCCTTTTTCTGCATGAATTTGATATACTTACTTTGAGATAGTAGCTCCATTCTCACTGCTACACTTTGTGTTCTCATTGCTATGGAGCTTTATTAACTTTGTAACTATAGTATAGCACACTTGTGACAAAGTGTATATTGGCACTTGTGACAAAGTGTAAATAGAATTTTTGTACACTTGTGACAAAGTGTACAGAGGATAAGAAAATGGGAGAATTTAATAAACAAAAATATGATAATCAATATGCAAAGGAAAACTATGACCGATGCATATTTAATGTACCTAAAGGCCAAAAAGCTATCATAGAGGCCCACTGGAAGGCAATGGGATACAAGTCTTTAAACGCATATGTAAACGACCTAATCACCCAGGACATGAAGCGTACAGGAGAGAAGCAGGGCATCCATATCCAGAACAGCAATGGGGTAGTAATAGGAGGAAACAACAACAAAGGAATCGTAATAGGAGACATCAAAGGCAATGTAAACATGTAATTTATAAAAAGTTCCTCCCTGTCAATTCTATACAATTAGCAGGGGGGGGGTCTATTTTGCAGACGATAATTACAAATATTATACATGCAGTAATAGCCATACTAACGTACAAATATACAGCGATAATATGCATCCAATTGATACTATTAATCATCATCCACGCACAGGCCAGGACAATAAGAGAGCAAGAGGAAGAGATTAAATGGATGGAATTGAAGCATCAACAACTACGCAACCAGAAGCATCTGGACAAGCAGGAGACAGGCCCGGAGCATCATCAACGGTCATGACATCTGGACCAGACAGACAAGCGGTCGGCGGGGCCCCTTGTTCCCCTTCCTCGCGCTTATCTGCCCTGTCCAGCAGTGCGAACGTATCATATATGCTATAATACCTTTTCCTGCATTGGAAGAACTCACTCCCCACCTTTTCCTTCATGGGATACCATATCTTTACCTTGATAAAAAGATTGGTAGGAGAGAGCAGGAGACAGGATAGGAAAATACCCTTCCAACCCATGTTATTTACCTTACGATGGACATATTCATATTCAATCAATCCCCGCACCTGCCTATCCAGCATACGGTCAAACTGAGCACAAAGGATGATAAAAAAACCAAAGTGCCGATGCATCGTAAAAAACCAGTTCCAACGCTCCCGGCCCTTGACGGACCAGTCACGTGCATTAAATAAAAGCTGGGCCTCATCAATCACCAGAAGGATACTATCTTCCTTGCAAGGACGGCCCGCAAAATAGGAGCGGGAGAACGAAACAAGTTCGTCCGGGTCAAGCTCCCCATTGGGAATAAAGTGTATATCCTTCTTACGCTTGACACGGATATTATCAACATTAAGAGGGAAGTTGCAAATGATTGGAGCGCCACGGCGGCACCACTTGTAAATGGTCCCGGCAGTATCCAGGGATTTACCGCTCCCTGGCGTACCAGAGTATAAGACAATCATACATCCACCCCCTTAATCAATCGCATTGATAGTACGCAGGATTGCGCTAAAAACATAATACGTAGCAATAGCAGTACCCCAGGCCGTCAAGATGGAAATAAAGTCACTGATAGGGACAAAATAGTTCAAAAAACCGATGTAAGGAATCGAGATAATGTTATCAATGAATCCACGAAACGGCGAATCTGGAAGAAGGTCCATAATAACAGCCAGCATGGAACTGAATGCCTTCATAACAACAGACATATAACTACCCCCTTATGAGCTCACGGGTTGTTGATATCAGCCCGGCAATAAACAGTAAATCTAACATGGTACGAAGTATCTTTACAGCCGCATCCCATTCCGTCATGTCCACAATAAAGGTATGTTCATAGTTGATATTTTGGTAGTGTATCTTAAACGGCAACTCAAACCGTGGGACCTCAGACGATGCATTCATGGCTTTGACCAAATATATCACATCGAACGGTATGCAAAACGGAAACTTATCAGCTATACTGGTTGGGAGCTTCATATTTTCCACATCTTCATCCGTATCACCCGGCTCTAATTTATTATTAAGCATGGATTCAATCGTGGCGGGAATCGCATCAACTTTTGCGAGTATTGCCGCAAGGGTGGTCTTTGTTTCCGTGTCCTCACCTTCCACGGGAACGTCCGTGGGCGCAACCGTAGGGACAACAACATCCACCCCCCAGTCAATTGCAAAACCTGCATTTTTAAGGGCGGCTTCCAACTCCTCAATCCGGTCCATAGCATCCGATAATTCGTCCATTAACTGTGCGGCAAGTTCGCCCGTCTGAGGAAGCGTGATAACCGATGGGACCACCTTCGGTTCCATTGTTTGTGCATCCTGGTTTATACCAATAACAGGCATACCAACGATTTCCTGGTTCATGATATTATCCAGGGCTTTATTGGTTAAATATGCCGTAGCGGCGGCTTCATTCTGGAATATTGGGATGGGAAATTCTTTAATTTGTTCCGGAGTCAAATCAAGACCAGAATTGATAGAAATATTAAAATCATTATAGGCCTTATATGCACCTGTATCTATATCATATTTAACAGTATGACCATACAAATTAAGGCCATATATAGAACCAATCGTAGGGGCCGTATTGCTAAGATATTTAAAATGTATCGTCCATTTGTTAGATGATGAATTATAGATAGTAGGATAACCAACAGGAACATTTGCACTAGCAAGCGAGGATGGAAGGTAAATATAAGTTTGAGTCAAATACATAGATTTACTTGTATAATGATAAATGCATTTACCATATTTGGCTGGTTTCGTCCAATGGTCCATATTTTCAACAACAGGGGACAGTTCCTTGATATAATCAAGAGCCGCCGAGCCATACGAAGAAAACGTACTGAGATACCCTTTAATGCTGGTAACATAGTCAGCGGCAGTACCCTTAACACCATCCACCCAGCCGTTTAAAATACCAGTTCCAAGCGTGATATCTTTACCGCCGACATCGGCCCAATCCATATTCATCCATTTTGTCATTTCATCAATTTGTTCACGGGCCTTTGCCTTAATCTCAGCGTTTTCCCCGTTGTACTGCCTGTCATATAGCCATTGACTGTATGAACCAAGTTCCCCACGCTTTCCCTGCTCTAAGTAATCATCATACCCGGTCCAGGAACCAAGCCAAGCCTGCACACCGGAAAATGATGTATCAACCCCATTTGCTGATAACAGCGTATCAAATATGTATTCTGATACGGACGGAACAGCGGCAGGAGCGGCAAAGGCTGTAAGAGGGAAGGAGAGAAGCAAAACCGTAACCAGAAACAAGCTAACAACACGTCTTAATGTTTTCATAATTCACCCCTCTAATGACTGTGGGACAGTCATTACTATAATGACCGTCCCACAAAATAGTTGATTATGCTTTACCTGCAATCCGCTTGAACACCTTAAGGCCGATTGTGATAACCAGACCAGCGCCGACCAGCGGGAGAGCGATAGGGATAACCCCATTGATAGCGGTTGTAGCAGAGCTTGCAATGGATGTGCAAGCCGTGATTAATGGGTCAGCCGCATCACCCTCAGCGGCAAAAGAAGTGATAGTGCAAAGAGCCAGGGGAGCACTCACAGCAACACCAGCAACAGCACAACGCATAGCAGTAACCTTGTTTTCGAATCTTTCCTTCATCATAAAATTTTTCCTCCAAATCATATTTTTTTGAATATATTGATAACCACTTGAATACCTAAACCAGCTAGCATGGGTAAGCATCCAAGTAGGAAACCAGCGCCAACATATGGGGCATACATTGTTAATAATTCGTCAACCGTCAATCAATAGCACCCCCTGTTTATAATGCCGACCAATGTACAAATGACAAAGGCCAAAAACAACACAAAAGTAACAAAATCCTCGCCGTTGTAACGCATGAAATCAACTCCTAAAGAAACGGCTGAATATAACACAAAGCAGACAGCCAAGGATAAGCGCCAACAGGAAATTGGCACACAAAAGCAACTGAACGGCATCAGCCGTATTTTCAGCAGTACGGTAAATACTTGCATTATCAATGGATGTATCCAATGATTCCGACTGCATTAATTCCCACTCATAGTCATTAAGCAAATCCTGTAGGTCAGAAACTTCATTATCAGAAGGTTTGACCTCAGAAGGAGTGGCAACAGACATAAACATCACATCCTTTATTCAATTTTAATCAATGGGATTTATCAAGAATTGATATATAGAAAGGGCAAGGAACCTCACCCTTAATAACTATTCGTTAAACTAGACTTTCGCGAATAGTTTTAAGCCACTCTATTCTCTCTATAGACTTAGTTTTATAAAATACTTCCTGTTTCCTGTCAAAATCTACCTGGCTCTATCTTAATAAAACAGACCACATCTCCCCCGGCTATACCAGAAAACTGCACCCGCGTCCCATGCTTCTATGGATAGATTGGATTGTTTATGATATAGTGAAATTATGAGAAAATGATAAAGGAGAATCATGATGGATAGTCAGGATGTGGTATGTTATTGCTCTGGTGTTACTAAGGCACAGATTCTGGAAGCCCTGGATAAAGGCGCCCGTAACCTGAATGATATCAGGCAAATGACAGGGGCATGCACCATTGGCAGATGTAAAGAATTAAGTCCCACAGGGAAATGATGTTCCTCTGCGATTATAGGTATAATCAGGGAACACAACACAGTCTTATAATACGTTTCAATACCCAGCACAACTGCCGGAAAAGGACTTCCGTATTTTAGCGGGTGTCAGGCGCACTCTCTGCATCCGGAAGTCCAAACTCTGTCAATTGATTTCCAAAAGCTTCAGTATTTCATTGTGAGGCC
>OGSS01002092.1_pt1 | contig 10052 bp, 9 predicted proteins | sample 1553591 | NCBI WGS metagenome assembly OGSS01 (sample SAMEA2580061, study PRJEB22360) | human gut metagenome | biome: human gut; feature: human-associated habitat; material: faeces | place: Denmark | collected 2008/2010
TTTTGCTGTACCGTTTTAAGGACAGGCTGAGCGCCAGGAACGTTACGATTCTCTCTCCCAACAAGGTATTCGGGGACTATATCTCAGGCGTGATTCCTGAGCTGGGAGAAGAACCCATCTATGAGATGAGCTTTGGGGAACTGGCTGAAATCCAGTTGGAGGGAGTCATTGGTTTTGAACCGGACAGGGATCCCTTTGAGGTGCAGGACAGGGCCTGGGGGGAGAGGACGCGGTTTAAGTCAACACTGGACTTTGTTTGCCAGATGGACCGGTACATAGAGCAGATGCCGGGGTTTATTTTTGTTCCCACAGATTATGTGTATGAAAGCTTTAGGGCAACGGGAGCGTGGATCAGGGAGCGTTTTCTGGCCTATGGAACCTGTCCGGTAAAGAAGCGGCTGGAAATGGTTGCAGATGATATCCATGACCGTTTTGAGACAGATAATATTATGGAACAGGAGGTGCCGCGGCCGCGGGTGATACTGAAACAGCTGAATTCCATGCTTGCCATGAAGGACACGCTGGCTGTCTATCAGGATTTCTATAAGCGGATGGGAATTCCGGAACAGTTTGTCATGGCCGGCAGGAGGACATTGGAGTGGGCGGACGTTTACCCGTTTTTGTATCTTCATGCTGCCTTCCAGGGTCTAAAGGAAAGCCATATCACCAGGCATCTGGTGATTGACGAGATGCAGGATTACACGCCGATCCAGTATGCTGCCTTAAACCGTATGTTTCCATGCCAGAAAACCATTTTGGGGGATTACGGACAGTGTATGAATCCGAACCATCTGCACAGTCTGGAGGATTTGCGCACAATCTATGACAAGGCCCGGTTTATGGAGTTGAATAAGAGTTACCGTTCTACCTATGAAATAATGTGTTTTGCAAAGAAAATCAATCATGTAGCCGCCCTGGAACCGGTGGAGCGCCATGGGGAACCACCGGCGCTGGTTCCGTGCCTGGACGCAGAGGAGGAAGTCAGGAGGATAAGAGAAGTCATCCGCTGTTTCAGGGCAGGGAAAAATGTGACGCTGGGAATTATCTTAAAGACGGATACAGCGGCAAAGGAAATGTATGAGGTGCTGACAGGATATGATGGGGTGGAAGAAAGGGATATAAACTTGATTACCCGGGAGAGTGCCAGCTTCCAGAACGGGATTTCCATTACATCGGTCCGCATGTCTAAAGGTTTGGAGTTTGATGAGGTCTTGATTCCTCAGGCCGACTCAGGAACCTATGCCTCTGATTTTGACCGCAGCCTGTTATACATCGCATGTACGCGGGCCATGCACAGGCTTACGCTTACCTACAGCGGGAAAGAAACGGAATTTATTCCCGGCCGGAAGCGTTTGTGATAAAATATCTGTTTGTGATAAAATTTTGATGTTGACAGATGTTGTGCCCCAATATAAAATGTAAATACAAAATAAAAACGAAAAAGGTGAAGAGAATCCGGCATATGGTTTGCCGCATAACCAGCGGCAAGGATATGACTGGAAAAGAGCAGATAAAATCAATTGAATCAGTGGCAAATGGCTGAGGTATCAGCTTATTTTGCGTACCTGATATTTGATTTTATTTTACTCTTATGGTTATTCATCTGACAAGGTTGGGCCGCAGAGTAAAATCTGCGGCTTTTGTATTTGCCTTTTTCAATCTCAAAGGAGGAAATAAGAATGTTTAAACGTATCAGTGAAATGTTAGCGCACCCCATGATTTTTCAGGAGATGAAGGTTCCCTTTTGGAATGATGCATACATTTCAAAGCAAATGCTCAAGGCTCATCTGGACCCGGATTTTAACGGGGCCAGCAGGAAACATCCTTTTATAGAGTCGTCCGTGGCCTGGATAAAAGAGATCGTACCGCCTCAAGACTACTGCGCGCTTTTAGACCTTGGATGCGGTCCGGGCCTGTACGCAGAGCGGTTTGCCAAAGCGGGATTTCAGGTGACCGGCGTGGACTTTTCAGAACGTTCCATTGAGTATGCAAGGGATTCTGCAAGGAGGAGCGGACTGGGCATACAGTATATATATCATGATTATCTGGACCTGGAATTGAACCGCTGTTTTGATTTTATTACCATGATTTATTGTGATTATGGAGCCCTGCCGGAAAGGAAACGGCACACTGTCATGCAGTCTATGTATCACCATCTCAAACCGGGAGGCAAGGTGCTTTTGGATGTTTTTTCCATGAAGAAGTATGAGGCATTCCGGGAAGAGGATACATGGGAGCTGAATCCGGACGGAGGATTTTGGCGGGAACAGGGATATGTGGTATTAAACAGGTTCAGGAAATTTACAGAAGATGTTACACTAGAACAGGTGGCAGTGATCTCAGAACAGGACACAGCGGTCTATTATCTGTGGAATCAATACTTTACCAGGGAAACATTGGAGAGGGAAGCAGTTCAGTGTGGTTTCCGGGTCAGCGGTGTATATGGGGATGTGGCGGGAAAGACTTACGATGGGACAGGGGATACGATTGCGGTTTTGTTGGAAAAACCATAAAAAGAAAGTTTGGTATAAAAGAAAGCTGCATAAAAGAAGGATAAAAAGAGTTTGATTTTCTCTATTTTAGATTGTATTCTTATATCATATGGAAATTGAACGGAGGGACCACCATGGATTTAGAAGAACTTCGGACATTTATAGTGCTGGCCGAATGCAAAAGTTTTACAAAGACAGCTGAGATACAGCATATTGTTCAGTCAACTGTGTCAAACCGAATCCATTCCCTGGAAGAATATACAGGCTCACAGTTGGTAATTCGTGATAAGGCTGGTATTGTTCTGACGACAGAAGGGAGTGTATTTTTGGATTATGCTAAGAGGATAAATGAGTTAGATAAATCCGCCCTCCATGAAATACATATGTTAAAAAATTACAGTGACCGGCTGAATGTAGGATGCGCCCAATGGATTTATGATTATTGTGCGGGGGATTATATAAAGAGATTCAGTAAGACATTTGATAAAATTGCAATCAATGTCACGATTGCCCATAGCGAGGAAATTATTTTGATGTTGCAGGATCAAATTTACGATGTCGCAGTTATGGGATATAAGGTGAAAGCGGCAAATTTGGTAAACAGTCCTTTTTTGATTTCAGATATTATATTTGTTGGGGCAGCCGAGCAGTACGGGCACCTAAGAAGGGGAATAAAAAAAGGGGGGCTTGTAGATTTACCTCTTATCTATTCTGATATTTGGGAGAATTATTTATCTGAAATATCTGAAAACATATTGTCGGATAAAAAGATTTTCAAGATTCATTGTAATATGCTGGATGTAGCAAAAGAATTTTGTATAGAAGGCATAGGCTGTTGTTTTTTTCCGGAAGTGGCGGTTAGGAAAGAGATAGAATCAGGTCTGCTGATACAGATACCAATAGAGGACTTGCAGATAAAACATTTTCAGATTTATATGGTGTATAATAAGTACAGGTTAGATTCAGCTGCATTACAATGTTGGTTCTATATTTTTCCGGATTTCAAGCCGATTTGATCATGTGACTGTAAAATAGTTGATTAACATTTCACCAACTTGCGAGAATTTTGGTGAAATGTTTTTTTTGCCATTCTATTCGAAAATCGAATCAACATGAGCAGAAATATCCGTTGTACAAATTTGAAACATAAGGATATAATGTATTTAAGTTGAAATCAAACTATAATTTTTGACTATCTCTTTAAAAGTTCTTATATGCCGGTATAGCCTGTATTTACAGGCTTCCCGGCGTTTTTCGTATCGGAAGATATTCTTAAATCTTCTCATATCCCCTCATGTTTCAGCGTTCAAAGGTAGTAGAAAGAGTAGTAAAACCTCTATTTACTACTACGCAATCAGCCGTTCCATTTCCGCTAATGCGCTGTCAGAAGTGGCATGAGCGTAATAATTCAGCGTCATGTTGATGTTGGAATGTCCCATGATATACTGTAATGCTTTCGGGTTCATTCCGGCGTTTGCTAAATTGGTGCAGAACGTATGACGTAAGGTGTGCGGCGTTGTTACATTCGGTAATGCTTCCTCATGGCTCTTATTGTACTTCTTCACAAGCCCCCGGAACATACTTTCATAGTTTGCCGCCACCTTTGGCAAGCCGTTTCGGTTAAGGAAAAGGAATTTGCCGTAACCGTCAATAATGATAGGTTTTGCTCGTCCTCTGTTTTTCAGCACACGCTCGAACGCTTCATATACCTTTGTACTCATGCGAAGCTGCCTGATACCACTTTTCGTTTTCGGCGGGTCAACATGATACCCTATTCCCGATATTTTGGAAAGTTGGTGGTCTATGTTGATTAGCCTGTTTTCAAAGTCAATGTCGTTTTCAGTCAGCCCGCAAAGTTCAGAAATGCGAAGCCCCGTCCCTAACAGTATGATAATCTCGTCATAATACTTTTGATAGACAACATCATTCTGCACAAAGGACAGGAAAGACGCTTCCTGTGTAGGGGATAATGGCACCTTTGGTTCCGTGTTATCTTCTAACACCGTGTTCAACTGGAAGTCAAACGGATTTTTCCGAATACAATCGTCCTGTATGGCTGTGTAAAAGGCTGCTTTCAGAGAACGCTTGTGATTGTTGATTGTCTTGAAAGAGTAGCCTTTTTCTTTCATTCGCAAAGCCCATTCTTTCGCGTCGGACAGCTTCACGTTTTCAATGCTGCAAGTTCCAAGACTATCTTCTTCCAATATCCGCATAAGCTGTTTGCGTCCCTGTTTGGTTCCATGCCGTACATTCGCCCGGTGCCGTATCTGCTTTGCATAGAGTTGGCAGACGGTCATTTGCTTTCCTATGGGGTCGATACCGTCCTCAAGGTCTTTCTGGATTTCTTTTTCCTTTTCCCTTAAAGAAATATCGTCCCGCTTTCCTGCCGGGGTCTTGTCGGTGGGTACTAACTTCCAAGCATAAACAAATTGCGGCTTTCCAAAGGTATCAGTATATTTGTAAGCATATCTTCCGTCTTTTCTCTGGCTTTCTCCTGTCCGTAAGATACGGTTTTTGCTATCTCGTCTTTTCTCTGACATTTTTCGTCATGCTCCTTTCATGACGGAAAAAGCCTTGATATGCCTACATCTATTATAGCATATTCAAGGAAAAAATACATCATATTGCGTCCAAAGTGTCAATGATTTTTTCAAACTGTTTCCGCTTGATTTGTATACGGTTGCCGTTCATAATTACCCAATTTGCGGTAGGGTTTTCCTCTGCCAATTTACGCAACTTGTTTTCTCCGATACGAAAATATTTAGACGCTTCCTCAATCGTCAGCGTATACTTTTCCCAAATAGGCACATCAGCACTATTCATAAGTTAAGCCCCCTTTCATAGTAGTGCTAAAAGGTTGACAGGTTAAAGGGGCTTTAATCGGACGGCTTTCAGCAAAGCACCACGGGAATTTCACCCCTGCATGGTTCTCATGCAGCCCTACCCATTGTCTGCGACGCTTCTAACGCTCGGACTGTGGCGGTAAGGGAGTATCATTATACTTTCTGTGCTGTCGTCGCCCGCAAGCCGCTACACTTGCTTTCCGGCGCGGTGTTGGTCGCTCGTTTCCGGTAAACAGGGAAGTCATGGCGCGCCCGCCGTATGGCTCGGTACAGAAAGAACGTATCCGATTTGCCCTATGCTGCGTCGCCGTTATCTTGCGCCGCTTTCTTTGTCAAGGTACAGGGTAGGTCAGACGGGACAGGTGAAGCGGAAAGGGGGACGCTTCGTCTATATCCTTAGTAGTCTGCCTTGAAGTTAAGGACAGCCCGCATGAGTTTCGCTTGCAGCCGTTGGCGTAAGTCCTCGTCTATGCCCCAATAGGTATTACCGTTTTCGTCGCGGATTTTTTGCATGGACAGGTGGGCTATGTAGCTCTGGTAATGCCGCAAGACAATTTTCATAGCGTCCGGGTCGCCCTCTGTCGCGGCTAAAATGACCGGGTAGGGTAATAAGCCGCGCTCGTCGTCGTTACAGTTCGTCCCATTCATCAGCGCGTTCCTCCAAATATCGTTTTAGCAGTTCAAAAGAGCTTGTCCGGCGGTACTGCACTGTGCTGCGGGGAATTTTCATTGCTTCCGCAATCTCAACGTCGGTCATGTTGAAAAAATAGTACAGCAACACGGCTTGCCGTTTATCCTCCGGCAAGGAGTGCAGGGCTTCGGCAAGCAGCTTCGCGGTTATCTTCAAATCCCCCACGCAAAAGGCTTCTTCCTTATCCTCATTGACAAAATACTTGTCAACGGTATAAAGCTGCTTTTCCTCATGCGGGGTAAGGTCTGAAAAGGTCACTTCGCGGCGTTGCCGACGTTTGCGTTCCCGGCTTGCGTCAATCAGTTCATTGCGTAACGTGCGCTTGCAGTACGCATTAAACTCACACCGGGTCTGCCATTCAAACCGAGCAGGGTTCATGTTCTCACCCCCTTTCCAATCCGGGGGTCGGAGTAGTGTTATCCCCTTTCGGCAGCCCTCCACGACAAGGGCGGGAATATGCCAAAGAAAACAGCAAACTTTTTGAAAAAAGTTTTGCGAAAAACAAAATGCGCCCGACTGCAAAACGCAATCGGGCGCACGGGAAATATAAACAGTATTATAATGATGTGTGTAATCATCTATGAAGCCGGAATATACCGTGGTGATGGTCGGGCTTTTTTTGATAAAAAGTTTGTCAGTTTATGTCGATACAAAGACAACACGGCGGCACCTCCTTGATACCGCCGTATCCTTAAAAAAGGGCGACTTTAATACACCCTCCGTATTTCTGTTTTTGAAAAAGAAAAACGGCGGTTTTGATTGCTATTACAAAACCGCCGTTTATGATTTACAAAACTGTGTTGATAAGCAACGGTTTTGCATATTGGCTCTTAATATTTACTTCTCACGCATTATATTTATTTGTAATTTTTCGGATTTTCTTTAATAGACCAGTTAATTCCTCTGTCCCAGTAAGAGGGTTCATAAAAGTCACCCGAATATAAAACTGTCCTCGTATAAGTGTGCTAACTGTATAAAAAGTTCCGTCCTTTAAAAGTTCCTCCGCAATTTTTTTGTTTACCTCGTTTGTATTGCCGCCTTTTGGTATAAAACGGAAACATACAATATTGCTGCTCGGCTCAAGCGCGAGTTCCATATCATTTTGTGCCTTAATTATTCCGGCAAATTCTTGTCCTAAATCATAGAGAGTGTCTACATTTTGGCGGTAAATCTCATCTCCATACAGACGCATAATTGTGTAGGTGTGAATTACTGTCAACGGTTTGGTACATTCCAAAGTGTGTTTTGCAGAGTTCCACCATTCTTCCGAAAGCTGGTCTTGCCACAAATAGGCTGCTTTCGGAGAAAATTCATTGATTTTACGGTTTCCTGCATTATAAATAACAGCGGTAGAAAGTGGCGGGGTCATCATCATCTTATGAAAATCTACAATTAAGGAATTTGAATGTTCAATTCCTTTAAGCAGATACTTATACTTTTCTGAAAATATCGCCGCACCACCATGCGCTCCATCTACATGAAACCAGATATTATGTTTCCCGGCAAAATCGGCAATCGCTTCCAAATTGTCGTGTGCGCCAACGGAAGTAGTACAAGCACAACCAACTACACAAAATACAATTTTTCCGTCAGAAATAGCTTTTTCATAATAGCTCTCCATTAAGTCAATGCGGATTGAAAAATCATCGCCTGTCGGCACCTTAATGATGTGGTCGCTTTGTATTCCCATAATTTTTGCAGCACGTTCCACGCTATAATGGGCTTCTTCTGAAACCAAAATTGCCAGTTTGTGATAATCCTTTTCATTGATACCAGAAGATGTACGGGCAGTCACAAGCGCGGTTAGATTTCCCATTGAACCGCCAGAGGTAACAAATCCCGTTGCTTGTTTGTCATAACCGTATTTTTCTGCCAAATGGGAAATAACAACCTTTTCCATTGCATTGCCTACCATTCCCAATTCATAAACGGTAGTGCAATTATTCATATAGCCAATCAGCGCATTTGTTAAAGCGGTTACAGGCAAGGTAACAGCTACTTGATGTCCCATATACCCCTTGCTGTGAAAATGGATAGAGCGTTCCATAATTTTTTCCAAAAGTTGAGACAAACTGCAATAATCCTTTGATACAAATTCATTGCTCCAAAAAGAAAGCTGTTCCTGCGGCGATTTTCTGTCTATTGTCTTTATTTCGCTGTTTACCTGTAAACTTTCCAATTCATTACCAATCAAATCAATGATTTTCTGCGCTTCTGCCTTAAAGCTGTCTGCTGAATAAGCATTTAACAGCAGCTCGTTTTTATTTATTAAAGTGTCCACTTGTGAAACCTCCTAATTCTCATTCACATACCAACCCTTGCATACGTCAACCCAATCGACAGCATGGGAGTAATGTTCTAATTCTTCAATACTCACTCGTATTGTTGCTGTATCTATGCCCCCGGCAGTATGCACTTGTTTAAACCGTTTCATAGATACATCAAGATAGATTGGAACTTCCTCATTTACTGCAAACGGACATACGCCGCCCGGTTTATGCCCTATCAGCTTTTCCACCTCGTCTCTTTGCACCATACTCGGTTTTTGATGGAACCTTGCCTTGAATTTTGAACTGTTTACTTTAGCGTCTCCTGCCATGACAACCATTACAGGTTTTTCATTCACAAGAAAAGACATTGCTTTTGCTATTTCAGCAGGGGTACAACCAATAACTTCTGCGGCGTGTTCCACGGTATCACCAGTTAGCTTCTGTACCGTAATACGGTCGGATAAGCCTATGTTTTCAAAATAGCTTTTTACTCTTTCATAAGACACAATATCGACTTCCTTTCTACTATGTTTTTATGGGCTTGACTATATTGTAGCTCATGGTTTAAAATAAGTAAAACGAATGATTTTAATTCAAGTATTAGGAAAGGCGATTTGTCAATGAATAGATATATTGCATTACAAAAGATTATTGAAACAGGAAGTTTTACAAAGGCTGCGGAAGCTCTCGGCTATACACAATCTTCTATAAGCCAAATGATAGCTTCATTGGAAAACGAATTGGCAATTAAACTTCTTACCCGTTCCCGTACAGGCGTTAAATTAACAATAGAGGGAAGTGAATTATATCCCTTTATCGAGCGAAGCATAATTCAATACCAAGCTATGCAGGAAAAGGCAAATGAAATTAAGGGGTTGGAGACAGGAATTATTCGTGTGGGCACAATTTCAAGTGTTACCTGCCATTGGTTGCCCGGATTGATAAAAGGTTTTCAGAAGATTTATCCTCGTGTGCAATTTCTCTTTCATCAAGGGGATTATACGTTAATTCCCGAATGGATTAAGACAGGAGCTGTTGACTTCGGATTTATTACACCTCCCGCTGCTCCTGACTTGAAAACCATTCCTATAAAGGACGGTGAAATGTTGGCGGTCTTGTCAAAAAATCACCCGCTTGCTCAAAATACAAGCGTTTCTATAAATGAGCTTACCAATGAGCCATTTATTTTGTTGGAAGAAGGACATTACAGTGAACCAATCAATGCGTTTCATGCTGCCGGACTTGAACCAAATGTAAAATATACGGTTCATGACGACTACGCAATCATGACAATGGTGGAAGCAGAATTAGGAGTTAGTATTTTAGCTGAACTTATGTTGCGGCGTACAAACTTTGACATTGTGTGTCTGCCTGTAGAGCCGCCGATATACCGTACTCTTGCGATTGGGTATAAGGACAAAGATAGTTTACCGATTGCAAGCAAATACTTTATAGAATATTTACAGGAACACAAAGATACATTATCGTAAAAAAGAGCAGATAAATGCAATTATAATGCTTTATTTTACTCAATTACATGATATGTGTAATCATATCCCGAAAGAAAGGTGAACGGTAAAATGTAATAGGGTGAAAAATATGAAGCAGGACAAAGTGAAGTATGATTTTAAGGCTTTCGGGCAAGCCATAAAAGAAGCAAGAAAGGCAAAAGGAATATCACGCAATCAGTTAGCGGATAAGCTGAACATTGCGCCGCGCTATATCGCGTCTATTGAGAACAGCGGGCAGCACCCAA
>OGSS01002103.1_pt1 | contig 10017 bp, 8 predicted proteins | sample 1553591 | NCBI WGS metagenome assembly OGSS01 (sample SAMEA2580061, study PRJEB22360) | human gut metagenome | biome: human gut; feature: human-associated habitat; material: faeces | place: Denmark | collected 2008/2010
GCTGAGAACCTGGAGAATACGGGAAAGAAGCTGGGGATTGCCTTAAAGGCTGAGACCGACGGCTCCGGCGGAGCCCAGAATGTGCTCACAAGGGAAGAAATTGCAGCGGCGGATGCCATTATCATTGCAGCGGATAAGAACGTGGAGATGGCCAGATTTGACGGAAAGCCTGTTATCATGGTCCCTGTGGCCGATGGCATCCACAAGGCCGAGGAACTGATCAAACGGGCTGTGGACGGCACGGTGCCGGTATACCATCACACAGGAGCCGCGGGGGGAGAGTCCGTGTCGGAAGGCAATGACAGCATTGGGAGGACTATATACAAGCACCTGATGAACGGCGTATCCCACATGCTTCCCTTTGTTATCGGCGGAGGTATCCTGATCGCCCTGGCATTCCTGTTTGACGATTATTCCATCAATCCGGCCAACTTCGGTAAGAATACGCCTCTGGCAGCCTATCTTAAGACCGTGGGCGAGCAGGCATTCGGAATGATGCTTCCTATCCTGGCCGGCTTCATCGCCATGAGTATCGCGGACCGTCCCGGCCTGGCAGTGGGCCTGGTGGCAGGACTGATTGCCAAGATGGGATCCACCTTTGCCAACCCGGCAGGCGGCGATGTGAACGCAGGATTTCTGGGCGCTCTGTTTGCAGGTTTTGTAGGCGGATATATTGTGGTGGGCTTAAGGAAGCTTTTCTCAAAGCTGCCAAAGTCGCTGGAAGGCATCAAGCCGGTGCTTCTCTATCCGGTTATCGGTATCTTCCTGGCAGCAGTGGTAACCACATTCATCAACCCATATATGGGTATGATTAACGATGGCCTCACCCACTTCCTGAACGGAATGGGCGGCACCAGCCGGATTGTGCTGGGGATGGTATTAGGCGGCATGATGTCCATTGATATGGGCGGTCCGTTTAACAAGGCAGCGTATGTGTTCGGAACCGCACAGCTGGCAGAGGGCAACTTTGAGGTCATGGCCGCTGTCATGGCAGGCGGTATGGTGCCTCCTATTGCCATTGCCCTGTGCACCACTTTCTTTAAGAGCAAGTTTACGGAAAAGGAGCGCCAGTCCGGTATTGTCAATTATATAATGGGCCTGTCCTTTATCACAGAGGGAGCCATTCCCTTTGCGGCCCAGGATCCGCTGCGCGTGATTCCTTCCTGTATCATCGGTTCTGCGATTGCAGGAGGGCTTTCCATGGCATTTGGCTGCACCCTCAGGGCGCCTCATGGAGGTATCTTCGTCCTTCCCACCATTGGAAATCCCCTTATGTATCTGGCTGCGGTGGTTGCGGGAGCAGCGGCCGGATGCGTGATTCTGGGGATGCTTAAGAAAAACGCGGCGCAATAGAGGGATAACAAGATATGCGGTGCTGCAGATGACAGGGGAGTATTTGGTCATAACAATATAAGAGTATAAATAGCCGGGGAATGCTGGGGGTTATCAGTGGCATGCCAATAGGTGCGGGGAGCTGCGTTTTTGACATATAGAAGCAGGTATGTTATAGTTACCACATGGAGATTAAGATTAATGATTACTATGAGCCGGACCATTTCCGGGCAATCAGTGAGGATAATTATAATATTTCACGGACCTGTGAATATGAGAAGAACGAGATGCACCACATCCATAATACCAGTGAGATTCTCCTGGTGGAGGACGGTGCTGCGGACTACTATATCTCAGGTAAGAAGTACCATGTGGAGCCCTATGATATTTTGGTCATAGGAGCCATGGAACACCATCTGAGGCGGATTGACAGGCTGCCGTTTTCCAGATACGGCTTTACGGTCAAACCCACCTACTATAGAAGTATCATATTGGATCATGACCTGCAGAAGGTATTTGGTACGCCCCCGCCGGAGGTGTTTATCCAAAATTATAAAAATGTGGACCGGGCGGTGTTCGGACATCTGATTGATATGCTGTGCTACTTAAAGGAGGAGAGCGAGGTACATAAGCCCTTCCGCAGCCAAATTCAGCGGACTGTCATCACCCAGATAGCAGTGCTTCTGTTTCGAACCTTCCGGTTCCAGCGGAGTGAGTCAGGTATCTCGCCGTCCAATGCCAGGATGCTGGAGATTAAGGAATACATAGATGTCCATTTTAGCGAGGAGCTGAACCTGAACATGCTGGGTGAAAAATTTTTTCATAAGGGTGCACTTAAGCGATATCGGAGGCGTGACCCCTGCGGTGAAGCTGGCCCATTTCTGCGATGCTTACGGCGTGCGGACCGCATGGCATGGTCCAAATGACCTGTCGCCTATTGGAATGTGCGCACAGATGCATCTGGATCTGAACAGCCACAACTTCGGAATCCAGGAATTCTCCGGTTTTACCCAGGAGGAAGAGGCTGTTTTCCCGGGCTGTCCCAAAATCAGGGATGGGTACGCATATGTGGACGACACACCAGGCATTGGCGTTGGTTTCGACGAGAAGGAAGCCGCCAGATATCCGGCAGTGGATATGGACCACAGCTGGCTGTTTGCAAGGCTGCCAGACGGGACGGCTGTAAGGCCGTAGGCCGCAGGGCGGACGGAGGCGGCTGCCGAAGCAGCGGGGGCGATACGCAGCACATATTTATATGGTTAATAGTAAAGATAATAGGACGCGGTTCTGGAAGTAAGCCAGGACTGCGTCCTATTATCTTTGCGCCCCATCCCATATCCCCCCTCGGGATTTGTAATCACCCAATATACATGATATGATAGAAAAAATATGGTCACAGGGGGGACAGGGCGTGAAACAGCTATCATTCCGTGCAAAAATCATGATTGTATTCATAACCATCGGGATTCTTCAGGGCGGTATCATGGGGTATTTTGCCTACAGCCATGCAAGGAGCCTTATTTTTAATAACAAGAAAAATGAGATGGAGAACATGCTGGAGAAAATCAATATCAGTGTCACGGATAAGGTTTCCTACATGACACAGCTGGGGCAGAGTACGGCCACCAGCCAGATTGTGCGGAATAATATCCACAGCGGCGAGGACTACCTGCAGGTGGGCCGTAGCAAGCGCAATATAGCTGAGTATTTTTCCTCCCTTGTTTTGTCATTTGAACCACTGAACAATATTATGATTATCGACCGTTCAAATATCCTGTACAGCACCTATGATTATTACAGGCTTCAGGATTTTGACCTGGTGTCATCCAAGTATTACGAGGCAGCCTCAGAGCATGGGGGGAAGCCGGTATGGCTTGGACTCCAGGACAACCTGCTTTTTTTTATGGAGGGAATTACTGGACCGGAAAAGGTCCTTACCATGGTGGAACCCATCACGGATTTTTACAATCAGGAGGTGATTGCCGTGTTGATCATGGACTTGAACCCGGATACATTTCTGGACATCCTGCATACGGAAAATGCATCATTTCCCCATCAGATGACCTTCATGCTGGACCAGAACCAAAAACTGATTGCAGGGGATGAAAAGACGGTTTCCCAGGCCGTAGACGCGGTCCGCGCCATGGAGGGACGGGGTGGGGAGGCAGAGGAACTGATGGTGGGACAGGAGCCTATGGCGCTGTCAGCCATTGAAAATGAGGCAACCGGGTGGAGAATATATACCATGGTGCCGTATTCTGATATCTCAGCCCAGGTACAGAGCCTGAACCACTCCATCCTGCTCAGCATCATCCTGTGTAACCTGCTGATTCTGGTCTGCCTTCTGGCTGTGTCCCTGGCCATCACAGCCCCGGTCAAGAAGCTGATTGAAGCCATGAGGGAGGTTCAGCAGGGGAATTTTGATTACCGCATAGACAATAAACGCTCCGATGAAATGGGCCGCCTTATGGAGACTTTCAACTATATGGTGTTCAAAATCGATATGCTTATAAAAGAGGTCTATCAGGAAAAGCTGGCCCAGAAAAACGCGGAGCTGGAAGCCCTGCAGTCCCAGATCAATCCCCACTTTTTGTATAATACCCTGGATACCATCAATTGGATGCTGCTGGAAAAAAAGGAATATGAGATAAGCGGCATCGTGGTGTCCCTGGGTGAAATGATGAAATATGCCATCAGCAGGTCCTCCAGAACCGTGGCCCTCAGGGAGGAAATCCGCCACGTGTCCAACTATCTCCTGATTCAAAAGGAGAGGATGGAGGATAAACTGGAATATGAGATTGATATTCCGGACCGGTATGAATCGGTCCAGGTTCCCAGGCTGATTTTACAGCCTCTGGTGGAAAACGCCATTATCCACGGGATTGAAACAGGAGGAAAGGTGAGAATAAGGGCATATGAATGTGAAACAGATGGCGGATGCTGGCTGGAGGTCAGCGATAACGGGGCGGGCATGGAGGAAGAACAGCTGAAGCGGCTGAGGGACGGAACCACAGAGCCGCGGATGGACCACAGAAGCATAGGCGTGCAAAATGTGAACAAGAGGATCAAGCTGTACTATGGGGAAGAATGCGGGCTCAATATTGAGAGCCGGCTGGGAGAAGGAACGGTCATCCGTTTCTGCATACCCGGCGATTCATAGGGAGGAAATGACATGAGAGCGATTGTTGTGGACGATGAACCGAAAATAAGAAACGGACTGTGCGGGCTGGTGGAAGGCCTGGACAACTGGACCGTGGCCGGAAGCTTTGAGGAGGCCGCGGCGGCCATGGAGTATCTGAGAAGCGGGCAGGCGGAGGTAATTATCACAGATATCAAGATGCCCGGCATGTCGGGACTGGATTTGATTTATAAGATAAGGGAGGTCAATACGGAGGTGGATGTAGTCATAGTAAGCGGTTACACTAATTTTTCCTATGCCCAGCGTGCCATAGAGCTGGGAGTGACCCGATATCTGACAAAACCCACCAATCCCATGGAACTGATAGATACGCTCAAGCAGATTGAGAAGAAGCTGGGCCGGTCAGCGGGGATACGTCCGGGCAGAGACAGGCAGCCGGGAAATCAGCTCATCGTGAAGGCACAGGAGTATATTGCCTCAAACTACAGCCGTAAAATCACACTAAAGGATATGGCGGACGAACTGTATATCTCGCCCAATTATCTCTGCGAGCTGTTTAAGCGCCACACCAATAAGAATCTCACGGATTATATTTCAGCGTACCGAATCGACAGGGCCAAGGAGCTGCTTATGGATATCAGGTACAGGGTAAATGATGTGGCGTATATGGTAGGATTTTCTGATTCCCAGTATTTCAGCAATCTGTTTAAGAAAAAGGTAGGAATGACACCTACGGAATACAGGAATAAGAGGTAGATTTATACAGCGGACATGGGTAAAAACAGGAATATAGTAAAATATTACACAAAATCATAATCTGACCCGGTTGTTGCAAGAGGCAAAATATATATAATTAGTATATACAATTAAAATAAATTATGCATAATTTATGAAAAAAGCAATGATGTGTTTAACGGTAGCGTGAAAAACAGCAGGACCAGCAATGACTAGGGGGAAATATTATGAAGTTAAAACAGTTAGCAGCGGTTGGATTGGCAGCAGCCATGGTTTTTTCAGCGGCAGGGTGTTCATCAAAGAGCCAGCAGACAGAAAGCAGCGCCGCCCAGGCGGAAAAAGCGCCGGAAAGCAGCCAGGATAAGGCCGGGAGCGGGGAGCCTGTGGAAATCGTATATCTGAATTCCCATGCAGATGTGTGGGAAGGCGATGTGGGAAAGGAAATTATACAGAAATTTGAGGAATCCCATCCCGGAATTAAGGTAAAGACAGAGTCATATCCCTTTGATCAGATGATAGAGATGGTTGAAGTAAAGATGAAATCCAAGTTAAGCGACTTTGATGTGCTGAATGTGGACGCGCCCCTTGTGACCTCCTATTCCGTAAGGGGATATCTGGAGCCATTTGAGAATTACATGAGCAGGGATGAACTGGATAAGGTATTTACCCAGACCGCCCTCAATGCAGCTGCCTATGACGGGAAGGTCATGACAGCACCCAAACGGGAGTCCGGCATGATTATGGTATACAATAAGGATATTCTGGACGAAAACAATATTCCTTATCCTGCTTATGATACAGATAAGCGCATGACCTGGGAGGAGTGCCTGGATATCTGTCGGCAGGTTACAAAGGTGGAAAACGGCACAACCACATGCTGGGGCATAATTGGGGACCAGATTAACCGTGTGTGGAATGTAATGCCGTTAGCCAATTCCCTGGGAGCTGCCTGGCTCAGTGAGGATGGCCTGACAGCCACCGGATATCTGAACTCAGAGGCCAGCATCAAGGCCATGACCTTTTATCAGGACCTGTTTAATCAATACGGAGTTTCCCCTAAGGGCGTGAATACCAATGAGGCCAGGGAAATGTTCGAGACAGGAAAAGTGGCATTTACATGGGGGGACCCGATATGCTATGCCAGGGCCAAGGGAAAGGGAATCAATGTGGGCGTGTGCCCGGTGCCTTATTTTGAGGGCGGCGTGCCTGTGGTGGGATGCGACTCCTGGCATATAGGCATCAATGCCAATTCAAAACACAAGGCAGAAGCGGCTGAGTTTATCAAATATATTACTGTGGGAGAGGGAAGCAGCATATTCCTGGACAGCCAGAATAATATCGGAGCCAACATGGAGCGGATTGCCCGGATTACGGATGCGTCTGCCCCTGACCATGAAGTGTACGCCCTGCTGGCCAGTGATTTGGAGAACTATTCCGTATCAAGGCCAAAGACACCCGGATATAATGAGTGGTCGGATGTTGTAAATGCAGCCATTGAGGATATAAGAAACGGGGCAGATGTAAAGTCCACACTGGATACATCCGCGGCCAGGATTGATGATATTCTGAAAAAATACACAAAGTAACACAAAACGGCATAAGTTGACGTTGGAAGAACGTATCCGGCCAAACGGATACGTTCTCCTTAAATAGAAGGAGGCCAGCCCATGGAGCCAGCAAAACTTAAAAAGAGACCGGGAGCATGGGAACCCTATCTGTTTCTTGCCCCGGCAATGCTCCTGCTTTTCATCTTTAAGATTTATCCTATCATCATATCCTTTGCAGGAAGCTTTTTTGCAGAATCCTTTCTGCGGGGGGAAACGTATTTTGCGGGACTGGATAATTACACCGCATTGTTTACAGACCCCACCTTCTATAAAACGCTGAAGGTGACCCTTATTTTCAATCTCATTACCACTCCTCTGCAGATTTTGATTTCCCTGCTGCTGGCATTGTCTGTGCGCATACCGGGCAGGGCCAACAGCGCGTTCCGCTCTGTATTCATGATGCCCATAGCCATAGCCCTTTCTTCCGGATGTATGATATGGAATATATTGCTGAATCCAAACCAGGGAGTGGTCAACAGCATACTCATGATGTTCGGAATGCCGGCCCAGCCTTTTTTTACCAGCCCGAAACAGTCCATGATGTCAGTCATCCTTATCTGCATCTGGAAGGGCTGCGGATACTGGATGTTATATCTTTTGTCCGGCATTCAGGAGGTGTCCGAATCCCTGATTGAATCAGCCAGAATCGACGGGGCCAACGGATTCAGGACTGTGTGGGATATCATACTGCCCCTGATACGGCGGTCCATGATGTTTGTATTTGTCTCCAACACGGTGGCAAACCTTCTGATGTTTGTTCCCATGTACATGATTACCCTGGGAGGTCCTGAAATGTCCACAAACCTGATGATGTATGAGGCGTACAAATCAGGGTTCATCTATGCTGATTTCGGGCGCTCCTATGCCATTGTCACATTGATTCTTCTGGTTTCATTTGCAGTGGTCATGATAGAGATGAAAGTTCTGAAACCAAAGCATTAGGAAAGGAGGAAAATAATATGAAAAAGCGGACCGTCAGGCATGTTCTGTTTGGAACCGTACAGTATGGACTGATGCTGTTTTATGCCGTATTTCTTGTGCTGCCGGTATTTTTCTCTTTTATGTCGTCTATCAGGCCCAGTGAGGAGATATTTAAATATGCTTCGCCCTTCTCGCTGTCAACCTTTATCCCCAGACAGATATCCCTGGAATCCTTTCGAAGTCTGTTTATTGATTATGAGTTCATGAAGCCGCTTATTAATACAGTGGTGGTGTGCGCGGTAACCGTTGTCCTGGGGCTGGCCCTCAATGCGCTGGCAGGGTTTGCATTTGCAAAATTCAGATTCAGGGGCAAGCATGTGCTGTTTCTTATGGTTATACTTACCATGATGATACCCTTTGAGGCCATTGCCATACCGCTGTATTCCCTGTGCCATCAGCTCAACATGCTGAACACCAAGAGCGCGCTTATCCTTCCGGCTGTTGCCAACGGTACATATATCTTTTTATTTAAAAATGCATTTGAGGAAATACCGGACAGCCTGGCTGAGTCGGCCCGGATAGACGGAGCCAGCTGGCTGGCTGTGTTTACGAAAATCTATATTCCATTGACCAAGCCGATTATGGTGAGCGCGGGCCTGCTTATATTTTTCTATCAATGGCAGTCCTTTGTATGGCCTCTGATTGCTGCCAATGCCCCGGAGGTACGGGTTGTACAGGTGGCTTTGTCTGTATTCCAGCAGGAAAACGGAACTCTGTGGGGGGAGATATTTGCAGCTTCCGTGGTCACCACGGTGCTGCCGTTAATGTTCTTCTTTCCGCTGCAGAAATATTATAAAATGGGAATCAGTACATCGGGTATGAAGGAATGAAACGATTGTAATAAATAGGCGTTGTGTGGACTGTTATGAAAAAGGAGGAGAATATGGATAAGATTAAGATAATCATTGACACGGATATAGGAGACGATGCAGATGACGCCCTGGCTATCTGTCTGGCCCTTAAATCGGAAGAACTGGAAGTTATGGGTATCACCACAGTATTTCGGAACACGGCGGCCAGGGCGCAGATTGCGGTAAGGCTTCTGCAGCTCATGGGCAGGACCGACATACCGGTGTACGCAGGGATAGGGCATCCGCTGGTGGCAGAGGCGGATGTGGAAACGGTGCCTATACAGCTTCTGGCAGGAATGGAAGAGCTGGAGTACCGGAAGGACATGGATGGGGTGGAATATCTGCGCAGGAGCCTGTCTGCGTCACAGGGGGACATAACCCTGGTCACCATAGGTCCGCTGACCAATGTGGGGGTCCTGCTTTGCAAGTACCCGGAGGTTAAGGGGAAAATCAAGGAAATCGTGATGATGGGCGGCGCATACTATATGCATTACAATGAGTGGAACATTCTCTGCGACCCTGAAGCAGCCCATATCGTCTATTCCTCCGGTGTACCCATCCGGGCCATAGGATTGGATGTGACCACCAGATGCCAGGTGAATGACCAATTGGTAACCATGTTCCGAAACAGCAAAAAACCGGAAGTGGAGCTGCTGGCAGACCTGCTCACATGCTATTACGAGAACCGGGGACGCCACACCTTCCTGCACGACCCCATGGCTGTTTTTGCGGTGTACGATAAAGACATCATAACCTATCAGGGGGAAGACATCCATGTGGAGCTTCACGGACAGCATACCAGAGGCACCACCTTTAATACATGGAAGATAGGGGTGGGGAACAGCAGACAGAATGTGCAGTGTGCAAAGGATATAAAGGCTGAGGAATTTGTACGCAGATTCAAGGAAATCATAATGCGTTAGAGGAGTCCTTGACAAGCACGGATACCTGCAATAATATAATCTCATAGGCCAGTGCGCGTTCTGTGAGCCTGGCCAATTGCTTAAGGAGGATACGGGACATGTTAAGTGCAGGGATAAAGGCACCGGATTTCACATTAAAAGATAAGGACGGAAAGGAAGTTAAACTGTCTTCTTTTCTTGGCCGCAAGGTGGTATTGTATTTCTATCCAAAGGATAACACGCCCGGATGCACCAGGGAGGCATGTGCCTTTGCAGGCGCGTACATTGGATTTAAACAGAGGAACGTGGAGGTCATAGGCGTCAGCAGGGACAGTGAGAAGTCCCATGCCAACTTCGCCGCCAAGCATGAACTTCCCTTCATCCTTCTGTCCGATCCGGAGCTTACTGCCATCCAGGCATACGATGTGTGGAAGGAGAAAAAGCTTTACGGCAAGGTTTCCATGGGAGTG
>OGSS01002104.1_pt1 | contig 10014 bp, 9 predicted proteins | sample 1553591 | NCBI WGS metagenome assembly OGSS01 (sample SAMEA2580061, study PRJEB22360) | human gut metagenome | biome: human gut; feature: human-associated habitat; material: faeces | place: Denmark | collected 2008/2010
AGACAGTATCAGTTTTGAACAGCTGGATTCTTTCCTGAATCTGGAAGAACAGGTTCTTAGTGAACTGGTATATGAGGTAGGAGAACGGTATTTTGCTATTCAGAGGTCAGAAGAAGGATATGATTATTCCTTTTACGATGAAGATTTCCGTCTGATGGATGGTGGCGTCTATGAAAATGATGAAATTTCTATTGAAGAAGCGGCAGAGGAACTGCTGGAAGACGAAGGCTGGACTGGAGAACGCATCCGTGGGGATTATGGTCAGTTGATGGAAAAAGTAGAAGAAATGGATGAGATTGTAATGGTAGAGATTCAGAAAAGCCAGGGTGAATATAAGCCATTGGCAAAGGTAGAAGAACTGGAAGAGGCAAATTACAACATGATTGATAACGTCCTCAACAATATGCCACTGAAGAAAGAACCTTATCTGGAATACTTTGCTGCAGAATGCGATGAGTTCCATGATATGGGAGCTTATGAAAAAAGTACAGATCTTAATCAGATTGCTGCGGTTTATGAAAAATATAGGGAGAATCCTGAGAATGTCTATCGAGTATGCAGTATGGGGATTATCTATCGTGATCCGGAAGACAGTTACTACGATGATGCTGAATTTGCAATCGTAAAAGGAAATACAGTACTTGGAAATCTGATGGACGATGTTCGATTTTATGGAGAACTTGCACTGGTACGGGAAGGAATTGAGAAAATTCATGAAGCATTGCCGGACTATAAGTACGTACCGATGCGGGATGTTCGAGAAGCAATGTATCCAGAGAAGATGACCACAGAACAGCTGGCAGAGGCATTAGATGAGATTGCAGAAACTTTTGATCCGTATGAGTACCGAGATAACGTGGAGAGGGGAGAAAATACGGTACAGGAAGTAATGCTGGATTTACAAAGCGGCAATATTTATTACTATGTTTCTTACTTGAAGGATATTGTAGATGAAGAATGTGACCAGTCTGTGCGTGCAGGTATATTGATTGAAAGACTGAAAGCCTATGAACCGGAGCTTCCAAAAGATATGGAACCAATGGTGTATGTGAATTATTGTGAGAAAAGTGAGTTAGGGAAGCCAAGATGCCAGAAGTTATCTGATTTGGATTCCAAAACCGTAGAACAGGACAAAACCTGGTATGCTGATCGTGATCAAAACACCAACGAACCAAAAACGACAGCACAGATGTTTTTTACAGTATATTATGCTGAGAAAGGTGACAAGATGTTGCACCATTTTCAAGGTAAGATAGATATTGGTACCGGAAACGGCGGTATCATCAGTCAGTTAAAGATGCAGAATGAAATGAAACTGACAGATGAAAGCTGGATCAGCTATCAGCAAGGAAAAGGCAATGAAGAGTACCAGAAGTATATGGAAGATCTGACGGATATGCAGAATCATGTGTTGCCGTATTTGCAGAGCTTTTGCAGCCTGGAAGAAAAAGGTGTGCAGGAGAGACGAGAACAGCAGGTAGCAGAGAAAACTGAGAGCAGAGAAGCTGCGCCAAGAGCTGGCATTGAAGCAAATACAGCAGTTAAGGACGCAGGGAAAGCTGAAAGAAAGCCAGTAGCACAAAAGAGAGCAATGACAGAAAAAGAGAAAAAACCGTCAATCCATGAACGCTTGGAAATCAATAAGAGAATCATTCAGGAAAAACAGGGAAAAGATAAGCCGGAGAGAGGGGCTGATTTGGATGTAAGGACGGTGTAGTATGAGATAGAAAGGAGTCGGAGGTCACGTATAACAATGTGGCTTTCGGCTTTTTTGTTTTGGTAAAAATGCTGAATTATCTACCACGAAAGTATACAAAGCTTACAAAGAGGTATCTTTGTTCAAAAAGACTATATATGGGCGACCTTTTACGGGCAATTTATATAGAATAGAGAAAAGGTGGTAGAAATCATGGATATGAAAACAGCAGTTATATATCGTCTTGAAGAATTGATAAGGCAAAAGGATATTACCGTGAATGAGGCGGCGATACGGTCTGGTGTTCCGCCATCAACGCTGAAGAATATTTTGTACGGGCAGAGTAAGAATGTAGGCGTAGTTACAATCAAGAAATTGTGTGATGGATTAGAAATCACAATACCAGAATTTTTTGGAGATTCCATCTTTGCAGAGTTGGAACCGGAGTTATAGAAGTAAGAGATAATCTCATGGCAAAATTCTGCGGGATGGGTTTTTTTATGGAATGAGGTTAGATACAACTAACAAAAGGAAGGATTATGTATAAGATAGCTATTTGCGATGATGATAAAAGATATAGAAAAACGATCAGGGAGATTGTAGAGCATGAAAATAGTTTGCCTGAAAATGAAATCAGATTTTATGAATACGAATCTGGAAATGAACTTTTGAAACATACGGATATTCTCCACGAATTGGTCTTTATAGATATCCGTATGCCGGGGCTGGATGGAAACCAAACAGCATTAAAATTGAGAAATTATAACAAAGATGGAGTTTTAATTTTCTGTTCCAGTTATTTTGAGCCGACAGTGGACAGTATTAATTTTGGGCAGCCCTTCCGGTATATTATGAAGGACTTACACGATACCAGCTTACGCCAGGAAATTGCAGCTATTATGACTGAGGTAAAGAGACGCTTTCTGAATGACTATGCGGTAACGGTGACATCGGCGGGGAAGATAATACGCATACATGTGGAAAATATCTTATATGTTTCCAGAGCCAAAAGAAATATGACGATAAACAAGAAAATTTTAGAGATTATGATGGAAAAGAAGTGGAAATACAAAAATATTTTACAACGGAAATTGCAGATGTGATTAACAAATTTTCTCCCCGAAAGGCGATTTGGTATACTCCAGCGTTAGGTCGAGAGATTACAGAAATTATGCAGAAAGCTGTTGTGGGATATATTCAAACAGAACAGTATACTTCTATTTTTACATATGCACAAAAGATACAAAAGCTAATTGAAGAAAAAAGCAGAGGAGAATGCGAAACCGGATGTGAAATAAATATTTGGTCATCTGGTTTAAGTGGCGGAAAACAGAGAGAGAGAAGTATTGTTATTAAGAGTAGCTTCGGAAGTAGCTTAACAGCGGCAGTCCTTGATACAGTTACAGCAAAAATCATGGAGAAAGGACTTACTCCAGGAATTTATTATGCAACAGATATTATCTCAATGCTAGATGTGATAAAACAAAATGTGAATAGAGAAATTAATTATTACTGTAACGATGAATCAATAAATATCGGAACGGAGGGAATTGTATATGAAGAAGGGATCCTATAATTGTCATTTTATTGGAAATGTAAATAATCCCAAAGTTGTTTTAATACATGGTATGGGATTTTATTGGGAAAAATGTTTTACTCCGATTATTGAAGCTCTAGAGCTAGAATATTGCCTGATTATACCGGAACTGGAGGGACACCACAATAAGAGCGAAAAAACAGATATTAAAATTGCAGATTGTGTGAATCGGCTGGAGCAGGAGCTTACTTCAAACAATATAAAGCAGGTTGACGTAGTGTATGGAATTTCATTTGGTGCAAGTATTGCTGCGGAATTTGCGTGCAATGGAAAAATAAAGGTTAATAATTTGATTTTGGACGGGGCGATGTTTGTAGATCAAGGACTTATGAGTTGGTTTTCCGCTTTGATTATGGCATGGCAATTTAAAAGAATACTTAGTGACAAACCTATGTTTTCTTACATAAAAAAGCAAATGGGTTATACAACGAAAGATGAAATTACAATCTTAAAACCCCTAATGTGTAATCCAATTAGCTTTCAAACATTGCGAAAATCAGCTTATGAATGTTATAGGTATGATATTACGAAGAAGAACAAAATTGAAAGTAATGTACGTTTTATATATGGAAGTGGGGAAAGTTTTCCAGCACAATCAGAAGAAATTATAGCTGGTTGCACACCAAAACTAATCAACAGTAAAATATATGATAATAAGGGACATGCAGAGATATTAAGTTGTTATCCAGAAAAAATAGTAAATATTATTAAAAATATTCTACATAGTAAACAACTATAATAACTAGCGCTGGAAAGAAGGTTCAAAATGGAAGTTGATTTTAAACAGGAATGGTATGGCATACAATCTAAAATCATAGAGCAGACAGACGATTTTATTGTTATAGACTATGGGTGTCGAGGTCATGGAATTATTACCAATTACTTTCTTTTTGATGGTATACAGCTTTGCTTTTTAGATTTCGATACGTCAGAGTCTATGCCATCTCAAAAATTTAATCCGGATATTATCCAAATTACACATTGTCAAGAAGGAAGATATGAATGTGAATTTGCAAATCATACAGTATCTTATTTACCAGAGGGCTATTTTGGAGTTGCAGGAACGTGTTACTTACCAGTATCCTTTTCTTTTCCATTAAAAAGGTGTTTTGCAGTAAGCCTTGTGATTGATAAACAAATGCTCTCAACATCTACCCGTAAAATGATGGCAGAAATTCCGATCAATCTTGATAAAATAGGTGAAACACTGGGAGTTGAAAAAAAATGGTATATTGAGCAACCGTCGTCAAGCCTTCAACATTTATTTACTGAGATATACGAGGCAAAAGGTTGTAGACATGTAGGGTACTTTAAAATTAAAGCGATTGAATTGCTTTATTATATGGAACAATTAACACAGATAAATAGTTGCGATTTTAAATACTTTGACAAAAGACAGATAGAAGCCACAAAAGCAATCAGAGATTATCTTATAGGACATTTAGATGAAAAAATTTCATTAGAATGTTTAGCAAAGGAGGCACATCTGAATCTTACGGTATTTCATAATATTTTTTTCCATATATATGGAGATACTCCTTATGCTTATTTGAAAAAATATAAAATGAATCTTGCTGCAAAGCTCTTATTAGATGGAAAACGAAAGATTGGAGATATTGCTTTGGAACTAGGATATAATAATGCAAGCAAATTTACAAAAGCATTCCAATCAGTTTATGGAGTATTGCCAAAGGACTATCGGAAGAACAAATAGGAAGAATGGGCTATTTTATGCAAAATTATAAAGGAATGGAGTAGAAAATAGAATTACTACTGTATATAATAGAACAGTACAGTTAGACTAAACTAACTAAATGTTCTAGTGTATTTATGGGGGTGATGTATTGCTTGAGATGGATACGCGTATTAAGTTATTACTCTTTCTTTTAATCAATTTTATGGTTTTTGGCCTAAAAGATTTTATATTAGGCACAATTTGCTTTGCTTTAATCTGCATTCTATCGTGTTTTATGGGACAAAAGAAAATCGTTTTGAAATATATTGTTTTCTATGTAGCTATCGTTATCATACAAGAAGTTTGTGCATATACTCCACAGGCGATTGAAACGATTCTTTCTATTTTTACTTTATTTATCCGTGTTATGATACCGGTAATTTTATTCGCTTCTACCTTTATAGCAACAACAAAAGTAAGCGAACTGATTGCGGCAATGTATTCTCTTAGATTTCCACGGAGTATTACGATTACTTTCGCAATGGTACTTCGCTTTTTTCCTACATTTAGTGAAGAAATACATAGAATTTACGATGCTATGAAGTTAAGAGGAATTGCGCTTTCATGGAAAAATGTGTTTACCCGGCCATTGTTGTTGCTTGAAGCAATGGTGGTTCCGATTGTCATGCGTTCAGCTTCGATTGCGGATGAATTGTCTGCTTCTGCAGTTACAAGAGGAATTGATAATCCGGATCAACGAACTTCTTTTGTTCAGCTTAAAGTGACACCAAAAGATATTATTGTCCTAGTATCTTTTGTTATAGCGTTTGTCGCCCTCTTTTATGCAAAATATCAAATTTACGGGAGAATATAAAATGATAAATATTAACAGTGTATCTTTCCGTTACGCAGGTTCTAATACTGAAAATTTAACGAACTTTACTTTGCGGATAGAAAAGGGCGAATGTGTGGTTCTTACCGGTGAGTCCGGATGTGGAAAAACTTGTGTGACACGTTTGATAAATACGTTGATCCCACATTTTTATGAAGGTGAATTAACTGGTGAAGTAACAATTGACGGAGTAAATACTGCTTCGGTTCAGCCGCATGAAATTGCAGATAAAATTGGTTCTGTGTTTCAAAATCCGAGAAGTCAGTTTTTTAGTCTTGATACCGATAGTGAAATTGTATTTGGGATGGAAAATAAGGGGCTGCCTTATCCCCAAATGGTACAGCGATACGAAGCGACTATCAGAGAACTTCATATTGAGAAGTTAAAGAACCGGGAACTTTTTGAATTGTCTGGAGGACAGAAACAGACGATTGCTTTTGCCAGTGTTTATGCGTTAAATCCTGATATTTTTGTCTTAGATGAGCCGTCCTCTAATCTTGATCCAGAAGCCATTGAAGAATTGCGGAGGCTGTGTTTATTGATTAAAGAGATGGGGAAAACAATTATTGTATCAGAACACCGTCTATATTTTCTTAATGGGATTGCAGATAAAATTGTACTGATGAAGCATGGGATGCTGGAGAGAGTATGGACAGCAGAAGAATTTAAAAAAATCCCAAAGGAAGAATATCAAAAATTGGGGTTGCGCAGTTATTTCCCGACTTGTTTAAATCTGCCGGAGGGTAATCTTGTAAAAAATGAGATACCCGTAATCAGTGCAAAACATCTTCTTGTCGGTTATGAAAAAGGGGTAGCGGTAACGCGGGAAATAAACTTTTCTGCATACCGCGGAGAAATTATTGGAATCGTAGGGAAAAATGGTTGTGGGAAAACAACCTTAGCCAGAACAATTTGCGGATTGCAGAGGGAAATTCAAGGAGAAATTTTGTATAACGGAGAAAAAGTACCTACAAAACAGAGAATGAAGAAGGCTTACCTTGTTATGCAAGATCCAGACTATCAGCTATTTACAGACAGTGTTTATCAGGAACTATCCTTAGCTCTTTTAGCGCAAAAGACTCCAGATGAACAACAAATTATTAATATTATGGAAAAATTAAACCTGACAGAATATAAGGATCATCATCCGATGTCATTATCGGGGGGACAGAAACAAAGAACTGCTATCGGTGTTGCGGCTCTTAGAGATTGTGATGTGCTTCTTTTTGATGAACCTACAAGCGGGTTAGATTATAAAAATATGGAAAGTGTTGCTGAAATTTTACAAAAACTATCAAAAGAAGGGAAAACAATTTTGGTGATTTCCCATGACAATGAACTATTGATGAAAATATGTTCCAGAATTATCAGAATAAACGGGGTAATTTCATCTTAGTTATATAGTTATATGGTAATAGAAAGGAGTTTTCTTTTATGAACAATCAAACAAACATGAGTGGAGGAACCACAAAAATGAAGGCTAAGGACTTCATTACGCTAGGGATTTTTACCGTACTTTTCTTTGCGGTAGTTATGGTATGCATTTTTGCTTCAGCCGCAACCGTTGTTACTTTTGCTTTTGGCTGCGCGATTGCTGCTCTTCCGGGTGGTATCATTTATATGTTGATGAGAGCAAAAGTACCAAAGGCATGGAGCGTTTTACTAAGCGGCGTTGTGATTGGCCTGATAGAATTTTTAATTGGTGCTGGATGGGCGGTGGCTGTTGGCTTTATTGCAGGAGCAATTATCGCCGAAATTTTATCCAGAATTGGACAATATAAAAACTTTTGGCTGAATACGATTGGATACTCTATTTATATGACTTTTTTTGCTTTAGGTACATATCTTCCAATGGTAATCATGTCTGGATATGTAGATGATATGTCCACATCTAACGGAGTAAGCGCTGAATATCTTACAGAACTTCATAGTTTTATGAATAGCACAATGATTGTAATTATTGCGGTAGTTACCTTTGTGGCTGGAATTATCGGAGCTTTGATTGCAAAAGGATTATTCAAAAAGCACTTTCAAAAAGCCGGTATCATCTAAAAAAGATTTACAAAACTCTGGTATTTTTGGGCTATTTTTGGTCTATTCTTAAAGAAACAGAGTAGAAATAACTAACTAAAAACGATACAATAATGGCGTAGTTAGAAATAGCTAACTACGCCATTATTGTATTTAGGAGGTATCGTGCAATGTCTAACACAAAGTCTAAAAAGACAAAATCAAAGACGGGACTGGCACGCTGTATGGAGTTGGCTTCTGATAGAAAAGGATTGATTTTTCTATCTGCTCTCCTTTCTTCTTTGGCAGCGATTGCTTCGTTTATCCCGTACATAGCGGTCTACTTTATGATTCGTGAAATTTTAAATGTATTCCCTGACCTTGTTCAACTGGATATGGGAAGAATTATGAATTATGGGTGGCTGGCATTAGCCGGAATCGTTGCGAATATTCTGCTTTACTTTTTGGCTATTTTCAGTTCACACATAGCAGCTTTTGGCACACTTTATGATTTGAAGGTGTTATTTGCAGACCACATTACAAAAATCCCTTTGGGGTATCATCTTACAATCGGCAGTGGGCGCTTACGGAAAATCATGGACGAAAATATTGAAAGTGTGGAAGGTTTTATTGCCCATCAGTTTCCGGATTTTGTAGCATCTATTACTGCACCGATTGTAATGGTCATTATCCTTTTTGTTGTTGACTGGCGTTTTGGTCTTGCTTCCCTTGCAGGAATTATTTTGGCTTTTATAGCAGAGTTTATTGGATTTGGCAGTGGGGCTATGAAAGAAAATATGGGGAAATATCAAAAAGCATCCGAGGAGATGAATAACGCTTCTGTAGAATATGTACGTGGAATGTCTGTTGTCAAAGCATTTAATCAAACAGCATCTTCATTTAAAAAGTTGCAAGAGGCCATCAGCGGTTATACGGAATGGGTTTTGAAATTTTCTCTGGGGTGGCAAAACTGTATGCCGGCTTTCACAACCATTATCAATAATATTTACCTGATTTTAGTTCCGGTTGGAATTTTAATCGGATCAAATACATCTAATTTCAAAGAGTTTTCAATGAAGTTTATTTTCTACCTGTTATTTGTTCCGGCGATTGCGGGTGTTTTGAATAAAATCATGTATATCTCAGAATCCTTTATGCAGATTGATGGTAATGTAGCCCGTATGGATGAGATTTTAAATATCCCAGAAATGCCGGAAACAGCTAATCCTAAAAAACCGCAGGGAGAAGATGTGGTTTTTGATCATGTAAGTTTTACTTATACTGGAAACAACGAAGAAAAAGCATTGGAGAGTGTCTCTTTTGCAGCAAAACAAGGACAAATTACTGCGATTGTTGGGCCATCCGGCGGCGGAAAAAGTACGATTGCCAATTTGATTTCCCGATTTTGGGATGTGACAGATGGAAAGATTACCATTGGTGGGGTGGATTTACGAGATATGGCACAAAACGATCTTATGCGTCAAGTAAGTTTTGTGTTTCAGGATATTTTCTTGTTCAAGCAGAGTATTTTAGATAATATCCGTATGGGAAATAGAAATGCTACAGAGGAACAGGTAATTGCGGCTGCAAAAGCTGCACAATGCCACGAATTTATTTCAAAATTGCCAGAAGGTTATCATACGGTTGTTGGAACAAAAGGTGTTCATTTATCCGGAGGAGAACGACAAAGAATTGCGATTGCCAGAGCAATTATAAAAGATTCTCCGATTATTGTGCTGGATGAGGCGACCGCGTTCAGTGATCCGGAGAATGAATATTTAATTCAGAAGGCTTTTGAGAAACTTATGCAGAATAAAACAGTAATAATTATTGCCCATAGACTTTCTACGATTCGTAACGCGGATAAAATTATTGTTATGGAAAAAGGGCAAATAGTAGAGTCTGGAAAACATGATGATCTGGTTGCTGCAGGAGGCCGTTATTTCCAAATGTGGAATCATTATACAGAGGCAATCAACTGGAAACTCAATGGAAAGGCGGTGTAACAATGAGTAAATTACAGAAAGCCCTGTTTTTATCGGATAAAGGGTACAAAGACTTAAAAAAGGCAATTTGTGCATGTACTTTAACAAATTTAACAATGCTCCTTCCTTTTTGTGTTACGGTTATGATTTTTAGTGAGA
>OGSS01002112.1_pt1 | contig 9951 bp, 8 predicted proteins | sample 1553591 | NCBI WGS metagenome assembly OGSS01 (sample SAMEA2580061, study PRJEB22360) | human gut metagenome | biome: human gut; feature: human-associated habitat; material: faeces | place: Denmark | collected 2008/2010
CATCATAGAGAACGACCCGGTAGGTGTTGGCGTACTTAACGGCATTCCATCTGGCCAGAGTGGGATTTGCACTGTCCCAGCCGGCCCAGGTAGTCTCTCCCAGCTGCGCCGCCACCTGGTATTTAAATTTCACCTGATATACATTTCCCAAATCTGATTCATAGTCCCCGCCCGTATACTTTTTAACGGAGGAGACCTTTGCTTCATTTCTCCCATTGGTCACATGAAGCTCAAGGCTGTCCCTGCCCAGGGTTCCTGTGCACCCCAGATACAGGGTTCCGGTCACTTCACTGCCCGCGCTCCAATCCAGAAAATCCCTGGACCAATCCACATCCGATACCAGCTCTACGGCCTCAGAAGAGCTCTCAGCCACTTCCACATCCGGTTCCAGGGGATGTACCCTGTCCTTGTCATTGTCGTCCCTGCTGCTGCCGTCTGTGTCGTACTGGTTGGTAATCTCCAGCCTATATGCGGTTTTAGCCTGAGCACTCATGCTCAGGCCAAATACCATCAACCAAACGGCAGCAGCTGTAAAACAAACTCTGCTTCTTTTCATAGCATCTCCTTTCAACTATCCTTCCTTTATCTATGAAAAATGCCGTCATATCTCTTTTTCCCACAAATCACTCACTAACCTCTTACCCCTAATGCTGCCATACTCCATTGGCATCTAACTGGAAACCGCTGATGGACGTGTTCACAGCCTTGTGTCCCTGTCCCGGATAGAAGTAATACCAATTATCCTGTACCTTGTACCATCCCTCTACCATAGCGCCGCTTTCGTTCATAAAGTACGTCTTTCCGTCAATGGTGAGCCAGCTGTTTTTGACCATGGCGCCTTCCGGTCCATCCTGGTTAGGATTCATGTAATACCAAATGTTATTGGACTTTACCCAGCCGGTCTTCATGTCGCCGCTTTCACCCAGATAGTACCATCCGCTGTTAGTCTGTTTCCATCCCGTCACCATCTTGCCTGTCTCGTCAAACAGATACCACTTATCATTCCATCTCAGCCAGCCGTTTTTCTGGTAGTTGCCGTCAGGGTATTTAAAATACCATGTGTCGCCTTCCTTGCGCCATCCAACATCCGTGTTTCCGCCGCTGGGAGTACTGCCGTTGCCGTCCTCCTGTCCGGTGCCGTCAGAAACCTCGTCCTCAGCGATATACAAATCTCCGGCTTCTGTCCATTCACTCTTCTTACCGCGCTTCTTTTCCTCCTCTGTGTGGGGAACGGTTCTTACCTTAAAGGAATAGTCGCCTTCCTTGGTCATATAGGGATAAAAATTATAGGATGTTCCCTTGTACTCCTCCAGCTTCTTAACCACAGATGAGCCCCGGTATAAATACACATCATAATATCCGGAACCGCCGTTCTCCGGTTCCTCCCATCTGGCTCTGCCCCGGGTACTGCCCCATTCCGCGTCTTCCGGCGGGTCATAGGTTCCCTTGATTCCGTTTGCCCTGATTACCACCTTGAGGTCACTTCCGCTTTTGGAAGCAGACACAAAGGTTCCGCCGCTGACACTGACGCTGCCTGAACTGTAGCTGCTGCGGAAACGGTAATCATAATTGCTGTTGCTGGAACTCTCCGGCTCCAGCCATACGGTTATCTTTGGCGTATCGCCAATAGTCACTTCCTTATCATTGGACCACTCTGCTGACTGTACCCTGTATTTGTTCGATGAAGTGTATACCTTGTTCCCGCTGTCGCTGGAATCTGTTCCCAGGCTGTCACCATCATTGATTTCATCCCCTGAATCCAGGTCTATATCCACCTTCAAAGAGATGTTCGTGATATACTTATAATCAGATGATGCCAGGGACTGAATTGGCATCGCTGTAACCAGCGTACCTGTGGCCAGGGCCAGACATAACAATCGCTTCATGCTTCTCATGAAATTCAACCTCCTCCAAGGATTCCCCCTTGCTTCACTTTCCTTGTATCTTCTTTTCCTGGTTCTATTATAGACCAGGGGACAGTTTTGCGTCAACTTACGATATTCTTGCGATATTTTCACGATTATTTTTGAATCGTATATTCCGTTTTTAAAATCAAAACTGGGCCTGGCATGTTTGCCAGACCCAATACATTTTAAATGTCTACTTAATTTTTTATGCCAGGTTTATATGGCTCCCGTAAGACCAGGAAGAAACAGCACTAACTGAGGTACAAAAGAAAGAATTAATACTACTATAATTAGTGTTATGATATATGGAATCATCGCTTTTGATATAGACTCCACCTTAACGCCGGATACACCGGACAATACATACAGCACCATTCCTACTGGAGGAGTTAAAAGGCCAATCATTACATTAACTGTCATAAGTACACCAAAATGTACCAGATTCATACCATATGAACTCATAAGCGGAACCAATATAGGTGTCAGAATAATAATGGATGCTGTGCCATCCATGAACATTCCAACCACAAGAAACAGCAGATTTACCAATAATATTGCCGCTATCTTGTTGGGCACGATTGAAGAGATTGCAGCCGCGGCATGTACCGGAACCTGTTCCACTGTCAATATCCAGCCAAATACACAACTGGCTGATGCAATAAACATCACCATGGCTGTAGTCTTGACAGTCTCATCAATAATGGCCGGAAGGTCCCTGACTTTTATATTATGAGTGGCAAAGGATATAAGCAGCGAATATACAGCGGCTACAACAGCTGCTTCCGTTGGCGTACATACACCTGAGACAATCCCCCCTATCAATATTACCGGCGCCAGCAGCCCCCAAAAGGAATGGACGAAACTATGTCCGATTTCCCTGATTCCGGCGCGTGCGTGCGGTTCATATTCCCGTTTTTTTGCTTGATACCAGACAACAATGGCCATCGCCATTGCCATACATAAGCCTGGGACTACCCCCGCCATAAAAAGCGCTCCGATGGACACCCCTGCAATAACTCCATACATAACAAATGGAACACTTGGCGGAATCACTGGTCCAATGCAACTGGATGCCCCAGTGATGGCAAGAGAAAAGTCATCATCATACCCCGCATCCTTCATGGCTTTAAGCTCAATAGCCCCCAAGCCACCGGTGTCCGCAATTGCACTTCCGGACATTCCCGCAAAAATGACTGACGCCAATATATTGGCGTGCCCCATCCCGCCTCTTATATGGCCCACAAGCTTGTCTGCAAACCCGAATATCTGCCCTGTTATTCCACTGTGGTTCATAATCGCACCGGCGAACATAAAAAATGGTACTGCCATCATGGAAAAGGAATCCCCTACCGTCATTGCCATTTTCTGCACTATAATATTCAGGGAGGCATCCGCTGATAAAAAATATACCAGCGAACCCAGCAGCAGCGAGAATCCGATGGGCAGTCCGCATACCATCAGGACTATAAGTACCACCATCATGGCTATCATGGTGTAAACACCTCCTTTCCGGGCTCTGCTTTAATAATGAGAATGGTTTGAAGAAGTATATGGGCAATCACTAATGTATATCCAACCGGAATAGCTGCAAACACCCAGCTCATAGGAATCTGCATACATCCGGATAACAGATTTTCCTGCTTAAATGCATACTTTGCAGAGTGTGGCAGCATATATATCAGGGCTGCTGCCACCAGCAGATTACAGAAAACCTTTAATACCTTCTGCCAAAGCACAGGTAAACGGTCCGTGACAAGAGTAACAGCCACATGCTTATTTTGTGTCACACAATACGCTGTTCCAATGAATACCAGCCATACATATACATATCTTGCGAATTCTTCGCTCCATAACAGCGGACTGTTGAGTACATACCGCATGACAATCTGGGCAGTGACAACTATCATCATGGAGCAAAAGATGACAGAGGTGACAACCCGCTCCACATACTCCATCTTGGAAATAATAATTTTAACTGTATTTTCCATATCGTCATCCTTTTCTAAAAAATGCCTTCCATGATTACGGTTCCAGCTTCTGAATTTCAGTATACAATTCTGGGTCATCTGCACTCAGCTTTTGAGAAACAGGTGCCAGTGCCTCCCTGAATGCGGCATCATCTACCTCCACGAGCTCAATTCCGTTTTCTTCCTGATACCGTTTCATGAACCCCTCTTCTTCCTTATTTGTCTGTTCATTAGCCCAGGCTGCTGCATGATCAATGGCATCCAGGAGTATCTGCTGGTTTTCCTGGTTCAGCTTATCAAGACAGTTTTGAGATACAAGTGTAAACGTCACTTCACGGGCATGGTTTGTAAGCATCAGTTCTTTACACAGTTCCTGTATATTCCACGCTGAAAATCCTGACAATGTATGTTCGGCGCCGTCCACAACCCCTTGCTGCATGGCCAGATACTGTTCCGTTGCAGCCATGGGTGTAGCAGTTGCCCCAAGACCATTGACTGTTGAAATAATAGAAGGCATGTCTGGGCATCTAATTTTGGCCCCTGCAAACTCTGCAGGTGTAGTAGCCTTTATTCCTGTAGTAATGACATATCTGGCTCCCATTGTCTGGGTTCCGCAGACAGTGACTCCAAGCTTCTGGTTTGCCTTCTGAAACAAATCCTTTTCCACATCACTGCCTATGAATCTTTCGAAATGCTCATAGCTTCCAAACAGATAAGGTGCCTGAAATACATTAAAGGAGGGATAACGCTTTCCTAACTCACCTGAGCCGGTATTGCACATATCAATACTGCCATCCAATACATTTGTATCCACATCACTCTCATTTCCTAACTGGCTGGAGTCATATATAATCACATGGACTTTGCCATTCGTTTTCTCCTCCACTTCTTCTGCCATTTTCTGGAATGCCTGTACATAAACAGTTCCTGGTGTGGAAGTTGTACTATACTGGAGTGAGACCTCCTTTTGCTCTTCTTTATTTGAAGATTTACCTTCCCCTGCTTTATCTTCAGATGGAACAGCTGTTTCGGATACTGCTTGCGTTTCACTCACCTTTGAGGATGACGCGCAGGCGCATAATATTGCAGCAGATAATGCAACTGACATTGCAGCACTACAGATTAACATTGTTTTCTTCATGGTATTTATCCTTTCCTTATTGTTTTAAGTATTTATCCAAAAATGCAAAAATCTTTTCAGTATTCTCCGGGGTCCTAAAAAATGCTTCCGCATGGTCCACTTTAGAAAAGAGTTCAAGAGTTACCTTATCCTGTCCGATTACTTTTTCCAACTTATCTGCAAATAATATACTTTGCTGAAATGGAACCACCGTGTCGGCCAATCCATGCTGGATAAAAAAAGGGGGACAATCTTTTGTAATGTAATTCTCAGGATTTGCCAGTTCACATAAATGAGGAACCTTACACGGAGCCGCTCCAAACAGCATTCCCCCCATCGATTCGTCATTTGTACATGCCTCATTGGGATTCATGCCGCATTGCCTGTGCTGGCGTTCCAGTTTTGTGATATCAATAATAGGGTACAAGGCAACCACACATTGTACAGCAGAGCTTTCCCGGGGATTTCCCATATCCAGATTCTCCAACTGGGGAACTGTTGCTCCGGTTCCTGCCAGTGATGCAAGATGCGCTCCGGCAGATAACCCCCATAATCCGATTTTCTCAGGATTGATATGGTATGTAGCAGCATTTGCACGAAGGAACCGTATGGCCGCTTTGATATCATATATCTGCATAGGAAAATGCCCATGCACACTCCATGTGTACTGTAACGATACCACAGCATATCCCCGTTTTAATCCTTGAAGAACCGGCTTGATTTTTAATGAACTTTTTGCCCCATAATACCAACCGCCTCCATGGATATCTACAATAACAGGAAAGGGGCCTTCCCCCTGTTCCGGCAGATATATGTCCATCACCTCATCACCAGTGCACTCTGCATACCGCACATTCAAAAACTTTCGATGCAAATCCGGAGTCTCCAAAACAGTGGCTGTTTCTTCACTCTCGATTAAAACCATATTTATATCTCCTTCTATGATAAACTAATCTAATTTCAGGCCGGCCAACCTATGAATTTGTATGAATTAATTATATTTAATTAGTCATTTTCAGGCAATATTCATACTGTTCTCATTTTCTATTTAATAATGTGCATTCTGCATATTTTCTCTACATACCGTAAACAATTCCCTGTGCGGGGCCTGATTTCCAGTATCCCCCCTTCGTCTTGCAAGTTTAAGTGGTACATGTTAAGATAATTCAAAAAATGTGATAAAAGGATGGAGGTAACGCCTTGAACGCTTATGAAATGGCCCATGTATCCCAAAAATTCGTACAATACCTTCAAGGAGCCCTGTCAGAACACGGTATATGCCTAAGCATAACCAATCTGCGCGGCTCAATCATTGCCAGTTCCAATGAATGCTATCTGGGTAAATTTTGCGAACCGGCACTCCGGGCCATCAATGAGAATCAGACCGTCCGTGTAACATCGCAGGATTCCCCACATTTATCCAATGCCCGTGAGGGAGTTTATATTCCCCTGCATCATGGTCAGAGTTTTCTGGGAGCTATTAGTTTGGAAGGTAGTCTTCAGCAGGCTAAATCGCTGGAATCCATGTGTATGCTGACTGCTGAGTCTTTTTATGAAATGGAATTTTATAAAGAATCTTACTGGGGAAAGTTGGACCAACGAAATATCTTCACAAAAATACTTTTGTATTGTGAAGAAGACCCTTTTCCATCAGAAGTGCACCATATTACAGAGAAATTTAACATTGATACCTCCATCGTGCGTATCCCCATACTATTCATCCTCAGGTACAACGAACTAAGTGAGGAAAAACTAATTACGGAATTTAAACGAAATCCCTCTTACAGCAGCCAGGATATTATCTGCATTACCCGCGGACAGAATGCAGTTGTATTTAAATCTCTCTCTCGGGACCGAGCTCAATCCATATCGCAATATCGTGACTTAGTGGATATCTATATTACAAATGCCCAGCAATTGAATATAAATAATGGACGGCCTTTCATATGTACAGTAGGTTCTCTTCAAGATAATCTATTCAACTATCACAGAGCCTTCCGTCATACATTGTGGGTCTGTAATAATTGTGCCGATGTAACATATGAACATGCGACAATGATTTATTACTTTTATGATTATGTATTTGAATACATACAGAGCCAAATCGACATGGAAGAAACCACCATGATATTTAATGTATTTTCTGAGGTCCTTCTTAACAAAGAATGGGATTCATTTTCGCGTAATATGGGGACATTACTCCGAAATAATATGAATATTTCTATCAGTGCAAAAGAACTGTATCTCCATCGCAACACGCTTATTAACTGGATAAACAGATATAAACAACTTTTCAGGGTTGACCCTGTCAATGATAATACCGGAAGGGAATTCACACAACAGCTTTATTACTTTTATACCCACTCCCTTACTCCTTAGCCGTTTAAACAGGAACCCTAAATGAAAAGGGTATCCCCTGGCCAATTCATGACCTTGGGGATACCCTTAGTTGGTTTCTATATGAATTAAACTAACTCAATCAGAACTTCCATAGCGCCATCGCCCTTACGCTGGCCAATCTTAACGATTCTGGTGTAACCACCATTACGGCCTACGTACTTTGGAGCAACGTCGTCAAAAATCTTTCCTACCAGGTCAACAGACTTGGTATTCTTCTTCTTTCCTGCTGCAGCAGCCGGAACTTCAGTCACTCCGTAGAGAACCTTTAACATCTGCCTTCTGGCATGCAGTCTGGAAGGCATATCTTTCTTGATTTCCTTCTCTACTTCATCGTATACGGTAACCTTCTTGCCGTCTACAACTTCCTTAACCCTCTTGCCGTCTTTGTCCTTGCGGGCAACCTTAGCGGTAACCTTTACAGTCTCGAAGTTATCCTTCTCCTTAACTGCCATGGCAATCAGACCTTCTGCAACCTTGCGGATTTCCTTTGCACGGGTCTCAGTTGTCCTGATGTGTCCATGATATAACAGTGCTGTTACCTGGCTTCTGATTAAAGCTTTTCTCTGATCGGAAGTTCTTCCTAATTTTCTATATCCTGCCATTGTATTTTCCTCCATTATTGTGGAACACCTTTACCATGCTTCTTTGGACTTACTGGCATTGGCGTTTTCGCCCACTTATTCTATTTGGCTCTCTCAGTCATGCTTCTTTGGACTTACTGACCGGGAGTAAAGCTCCCTCGTTTCGCTCGGTCGGTACGGGAAACGCAAACTCCGCTTCGCTGCGTCTGCGCAGCGCTCCCTCGTTTCGCTCGGTCGCTTAGTTGTCGTCGCTTGGATTTAGCTGTAAGCCTAATTCCTTTAACTTGGCCAGTACTTCCTCTAATGATTTGCGGCCTAAGTTACGAACCTTCATCATGTCCTCAGAGGTCCTGTTGCACAGCTCTTCCACTGTGTTGATGCCGGCTCTCTTCAGACAGTTGTAGGAACGAACGGAAAGCTCCAGTTCGTCGATATTCATTTCAAGCACTTTCTCTTTCTCATTGTCTTCCTTCTCTACCATGATCTCAGCGGTCTTGGCATTCTCGGAAAGGTCAATGAACAGGTTCAGATGCTCGCTTAATACCTTAGCGGCCAGACTGACAGCCTCATCGGGTGCCAGGGTACCGTTGGTATAAATCTCAAGTGTAAGCTTATCGTAGTCCGTCTGCTGCCCCACACGTGTATTGGCTACCGCCATGTTCACGCGCTCCACAGGAGTGTAGATGGAATCAACTGCTATGACCCCGATTGGTAAATCGTCGTTCTTATTCTTATCAGCGCTGATATAACCGCGGCCCTTGGTGATCGTAAGCTCCATGTAGAACTTGCTGTCCGTGCCGCCGCTTAAGGTGGCGATAATCTGATCCGGATTCATGATCTCGATATCAGCATCTGCCTGGATGTCAGCTGCAGTAATTACACCTTCGCCTTCAAATTCAATGTATGCAACCTTGGGCTCATCGGTATCGCTGTTGTTCTTAATCGCTAAGCTTTTGATGTTCATAATAATTTCAGTTACATCTTCCTTAACTCCGGGAATAGAACTGAACTCATGCAAAACGCCATCGATTTTTACCTGACTCACTGCGGCTCCGGGTAAAGAAGAAAGCATGATTCTTCTTAAGGAATTGCCCAGCGTAGTGCCGTAACCTCTCTCAAGTGGTTCAACTACAAACTTGCCGTATCTCTTGTCTTCTGAAATCTCTGCGATTTCAATGTTTGGTTTTTCAAAATCGAACACTAATAGCCCCTCCTTTTTGGGTTTCTATCAAATCTCGAGGGAAATAAAGCACTGCAAAGCAGTGCACTGCCCAAACACAGCCCAAGGCGTAAGTTCGGGTTTTTCATCCTGCAAAGTACGCCTGCCCTACAGAGGACAGGCATACCTTGTACAATTTATAATCAATTGTAGGATTACTTGGAGTACAACTCGACGATAAGCATTTCGTTTACTGGAACATCAATCTCATCCCTGGTTGGCATTTCTTTAACGGTACCGCGCAGGTTCTCCTGGTCTACATCCAGCCAGGCCGGAACCATACGTCCGCCGGTTACTTCCAGGATGTCTTTGTATCTCTGTGCGGATTTGTATTTCTCCTTCACTTCGATGACATCACCAGCCTTAACACGGTAGGATGGAATGTTCACTGGCTTGCCGTTAACCAGAATGTGCTTATGGTCAACAATCTGTCTTGCTTCCTTGCGTGTACGGCCCAGACCCATGCGGAACAGCACGTTGTCCAGTCTGCACTCTAACAGGATCATCAGGTTAGTACCTACCATACCGTTCATCTTGGATGCCTTAGCATAGTAATTACGGAAAGGTTTCTCTAATACGCCGTAAATGAATTTGGCTTTCTGCTTTTCTCTTAACTGCATGCCGTATTCACTTAACTTTTTGTTTGTTCTCTTGGATTCTCTGTTGGACTTTTTATCAATTCCTAAATAGATTGGATCCAGACCAAGGGATCTACATCTTTTAAGAACAGGAACTCTATCTACTGCCACTTTAATTA
>OGSS01002116.1_pt1 | contig 9933 bp, 10 predicted proteins | sample 1553591 | NCBI WGS metagenome assembly OGSS01 (sample SAMEA2580061, study PRJEB22360) | human gut metagenome | biome: human gut; feature: human-associated habitat; material: faeces | place: Denmark | collected 2008/2010
CTCCGGAAGGACAGATAGATTGAATTGGTTATAAGGGCTGTATTTCTTCCAAAGTTCCTCTAAGCGCACGTATACCTCCTTGCTGACTAGATACTACCTTTGTTTCAGTATATCATGGGAATATAGAGGATTCAACATTGCTTTTTTGTGTACAGTGCTTGATTCTGCAGGATTTCTGTAGTACTATGAAAACCAAACTAACTGTGGGGAACAGGAGCCGTATGGAAATGAGACAGCAGGATTTACTGATACACAAGCTTAAGGAATATGCAGGGTCGGATATGTATCCATTTCACATGCCCGGCCATAAGCGGACCGGGGACATGGGATTCCCGGACCCGTTCACAATGGATATAACGGAGGTTGACGGATTTGACAATCTCCATCACCCGGAAGGTATCCTTAAGTCCTCCATGGACTGGGCCGCACAGGTATAGGGTGCGGCCCAGACATATTATCTGGTTAATGGAAGCAGCAGCGGGATACTCTCAGCCGTGTGCGGGGCAGTGCCCCGGGGCGGGCGTATCCTGGTCAGCAGGAACTGCCACAAGTCCGTGTATCATGGAATCTGTCTGAACCAGCTTAAAGCCTCCTATGTTTATCCACAGGAGATAGACGGATTGGGGATACAGGGAGGAATTACGGCAGAAGATGTGGACAGGATGCTGAAACGGTATATGGACACACAGGCAGTCCTCATCGTATGTCCGACCTATGACGGAGTTGTATCCGATATAGAGGCCATTGCCCAAATCGTTCACAGGGCCGGGCTTCCGCTGATTGTGGATGAGGCCCACGGCGCCCATTTCCGGTATGACGCCATGTTTCCGGCGTCAGCCCTGGACCTGGGGGCGGATGTGGTGATTCAGAGTGTGCATAAGACCCTGCCCAGCCTGACCCAGACAGCCCTGCTTCATATTAAGTGCAACCGGCCGGATGGCGGATGCTATGCGGACCGGGAGCGGATTGACCGGTATATCCATATGGTACAGAGCAGCAGTCCCTCCTACGTACTCATGGCCAGCATAGAGAACAGCATATATCAGATGGAACACATGGATTTGGCGCCCTATGGGAAGCGCCTTCGTGGGCTGCGGCAGAGGCTGGGGCAGATGAGACATCTGCGTCTGGCGGACACAGACCTTATAGGGCAGGCTGGAATCAGGGACCTGGATATCTCCAAAATCGTGGTGTCTACCAGGGGAACGTACCTGCCTTCAGAAGAAAATAAAGACACCGGCTTAACCGGCGCAGTACTGGACCAGATTCTGCGAAGGGAATACCATTTGGAGATGGAGATGTGCGGAGCTGATTATGTAACAGCCATTACCACGGCTATGGACAGCGGGGAAGGATTGGAACGGTTGGGGGATGCATTGACAGGGATTGACGGCCGGTTGGCGGATGGCGGTATAACTGGAAATGCGAAGGGCAGTACAACTGACTGTACGAATGTCCCCAGGGTACAGGGCAGCAACCAAGGCAGTGTATACAGTATGCGGTGTGATACGGCCATGTCCATGGGAGAGGCCATGGAAAAGAATATGAAGCCCATCGATCTGGAGCATTGCGTGGGGTGTATTTCCGGGGAGTTTGTATATATCTATCCGCCGGGTATACCGATTGTGGCTCCCGGAGAATGGATCAGCCGCCCCATCCTGGACGTGATTCTGGAGTACAGGGATAAGGGGCTTCCGATACAGGGGCCGGCGGACCAGTCCCTCGGGACGATCCGAATCGTGGAGAAGGACTGATTTTTTGGCGGCAGCGGGAGCGGGGATGGAATTAAGAGTGGGTCAGATAAAAGCGGGTTAGTTAAGAGTGGACCAGATTAAGAACGGATTAAGATAAGAAAGTGCAGAGAATCATGGGAAAGATATTTTATGTCATGGGCAAAAGTGCCTCGGGAAAGGATACCATATACAAGCGGCTCCATAGCAGGATGCCGGAGCTTAAGACGGTTACCATGTATACCACCAGGCCCATACGGGACGGGGAACAGAATGGGGTGGAGTATTTTTTCGTGGACCGCACCTATCTGGACCAGTGCAGCAGGGATGGAATACTGATAGAGTGCCGGACGTATGATACGGTTTACGGTCCGTGGAGTTATTTTACAGTGGACGATGGGCAGATTGATTTGAAAACAGGAAATTATCTGATTATGGGCACCCTGGAATCTTATGAAAAGATGCGTGCTTATTATGGAAAGGAAGCCCTTGTCCCCATCTATATCCATGTGGAGGATGGATTGAGGTTAAGGCGGGCTCTGGAGCGAGAACAGCAGCAGACCGTACCTAAATATAAGGAAATGTGCAGGCGCTTCCTGGCAGATGAGGAGGATTTCAGCCCCGGCCATCTGGAACAGTGCAATATTACAAGGCAGTATGAAAATGTGGTGCTGGAAGACTGCCTCAGGGAGATTGTGCAGGAGGTTGGGAGGATTTGCGGGGAAGAGTGTTTGTAATTACGTGGAGGTTATGGGGGTAACCGAGGGGGACAGATGTTAGTCAATATATTATTGGACAGATTAAAGAGGCAGAGGTATGATTTTAGCTATATGGGACCGGATACCGCAGAGCTTTATGCGGTCCGGATGCTGCCGGCCGTTTCCCGGGAGAGGGACAGCGGGATACTGTACGTTGCTTCTAATGATGTGGAGGATCCATTGTCCGCGGCCAGTCTTACAGGTGTGCCCTGTATCCTTGCGTCAGGGAATTATGGGGATCTGGAACGTATCCTGGAATCAGTTCAAAGATGGCTGGTGGATGATATCAGGCGAAAAGACTACCTGTTGAAATTACAGAAGGATATTTCGGAAGAACGGGGGATATATGATATTGTCAGGCATTGTTCTGACATAATGGGGAATCCGGTTCTGTTTGTAAATCATGGGCTTAATATAGTCTGCCAGTACCCGGAAACAGGGGCAGTGCAGGGCGTCTCTGCGCGCGTGGCAGCCCGTGTGGAGCAATGGCGGAATAACCGGAACAAAGAGGTTCGGAGCCGGGAGAACCATTATCAAATCCGGCATGTTTTTTATAAAAGTCAGGGCTATTATATCTATGTGGAGGAAACAGATTCCGGTATGGATGATACTGGGGATATGGATTATCTGCAGCGGATTTGCTCTTTGTTTGGTACGGATAGCCGGAAGGGACGGAGCGATAATAAGGCACAGATAAGGGATACCCTTACGGGATTGCTGCAGAGACGGTTTGAGTTTCCGGAAAAGGAAAAAAAGAGGCTGGAACTTCTGGGGTGGAAGCCCCATGAGAAATATACGGTTCTTGTGGTTGAGAAAAAGCAGATGCCGGATGATGATGTGATATTCAGGGAATTGAGCTGTATATTGCATACGGACATCTATTCAGTAGGAGTCTATTTTGCAGCAATACTGATTGCGGAACGATACGTGGAATATACGGAACAGGATTTTCCTGAATTGAGGAGATATCTGGAGGATAAAGGCCTGATTGGTATATTGAGTATGGGATTCTTTGACATTGCGCACAGTGCGGAAAGGTTTGAACAAACCAGAGCCTGCTTTGAATTTGTTTTAGGAGAAAAAAAGCCGGGACTGCGTTATTACGGCAGATATCAGATGTCTCATTTTATTAAAGTATTGAATAAGAATCATCAGATTGACCTGAGAAGTTTCTGCAGCCCTATCATTCTTCAAATTTATGAAATTGATAAGAAGCAGAAAACAGATTACCTGAGCACCCTGTTTACATATATTTGTTCTGGACAGGCAATGAAATATTCAGCCGATGCCATGCATATTCATGTGAACACAATGTATATGCGTGTCAGCAAATTGAAGGATGAATTTAAGATTGATTTTAATGACGCCCATATGCTTTATACCCTGCATAATTCCATTGTTTTCTTACATCAGTATGACAATTCCTGCCTGAAGGAGTCATATCCCTGTCTTAAATGATTCTGTTTTTATACTCTCTGTAAGATGCAATATAAAACATAAAAAAGATATTAAGAATTGCGTACGTGCTGTAAAGATACCTGGATAAGGACTTTACAGCACGTTTTTTTGCGAAAGAAAAAACAGGCGGTGAGGGGGCATTATGTGTGTTTCACACAACATCTATAATATTTACATGGAGATAATCCACATTGTTGCACAGCCTTCAGGTTGATAAAATATTGATAGAAGCTTCTGAAATATAAAATGCAGGAAAGGGGTTACATGTAATGAAATTAGAGATTGGTAATATCCATGTCAGGGATATACGCTTTGGTGATGAAACATCTTACAACGGCGGTATTTTGACCATCAATAAACATGAAGCAATTGAAGCCTTGAATAAGGACGGCGCCTTAAAAAATATAGATTTAAAGGTCGCCCGTCCGGGGGAAAGCATCCGGATTCTTCCTGTTAAGGCAGTAGCAGAGCCCAGGTATCGTCCGGATGGCCGATGTGTTTTTCCGGGGTATACCGGTTCCGCTGTTTCCGCCGGACAAGGAATCATCTATGCGCTTAAAGATATGGCAGTATTGGGAGTTGGCAGGCAGTCCCTTCATGGTATGAACGGTATGATTGATATGTCGGGACCGGGCGCCGGCCAGTCCTATTTTTCAAAACTGGTGAACCTGGTATTCGTGGCTGAGAATGCTGATCCTGAAGAAAATAAGGAAGGGCTAGAGAACATGAATTTTGTGAAAGCATCATGTTATCTGGCAGAGTACCTGGGAGGAGCCCTTGAGAATCAAGAGCCTGAGGATTGGGAAAGGTTTGAACTGGACGATGTGTCAAATAAAAATCTTCCCCGCGTGGCTTTTATCAACCAACTGTGCAATATTCCCGGCTGGGTTAAGGGGGTTTCCTACTATGGGTATGATTTAACAGGTGTTCCTACAACTGTGGTGAACCCCCTGGAATATCTGGACGGCGCCCTTACGGGGGACAGTGGCTCCCTGGTTGCAAATGCAGGACGGACCACCTATTCCTATCAAAACGCCCCAATCATTAAACGCCTTATTGCCGAGCATGGAAAGACGATAAATTTCATTGGCGTCATTTTAGCGGGACACATTGAACCGATTGATCAGAAAATACAGTATGCGGCAATGATTGTCAGCCTGGCGCAAAGCCTCAAATGCGATGCTGTCATCAGTATGGAATCCCACTGCGGTAATGTTGATGTGGATTACATGATGACACTGGCAGGACTGGAGGATGTGGGGATTAAGACGGTTGGAATCCTGGCTGAGAACAATGGACGCGACGGCCGTAATCCGGGTAAAACTTATACGGATCCTAAGGCTGATGCCATTATTTCAACCGGAAATACGTGTGAGGTTTATGATTTGCCATCTATGGATACGGTTTACGGAAGCCTGGAGTCCATAGGTAGGGATCCGTACTGGGGCGCCTGGAAGGATGATGCGGTTTATGGACCGTCCCTCCGTAAGGATGGGTCAGTGATTGTGGATGCGCACATGTTCATGGACCACGATGGTCTGCTTGGCTGGTCTGATAAGACGGTTAAGGATTTTTAGCGGGATAAGGAGGTATTATTTTGAAGAAGGTTATTGTTTACTTAAATCAGTTTTTTGGCCAGATAGGCGGAGAAGATATGGCAGACCATGAACCGGAACTGCGGGAAGGACCGGTTGGTCCGGCCATGGCCCTGGAACAGCAGCTTAAAGATGCAAAGGTTGCCTATACCATAATCTGCGGGGACAATTACATGTCCAGTTATACAGGGGAAGCGCTTGCAAGGATCGGGGAATTTTTAACTGATAAGGAATTTGACCTGCTTGCGGCTGGACCTGCATTTTTAGCAGGGCGCTATGGATTTAACTGCGGTGAGGTCTGTAAATATGCAGCAGAGAGGTTTCATGTACCAGCCATTACCAGCATGAATGAGAATAATCCAGGTGTGGAGTTGTACCATACATATACTTATATTGTAAAGGGACATTCCACGGCTGCCGGAATGCGGGGAGATATCGCGCTCATGGCCAGGCTTGCCAATAAGATTCTGGCGGGTGAAGAACTGCAGGGAGCAGAGGCAGAGGGTTATTTCAGCAGAGGTATACGCAGGGAGGTCTTTGCGGAGGGGCATCGGAATGCAGCTGACCGTGCAGTGGATATGCTGCTGAAGAAGCTCAATGGTGAAAAGTATGAGACGGAGCTTTTGATTGCCAGGGAAGACAGGGTTAAACCTTTGGGACCAGTGGACGCCAGCAAACTGCGGGTGGCTTTCTTCACAACCGGCGGTCTGGTGCCTGCTGGAAATCCGGACCGCCTTCCCGCAGGAGGAGCCACTCACTGGGCCCGGTACAATGTGGAAGATAAGGATGTCCTTGCAAAGGGTGACTACATATCGGTCCATGGAGGTTATAACACGGGTTATGCGGCTGAAAATCCAATGGTGGTAGTGCCCTTAGATGCCCTCAAAAAGCATGAAAAGGAAGGCCATATAGGTTCCCTGCATCCTTACTATTATGTAACTGTGGGAAACCAGACAGCAAAGGGGGACGCGGTGCGTATGGCCCGTGAGATTGTGAACATGGTCCGGAAAGACGGGGTACAGGCAATCATAGCCGGCTCTACCTGAGGCACCTGTACTCGTTGCGGTGCAATGATGGTAAAAGAAATGGAAAAATCGGGTATGCCGGTGGTACATATGGTGAATATGGTTCCGGTAGCCAAAGGGATTGGCAGTAACCGTATTGTCAAGACATATGGAATATCTTACCCCATGCATGACCCTGAAGCCACACAAGAGACACAGAGAGAACAGCGGTATGAGCTTGTGGGGCGTGCTCTGAAGGCATTAAACACAGATATCAGGGAACAAACTGTTTTTGAATAAAATCAGGGGGATAGAATATGGAAACAAAAAGTCAGATCCATCAAAAAAGTTCCTACTATATAGTAATTGCAGCCTGCGGTGTTTTGCTGGGAATCGTGTTCATGGGGCAATCAAGCTTATATGCGCCCATAGCACCCTTTGTCCGCGAAAAGTTTAATCTGACGTATACCCAGACATCAATTATTGCCACAGTACAGAATCTGTCCAGCGTGGCAGCAACACTGATGATAACCACAATCTACGATAATCTGGGTGTGCGCAGGGGACTTCTCATTCCTCTTGTGTGCGGCGTTGCGTCGGCTCTGCTTTTCTGCTTTGCAAATGGGTTCATAATGGTATGTCTGGCAGGCGGATTGAGTTATTTCTGCTTTGCCCTGGGCGGTATGATGCCTGCATCCCTTATTATGAAACGTTGGTTCATGAAACGGCGCGGCTTTGTACTGGGCCTTTGTTCCGCAGGTTCAGGCATTACCTCAATGCTTTTGTCAGGGTGGATTTCAGCCCGGGTTGCTGCCAGCGGTATAGCATCAGCTGAAATGGTTATCGCAATCTTCGTGGCGGTGGGGGGACTGATTATTTTGCTTTTTATCCGCAATACACCGGAAGAAATGGGATTAACGGCCTATGGTTCGGATACTGGCGCAGGGCAGACAGAAACCAAAAAGAAAAAGAAGGTGAGTTATGTTAACATTAAACCGCTGTCATCAAAAGAAAAAATCATTATGTGTGCGGCTGTGGTATGCTGCGGATTCACAGGTTTTGGGGCTATCCCTAATTTCACACTGGCAGCAACTTCCCTGAATTATGACCCGGTTTTTGTAGGAGGCCTCATCGGCATAACAGGAGCCCTGGCTATTGGTGGAAAACCCTTCTATGGGGTTCTGGCTGACGCTATAGGGGCGCATAGAGCTAATTTTGTCTATATGACCGCAGTTGCCGCAGCTGATTTCCTCCTGTTCATGACAAGGCCGGGGATGGATTTCGCGCTTTATATTGTGGTAATCGTATTTGGCCTGGCCTGCTACGCTATAACTACGGTAGGTGTGCCCATATGGACAGCCGATTTGTCCGGTACGGATAGCTACTCAAAAAACTTAAAGACATTCCAGACATGCAGCACCGTAGGCGGACTGGTCAGCGCCCCGCTTCCGGGTATCATAGCTGATGCCACTGGCAACTATGGCATATATTATCTCATGTTGGGCGTATGTCTGATTTTTGCAATGTTTACCATTGCCTTTATGTATGGAAAGCATACAAGACGTGTCAATCCTAGCCTGTGATTCAATTTAATAATTGGTTATAAAGTGAAAGGAGAAATAAAGATGCCTGAATTATCCGTACTTATTAAACTCAGCATGTTTATGCTGGTTCTGTGCCCTGTGGCAAGTGTTCTTATATATCTGTCGCCTAAGTGGAAGCGTTATGTGGAAAAATTTGACCGGATGAGTGATGAAGAGTAACACATGGCAATAAAAAGGAAGGGGAATAAAGATGGGGGAAGTTAATGTATTGGTTTTGATTGTGTTATTTGCCTTTATTGTCATGATGATTATGATTGGATTATTTTATAGTAAACGTACCAAATCAGCAAAAGATTTCTGGATAGGAGGGGGCAATGTGGGAGCCTGGGTCACAGCCATATCCTATGTGGGTACATATACCAGTACGGTTGCGCTGATTGGGGGCCCAAGCTCCACTTACCGCTACGGACTGGGATATGGGATCTGGCAGGTAGCGGGATCTGCGTGGCTGTTCGGATTATTACCATTTCTCATCATGGCAGTTCCCATGAAGCGGATGGCCACGCGGCTGGGCTCCCTGACTGTGCCTGGCTGGCTTTCGGAGCGCTTTGAATCCCAGGCTGTCCGGGTGGTTAGCGCTGCACTGGTTACAATCATGATGATTCCGTATGGAACATCTGTAATACAGGCAGCGGGGGTGCTTCTTGCAAAAATTGCCAATATTCCTTATATCGTCGGTATCATTGTCACGGTAGTCACAGTGACGGTTTATATGAGCTTCAGCGGATATATGGGGATTTCTGTGAATGCTCTGATACAGGGCTGGATTATGCTAATTGGCGCGCTTCTGATTGCCCCCATTGCCCTGGGCCGCATAGGCGGCATGGGAGAGGTGTTATCCAGGCTGAATCAGATTGACCCGAAGCTGTTGGAGATTCCGGGCACCATGTCCTGGGGGAATTTCATTTCACTCTCGCTGGTTTGGGGCTTGATTTGCTGGGGACAGCCTCAGCTTATAACCAGGTTCTATGCTGTGAAGGATTCCAGGACACTGGGTATCACTATGGTAGTTGTATGCCTGTTTACCGTGCTGACATCCGGCGGATATCATTTGAATGGGTTAATAGCCCGGGCCATGTATGGTAATGAATTTATGGGTTCCCTGGATATGGCAATCCCCACTATTGCTGCTGATATGCTCCCCTCCCTTTTGAGCGCGGTGTTTGTAGCCGCAGCAGTAGCCGCAGCCATGTCCACCCTGGCGTCTACCGGCTTGGTGGCGAGTTCATCCATTGCAAAGGACTTATATGAAGATTACTTTCTCAAGAAAAACGGACAGACCATTTCGGTTAAGTCCTCCATGCGTCTGTCACGTATATGTACAATTATTGCAATGGTGCTTTCCTTTGCCTTTGCAGTGCGGCCTGTAAGCGCGGTATTTACCCTGGCGGTATTTGCCCAGGGCACCATTGCAGCAGCGCTGACAGGTTCCATGTTTTTTGCTCTTTACTGGAAAAGGGCCAATTGGCAGGGGTGCCTGGCATCAATGATTACCGGCACAACGGTAACACTGGCCTGGTATATATTAGAAATACCGGGGGTCCACGCTTAGTTTCTGGAATCATTGCCTCAATTATTGTGTTTCCGATTGTATCCCTGCTTACTCCGCCTCCCCATGAACAGATTATAAAAAAGGCGTTTGGAAAGATGGCGTCATAACAGTGGATTGGTACGGCCTCAGATACTGTGCACCGGCTTCTGGGGCCTGCCGGTCTGGGGATTCTCCAGGTTATATTCATTAATCTTATTAAACAGCTGCCTGGCGCTGATCCCCAGTTTATAAG
>OGSS01002117.1_pt1 | contig 9928 bp, 7 predicted proteins | sample 1553591 | NCBI WGS metagenome assembly OGSS01 (sample SAMEA2580061, study PRJEB22360) | human gut metagenome | biome: human gut; feature: human-associated habitat; material: faeces | place: Denmark | collected 2008/2010
AGTTAAGTGAGTTTTTGGATAGTGAATTAAGTAGGGATATATTGGTCGAAGTAATACTACCAAAAAAAGATGCAATAGCTGTTTTTGACTCAATAAGAAAATGCACAGGAGATTTTTCTGTATTAAATTCAGCAATGCTAAAAGAAAATGATACTTACAAAATAGCAATTGGGGCAAGACCTCAAAAAGCTAGATTAGCACTTGAAGCGAGTAATATATTAAATAAAGAAAAAGATATAGATAAGGCATCTATTGTTGCTAGTAAGGAACTTACTTATGGAAGTAATATGAGAGCTAGTAAAGAGTACAGAAAGGATATGGCAAGTGCATTAGTTAAAAGGATGTATAATGCTATTGAGGAGGGAATGTATAATGATTAATAAGGGGATAAGAAAGATAGATAGTACAGCAATTGTCACAGGAAAACCTCTATATACTGAAGACCTCATTATGCATAAAGATGTTTTGACATTAAAACTACTTAGAAGTCCACATGCTCATGCTAAGATAAAGAATATAGATACATCAAAAGCCGAAAAAATTCCAGGGGTTGTGGGTATTTATACGTATAAAGATGTACCACAGGTCAGATATTGTGTTCCAGGTCAAACAGAACCAGAAGCATCACCTTATGATAGAGTTTTACTTGAAGATACAGTTAGATTTATTGGAGATGAAGTAGCTTTAGTGGTTGCTGAAGATGAGAAAACAGCACTTAAAGCCTTAAAAATGATAAAGGTAGATTATGAGGTTTTAAAGCCTGTGTTTGATGCAAGAGAAGCAGAAGGAAATGAAGTTGTTATACATCCAGAAAAAGACATAGTAGAGCCATACCCTTTTGGATTGGATGCCAAAAATAATATAGTATCAAAAGAATTTTTTGAATTTGGAGATGTTGAAGCTAAGCTTAAAGAAAGTGATTTTGTGGTTGAATCTTCATACAAAACCCAAAGTCAATCGCATTGCATGATGGAAACTCATAGGTCATATTCATATAAAGATATAAATGATAGAATTGTTGTAGTTTCATCATTACAATCACCACACAATGTAAAGAGAATACTTAGAAAAGTATTGGGTATACCATCTTCAAAAATAAGAGTAATTAAACCTAGAATAGGTGGTGGATTTGGAGGAAAGAATATAGCAGCAACAGATATATTTACTGCATTTGTTACTATGAAAACTGGTAGACCAGCAAAATTTGTATTTACAAGAAGTGAAACTTTTGTAGGTTCTAATAGTAGACATGAAATGTTTTTTGATGTTAAAGTTGGTGCAGATAAAGAAGGAAATTTAAAAGCAATAGAGCTAAAGTCATTAAACAATACAGGTGCTTATGGTGGGAATGGTGTCTCTGTTTCTTCCGAATCTGGACACAATACCTTACCAATATATAATGATATTGATGCTGTTAGATTTAATGCTAGAACAGTATATACTAATAGGTTACCAGCAGGAGCACTTAGAGGGTATGGTGCTACACAGGGAATATTTGCAATAGATAGTGCTATTGATGAATTGGCACATAAGATTGGAATGGACCCACTTGAATTTAGAATTAAAAATATAATAGATAGGTATACCAATGGAAAAGCAGCTGAAGACGAAATATTAAGTTGTGAGCTGAGACAATGTATAGAAAAGGGCAAGAAATTAATTAATTGGGATGATAAATATCCATGTAAAGATATAGGAAACAACAAAGTAAGAGCAGTAGGTATGGCAGTAGCAAATCATGGTTCTGGTATACCGCGTGTAGATATGGCAACAGTCACTATAAGAATGGATGAAGATGGCACATATAAACTATTATCTGGTCTTGCTGACTTAGGTCAAGGGGCTGATACAATTCAAGCTCAAATTGCTGCGGAAGCTTTAAATACTACTGTAGATAGAATTTCTATTTATACAGGTGATTCAGATTTATGTCCCTATGATACAGGAGCATTTGCTTCTTGTACAACAACGGTTACAGGAAATGCAACAATAAAGACAGCAAATAAATTAAAAGATATATTACTTTCAGTTGCAGAGTCAAAGCTAGGATTTAAAAAAGAAGATTTAGAGTTGGGAAAAGACAGGGTTTTTGTTAAAAATGATAATAGCAAGTTTGTTCTATTAGAGGAATTGGGTAGAGAATCTGTTGGAGGAATAGGATTTGCTAGTGATGATGTACCAGTAGTTTTGGAAGCAACAGAATCTTTTGGCATGTTGAAAAAAATAAAACCATTTATAGCAGGATTTGCAGAGATAGAATTAGATAAAAATACAGGCGAATATAAGGTCATAAATTTTGCATGTGTACCTGATTGTGGAACAGTTATAAATCCAACTTTAGCTAGAATACAAGTAGAAGGTGGTGTGATGATGGGTATAGGGTTTGCAATGTATGAAGACCCTATATTTGATAAAGATGGGAGATTATTAACAGATAGTTTCCTACAGTATAAAGTTCCTACAAAAAAAGAAGTTGGAAATATATTGGTAGATTTTGCTGAGAATTTCGACCCAGGAGGTCCTTATGGTGCCAAATCATTAGGAGAAATAGTTATACATACACCAGCACCAGCTATAGCAAATGCAATATTTAATGCTACAGGAGTTCGTTTAAGAGAGCTTCCTATGACTTTTGAAAAAGTTTATATGGGTATGAAAAATAATAATAAACAATTATAATAAATAATAAGGTGTATAAAAGCAAGTAAATTTAAATTATTTTGTAAAATAAAGTAATTAAATGGACATTATATATGGTGTTTTGTAAAAATACCGTATATAATGTCTAGTAGAGTATATTCTAAAGGAGGTGAGTTCATGTCAAACAGAATAAAAAATATACACTATGGAACTCAGAGACAACAATTAAAAAACTTAACTAAAAAAGAATATCAAGCTCTACGAGAGATGTGCTTCTTAGCTAAGAACTTATATAATGTTGGTACATATAATGTAAGACAGCATTATTTCAATCAAGGAGAACATCTTAACTATGAAGCTAATTATCATGTATGCAAAGAAAATGAGAACTATAAGCTTCTCAATAGTAATATAGCGCAACAAATATTAAAAGAAGTAGACAGTTCGTTTAGGTCATTTTTTGGGTTAATTAAATTAGCCAAAGAAGGAAAATATGACTTTAGAGGGATAAAATCACCTAAATATTTAGATAAAGAAGGGTTTTTTAGCATAATAATAGGTCAAATAAGAATCAAAGAAGATGGGATTTTAAATGTACCTATGTCTCCAGCATTTAAAAAACTATATGGGAAAGTAAGTATAAAAGTTCCACAAAATATACTAGAGAAAAAAATTAAAGAAATAAGAATAATACCTAAACATAAAGCTAGGTTCTTTGAAATTCAGTATTGTTATGAAATACCAAAATCAGAGGAAGTTTCAAATCAAAAAAATGCACTAGCTATAGACTTGGGTTTAGAAAATTTATGTACATGTGTTACCAATTTAGGTGATAGTTTTATCATAGATGGAAAAAGGCTAAAATCTGTGAATCAGTGGGCAAACAAACAGAATGATAAAATAGAAGCCTTAAAATTAAAAAAGAATATAACTGCAATAACAAGAAAACAATTTAAAGTTTGGAATAAGAGAAATAATCAAGTTAAAGACTATGTAAATAAAACCTGTTTTTATATAATTGATTATTGTGTAAAAAATAATATTGGAAATTTAATTGTAGGATATAATGCTAAGTTAGAAAAAAGTGATAATATGGAGAGAAAAATATATAGAAATTTTATAAGAATCCCATTTGGAGAGATAAAAGGAAAATTAGAATATCTGTGTAAAATAAAAAATATCAATTTTATTAGGCAAGAAGAAAGCTATACTAGTAAATCAGATTTTTTTGCTGATGATTTTCTACCTGATATTAATGTGGACAATGTTAAAAAATATGACTTTAAAGGGGAAAGAATAACGCGTGGACAGTACAAATCCAGTGTTGGAATCATTATAAATGCAGATGTAAATGCGAGTCTTAATATACTAAAAAAATCACAAGTAGTTAATTTATCTAATTTACAGAATAATCCTCAAATATTAAAGCAACCACAGAGAGTAAGAATATCTTAATTATATTTAAAAGATAAACTGATAGCGTAAGCTTACAGCTTAGCGGCGAATTGGATCCGCCTTGTTGTTTACAACAGAATCTATTTACTTTCGAGTTTATGGAATTTCAAAAATCACTTTTACTAAAAAGGTCTAACTATAATAATTAAGAGATTAGAAAACTGGTTATAAGAGGTGAAAGTGTGGAACTATCAAATATAATAGAAAAGAATGAAATAATAACTGTAGTTGGAGCAGGAGGAAAAACTTCGTTTATAAACTATTTTGCAAATTTTTATAGAGATAAATTGAAAGTTCTTCTTACAACAACAACTAAAATATATGTACCAAACGATTATGACAATATAATTATTACAATAGATGGAACTGTTATTCCATCTATTTGTCATGGAATAACAGTATGTGGCAGTTATATAAATAATGAAAATAAATTAGTAAGTATTGATTCCTCTATTTTGGATGAAATTGTAGACCAATTTGATTTAGTTTTAATAGAGGGAGATGGCTCAAAGAGAAAAAAACTTAAAGGTTGGAATGCTAAAGAACCAGTAGTATATCATAAAACTACAAAAACCATAGGGATATTAGATATAACATCATTTGGAATGAATATTAATGAAGAGAATATACATAGAGTAGAAATATTTAAAAAAATAGCAAATTTAGATACAAGTAGTATTAATAGTAGTTCTACAGTAAGTATTGAAAACTTAAAAAATATAGTATTAAATCCAAATGGATTATTTAAAAATTATTCTGGAAAAAGAGTATTATTTATTAATAAAGTTGAAAATGAAAAATATAAAAATTTAGCTATAAAATTAATAGAAAATATTAAAGAATATGAAAGTGAAATAGAGATATTTTATGGAAGTGTAAAACAAAAATTTTGTGTAAGATATTGAAGTATTAAAATAGTTTATATGATATTATATATATAGATAATATCAATAGAGATATTATAAAAATCATAGAACTATCAATATATTATAAATACCAAGGATGATATATATGATAAATGCAGTGATAATGGCATCAGGCTTTGCCAGAAGAATGGGAGCAAATAAACTTTTATTAAATTATAAAGGCTGTTCTATAATAGAACATGTATTTAGAGAAGTTAGCAAGATTGATTTTCATCAAGTTGTAGTAGTAAGTCAATATGAAGAGGTTTTGTTATTGTGTAATAAATATGGTTTTGAATATATAGATAATAAAAATGCAAATATAGGTCAAAGTGAATCTATAAAATTAGGAGTTTTAAATAGCTCAAAATGTGATGGTTATATGTTCTTTGTAGGAGACCAGCCATTTATTGATAACTTATATATAGATAAAATTATAAATACTTTTAAATTAGATAGAGATTTTATAGTAATTCCAAGATACAAAGATATGTGTGGAAATCCAGTCATATTCCCATATAGCAAGAAAGAAGAATTGTTGGCACTTAAAGAAGATGAAAAAGGTAAAACCATTTTAAAAAATTCATCAAAAATAAAGTATGTAGAAGTTCCTAAAGAAATGTTATTTGATATCGATACAAAAATGGACTATGAGAGAATTGGGGGTAAATTATGAAGCTAATAAAAACTATAGATGCTGTTGGACAAGTTTTATGTCACGACATAACTCAAATAATACCTGGAGAATTTAAAGGAAGAAAATTTAAAAAGGGCCACATAGTAAAAGAAGAAGATATTCCAGTGTTATTATCTCTTGGTAAAGATAATTTGTATGTATGGGAAAAGTCAGAAGGAATGGTTCATGAAAATGAAGGCGCATTGTTTTTAAAAGAACTAACTGCTGGAGAAAATTTAGATTTTAGTGAAATAAAAGAAGGGAAAATAGATTTTATAGCAGCATGTGATGGTCTATTAAAGATAGATGTTGATGCACTTTTTGATTTGAATTGTGTTGGAGAAATAATGATGGCTACTCTTCATAATAATTTTATAGTAAATAAAGGTTTAAAAGTAGCTGGAACAAGAGTGATACCTTTGGTTATAGATGAGAAAAAATTAGAAGATGCAAAAAAAGTAGTTGGTAATAGAAAAATAGTAAATGTAGTACCTTTTAAACCTAAGAAAGTAGGAATTGTTACTACAGGAAATGAAGTGTTTTATAGCAGAATTGTTGATAAATTTGGACCAGTAATAGAAGAAAAAGTAAAAGGCTTTGGTTGTGAAGTTATAGGACAGACTATATGCCCAGATGATAAAGAAATTATAAAGAGTGCAATAAAAGAATTTATAAGTCAAGGAGCAGAACTTATCTGTTGTACTGGTGGGATGAGTGTAGACCCAGATGATGTTACGCCAACAGCTATAAAAGAAACTGGAGCTGATTTAGTGACATATGGTTCACCAATATTACCAGGAGCTATGTTTTTACTTGCTTATTACGGAGAAGTTCCAATTATGGGTATACCAGGATGCGCAATGTATCACAAAACTACAGTATTTGATATAGTTTTATCTAGGGTTTTAATTGATGAAAAGCTTGATAAGTATGATATAGCTAGATATGGTCATGGTGGCCTTTGTATGAACTGTGATGTATGTACTTATCCTGCATGTAATTTTGCTAAAATATAAAGTTATTAAAAAAGAGTATTTACAAATTAAGTACTCTTTTTAAATATGAAACAAAACAGCTAGAATGATGTTTTAAAAAAAGCATATTTATTTAGAAATTATAATAACTTATTTTCAATGTGTAAAAGAATGAATAAAGTTGCAATTTGATTTCTTTATAAGTATAATATAAGAGATTGTTAATTTTTATAAATTTACAATTTTTAGTATTATTTTAATAAATATTTCACAAATTTAGTATAAAAAATATACTATTTACGTGATAATATATAATAAAAATGTTATCAAAGTTTTATGATAAAATAAATTATGAGCAAAAAGAAAGGAAAATATATTAATGTTACAAGTTACAGGTGTTGGACTTAGATTTGGTGATAAGGAACTATTTAAAGATGTTAACTTAAAATTCACTAAAGGTAATTGCTATGGAATAATAGGAGCTAATGGTGCGGGAAAATCTACTTTTTTAAAAATATTATCAGGAGAAATAGAGCCTAATACAGGTAGTATATCTATAACTGATAAAGAAAGAATGTCAGTTTTAAAACAGGACCACTTTGAATATGAAGAAGAAACTGTTTTAAATGTTGTTATAAGAGGTCATGAGAGACTTTGGAACATAATGAAAGAAAAAGATGCATTGTATATGAAGGAAGACTTTAATGAAGAAGATGGGATAAAAGCTGCCGAACTTGAAGGTGAGTTTGCAGAGCTTGACGGATGGGATGCAGAAACTAATGCTGAGAAAATACTTATGGGTCTTGGCATAACGAAAGATATGCATTACAAACAAATGAAGGAACTAGTTGGTGGGGAAAAGGTTAAGGTATTGTTAGCACAATCACTTTTTGGTAAGCCTGAAATACTATTAATGGACGAACCTACAAACCACTTAGATTTTAAATCAATAAACTGGTTAAATAATTTTATAATGGATTTAGAAGAATCTATAGTTATAATAGTATCACATGATAGACATTTCCTAAATCAAATATGTACTAATATAGTTGACGTAGATTTTGGTAAAATACAAATGTACGTTGGAAACTATGATTTCTGGTATGAGTCAAGTCAATTGGCTTTACAACTGGCTAAGGACCAAAATAAAAAGACTGAAGAAAAGATAGCTCAATTAAAGGAATTTATAGCTAGATTTAGTTCTAATGCTTCAAAGGCTAAACAAGCAACATCAAGAAAGAAACAGTTAGAGAAATTAGAAGTTGAAGATATACAACCATCAAGAAGAAGATATCCATATGTAGGATTTACACCTGCAAGAGAAATTGGGAATGAAGTTTTAGAAGTACACAATTTAACTAAAACTATAGATGGGGTTAAGGTTCTTGATAATGTGTCATTTAGATTGGATAGAGATGATAAAGTAGTATTTATGGGAGATGAAATAGCTACTACTGCACTTTTAAACATAGTTATGGGAGAACTTGAACCAGACAGTGGAGAGTATAAATGGGGAGTAACTACTTCTCAAGATTATCTTCCAAAAAATCATAATAAGTTTTTTGACGGAGTAGAATATTCTTTGGTTGACTGGCTTAGACAGTTCTCTGAAGAAAAAAGTGAAAGTTTTATAAGAGGATTTTTAGGTAGAATGTTATTCTCAGGTGAAGAAGCATTAAAAGAAGCTCAAGTTATATCTGGAGGAGAAAAGGTTAGATGTATGCTTAGTAAGCTAATGCTTTCAAATGCAAATGTACTTGTATTAGATGACCCTACCAACCACTTAGACCTAGAAAGTATAACTTCTGTAAATAAAGGACTTGAAAAGTTCCCAGGAGTGCTTTTATTTACTTCTCATGACCATGAATTTATATCTACTATAGCAAATAGAATTATAGAGATAACTCCAAATGGAATAATGGATAGAAAAATGGACTTTGATGAGTATTTAGAAAGTAAAGAGATACAAGACCAATTAGCTAAAATGTATGGAAAAGATAAATAATTATTAGTATAAAACCTTTTAATATTTGAGACATGCTATGCATGAGTGTGTAAATTTTTAATCAAATATTAGGAGGTTTTTTATGTTGTTTAAACATGTTTATTAGCAGAATAGAGTAATATTTTGTATATTAAGAATTTAAATATAATATAGTAGATGATATAATAAAAATATATAACATTTTGGGGGGAATAGATTATGGTTAAGAAAAGGTTAGTAGCTGTAGTAATTAGTTTAGCTATGATTAGTGTAGGGAATTTTTCATATGCTCACTCAGGAGGGCATAATTCATCAGGAGGTCATCATAATAAAAATAAATCAGAGTTAACACGTTATTATTGTGGAGGACATTCAGCACATCAACACAATAAAGGTTTTTGTCCTTATGCTAGTACAAAAGAAAATTCTGGAGTAACAATATCTTCAGTACATAACGAAAAAAATCATAAAAACTATTTTGCAGAAAAAGGGTATAATAAAGGTTATGAAGATGGGTGTAAAGGGCTTTATAATTTAAGTGTCACAGAAGCCAAATCTGATAATTTATATGAAAAAGAGATTTTAAAAAGTTCATATGAAAAAGGATATTTAATTGGATACAATGAATATAAAGCAAAAAAAGTAGATGATGTAATGAAGAAGATGTTAGATATTCCAATGTTAGCAAGTATATAATAATATAGTATTTAAAAAGATATTTTCTATAAGGGAATATCTTTTTTATTGTAAAGTATAATTTTTCGTAAAAAAGTATAATAACTGAGGCGATAAATTAAAATAAAACAGATTATTTAAGTAGTTATTAATTTGAGATAGATACATTTAATATTAATGAATCTATCTCAATAAGCTAAGCTAATTTAAAGCTAAGATAAATTAATATTAATTAGCATTAAATAAACTTTCAGAAATTTTGTCAGAAGCCTCTTTATCCATTTCTTTAAGTACATGAGAATAAACGCTTAGAGTAGTACTTATATTTGAGTGTCCTACTCTCTCGGATATAACCTTTATAGGTACTTTAGAATTTATAAGTAAAGTAACATGTGAGTGTCTTAAATCATGGAATCTAATATGAGGTAATTCATTCTTTTCTAAAAATCTTTTAAATTTTTTACTCATAACATCTTCAGCAATAGGTTCACATTTCTTATTGAAAAACAACAAATTATTATTATTTCTAATGGAAGATTTTAATAAATTTTTATTCTGTTTTATTTTATATTCTTTTAATAAAGACATTAATTCTTTGGGAGAAGATATTTTTCTAACA
>OGSS01002118.1_pt1 | contig 9916 bp, 7 predicted proteins | sample 1553591 | NCBI WGS metagenome assembly OGSS01 (sample SAMEA2580061, study PRJEB22360) | human gut metagenome | biome: human gut; feature: human-associated habitat; material: faeces | place: Denmark | collected 2008/2010
CCGTCTTCAATGATTCAGGCGATACTTTTCTAGCATCACTTATATAAATTTCACGATGTGTGTAAGATTTTCTTATAAGTTTATTTTTTTTGCAAAATTCGTTCATAATGTCAAAGCTTTCTGGTTCATTATCATATGAACCTATATGAAGCATTTGAACACATAGCCCTTCATTAATAGACCCAAATCTAACTTTTTCAAGAAGATTATGAGGTTTTTTCTTCTTTACTATATCAGTAGCTTTATCCAACAGGTCTTGTGTAACAAAATCTGGCTGACGTATCATTATAGTGTAAATTAAATCTTCTTTAATAAGTACATCTAAGCCTTTACTTTTTTCTCCCTTATCCCATATACCTTCTAAAGGAAAAACCGTATAGTCAAAATACCCTTCTGGTACAATTCCTTTTTTAGGCATTGTTTTTATTGCATATGCCAAAGAATAAAGTACTCCTATTGCTTCAGTAAATTCTTTAGAATTTGGTTCTCCACTCCCTTTTAACATGATAAATTTCTGTTCTGGTATTTCAACTATTACAGGATTCTTTTTAGGTAAATATAACTCTTTATCTCTTTTTCTCCATTCATATTTCATAAAAATACCTCCATATATATTTTATACATTGATATTATCACGTTAAAAGTGACAACAGTGTGTCATAATTATAAATTATATTATAAAATCTTCATCCTCTAATTCCTCATACACTCCTTTTTGGTATCCATTACCCTTAGTTGAAAAGAAATCATGTGTTTTGGTTTCAGTGCTAAGACCATTTAATACAATTGGATTTATAGCATCTACAGTATATAGCTTCTCAAACCCTAGATTTTCTAAAGCTCTATTCGCATTGTATTTTAAAAAGTTCACAACCTCTTTTTCAAGCCCACTTTCTCTGTATATAACATTTGTATACTCTATCTCATTCTCCATAAGGCTATAAAGTATAGAATACATCTTCTCTTCTAACATCTCCTTATCCATTTTATCAAATGAATCGTATATTTCTTGTGCTAGCAATCCTATATACTTACCATGTAAAGACTCATCTCTAAGAATAAGCGATATTATTTCTCCACTAGCTACCATCTTTCCTTGACCAGATAGATACAATGGATAAAAGAATCCTGAATAAAACAAGAAACTCTCTAAAAATACACTTGTAACCATTGATAGGTATAATCCCTCTTGATTTGTAGTATTTTCGTATTGAGCTAAAACTAAATCAGCCTTTCTTTGTAATGTTGGTTCTGTTTCTATCCATTCAAATAATTCATCTATTTCTAAATTAGAAAGTAGAGTCATAAATATAGAAGAATAACTTTTTGCATGTATTTCTTCCATAGTCCCCATAAAAGACAAGACAGCTTTTCTTTGTAGGTTTTCTGTTAAACTCATCATAGATGGTATTCCATTATTCCCCTGTTTTGTATCCAGTAATGTTAAACCACCCAATACTTTTTTATATAATTCCTTTTCTTTATTACTTAGTTCATTCCATACCTTTATGTCTTTAGAAACAGATATTTCTTCAGGAAGCCAAAATTGTTTTACATTTTGTTCCCAAAAAGCTTGTGTAAATCCATCTTCTTCTCTATTCCAGTTAACTGCATTATGTATTTTATGTAAATTAAATGTCATATATTTCTCTCCCTATACTGAACACACTAGACACTCATGAGTATCTCTTGTCATTTTTGTTCTTGTGTAATATAAACTTTTCAAACCTTTTTTATAGGCATATATGTAATGTCTAGCTATATCTCTAGTTGTCTTTTCATCTGTAACAAACAGTGTTGTTGATATACCTTGGTCAACATGGTTTTGAACTGTTGCCACTAAATCTATGACCTTTCTCATATCCATCCTGTATGCTGATTGATAATACAACATATTATCATTTGTTAAAAATGGCATTGGATATATTGTAGTAGAGTCTCCATATGTTCTTACTTCTACTGGCTCAGTAATTGGCATTATACTTGATGTAGCATTTTGAACATAACTAATGCTTTGAGTTGGTGCTACTGCCATTAAATATGCATTATATATCCCTTTTTCTTTTACCTCATCCAATAATTTTGTCCAGTCTTCTTTTGTTGGTATATAAATCCCTTCAAATAATGCTCTTACCTTTTCTGACTTAGGTAGATAAGATTGTTCATAGTATTTTGATAAAACCTTGCTATTTCTTCCCTTAACATATTCTGATTTATCAAATCCTTCAAAAGTTTGATTTCTTTCTATAGCTATTTTCATAGAAGCTTTAATTGAATAGTATCTAACCATTGCAAAAAATACATTAGAAAAATCTATAGCATCATCTGAAGTATATAAAATATTTTCTCTTACTAAGTATCCATGTAAATTCATAGCTCCTAATCCTATAGAATGAGACTTGCTGTTACTATTGCTTACCGTTGGCACTGGTTTTATATCTGTGCTATCTGCTACAAATGACAGTGCTCTTATTGCTGTTTCAACTGTAGTTTCTATAGTTTTATTATCCATTACATTGGCTATGTTTAAAGAACCTAGGTTACAACTTATATCTTGTCCCCATTCATTTTTTCCTCCATACCCCTCTATTTCTGAAGGTGTTTGATATTGAAATATCTCACAACATAAGTTAGACATTTTAATAATTCCAACATCTTTTAATGTATGTTCTCTATTAGCTGTATCTATGTACACTACATATGGATATCCACTTTCTTGTTGCATCTGTGCTATTTTTGTCAACATCTGCCTAGGATTTATTTCTTTTTTTCTTATATCACTATCATTAACCAATTTATCATACCACTCATCCATTTCTATCTCATCAAGAGAAACTCCATATTTCTTATACACAGTATGAGGATAAAATGCATATGCTACTTCATTTTTTTCTGCCAACTCCATAAATTTATCTGGTATTATAGCTCCTAATGATAATGTAGCAAGCCTTATTTTTTCATCTGCATTTATCTTTTTAGTATCCATCAACAATTCAAAATCAGGATGGAATACAGTAAGGTACACCGCACCAGAACCTTGTCTAGCTCCCATTTGATTAAAGTAACTAAATGATTGTTCTAACATTTTAGCTACTCCAACAACACCTCCAGCTGCACCTTCTATATCTTTGATAGATTCGCCAGATGCTCTAAGTTTAGATAAATTTAGTGCAACTCCTCCACCAATCTTTGATAAGTGATTTGATGAAGATATAGCATACGATATACCTTCTGTACTATCTTCTACAGATAGTAAAAAACATGATACCATTTCTCCAGCCCTTTTTCTTCCAGCATTTAAAAAAGTAGGTGTAGCTGGTTGAAATTCTTGTTTTACTATTTTATCTGCCAAGTTTAAAGCTAAATCTTTATTGCCATTTCCTAGTGTCAAAGCTACAATTAACACTTTATCATTATATGTTTCTAATATTTCCTTTCCATCATTGCTCTTTAATGCATAATTTTGATAAAACTTATTTGCACTCATATATGATTGAAATTCAAACTTATGTTTATCAATCATATCATATATATTTTTAATAACATCTATGCTATACTGATTTATTACTTCTTTTGAATAATAACCTTCATCTATTAAATACTTCAATCTTTCTTCTAGGTTATTAAATTTTCTCAACTTTGGCTGTATAAATTCTTCTATGTAACTACTTAAGGCTTCCTTATCCTTTTCCAATTGGTACTTGCCTTGTTCATTTTTAATTATCACTTGATTGTTAAGCTCTATCCAATTCATTATTTACCGTCCTTTTAACATAATCTTGTGCCATAATTTCACTTAATCTGCTTATTATTTCTTTTGGTACTTATCAGTTGAAATCCCAAAATTAATCTATAATTATAGAAATGCAATAAGTATTTTTCAAAAACAAAAGCACTACATATAGTCAGTGCTTTATCTATTATATACTACATATAGTATATACACAAATTTTTTTATATCTAAACTTTTATTACTTTATAATTGACATTATTTTTATTTAAAGAAATTTTTATCAACTCAAATATAAAACAATATAAGCTTATTATGTCCTGTTTAAAAATTTAAATTATCTCTAAATAGCTTAAAAATATATTCTGATATATTGAAAAAAGTACTTTCAAGATGATATTTTATATATTATTTAGAAGTTTTTTATTTATTGTTATATAATTAAATATATGACTATTTTGCTACTACATATATAAAAATAAATTTATGAAGGTGATTTTAATGAAAACTATTTCTAAACAAGAATTAGAAAAAACACTTGAGAAACATTATTTATGGCTTAAAAACAATAATGCTGGAGAAAAGGCAGATTTAAAAGAATTAAGATTAGAAAATATGGACTTAAGAGGATACTGCTTAAGTAATATTGACTTTTCGTGGTCTGACCTTATCAATTTAAATTTAGAAAAAGCAGATTTAGAAAACTCTATTTTTAATAATTCTTATCTTTCGGATTGTTCATTAAAAAATTCTATATTAAAAAATGCAGACTTAAGTGGTGCAAATTTTAGATTTTGTGACTTATCTAACTCAGATATTAGAGGAGCTAATTTAGAAAATTCCAATTTAGAACATGCTACTTTAAATGGAGTAATATCAGATGAAAGTACTCGTTTTTTTAAATTGTATTGTCCTGAAACAGGAGCATTTATAGGCTATAAAAAATGTTTTAATTTTAGAATGGTACAATTATTAATACCCAGCGACGCAAAAAGAGTGTCTGCTACATCAAATGCTTGTAGATGTGATAAGGCAAAAGTACTGTCAATTACTAGTATAGATGGTAAAGAATCTTTTAAAAGTGCTCGTGCATATGCTGATGAAAATTTTATATATAGAGTAGGAGAAACGATTGTAGCTGAAGATTTTAATGAAAATAGATGGAAAGAATCGACTACAGGGATTCACTTTTTTTTAACTAGAGAGGAAGCTATTGGTTATCTATAAAATGCTAAAGTTTTATAAATATATAAATACATAAACAAAATAACAAAAGAGTATAGATTGTAATTTCAAAAAAATTATAATCTATACTCTTTTTTCTATAGCACATAAGTACATTTTATTTCATAAATTATAATAAATTATTTATATCTGCACTATTGATTATTTGAGAAACTTTATCTATATGTTCTATCTTACTATCCAAACTGTCATAATACTTCTTACTCTCATCTCTATTTCTAAAAGAATAAACTTTTTTATCCAATTTTAAAGCCTCTTTTATAATATCTATATTCCTCTTATTTGTCTCTCCTACACTAAATCCTGTATCTATTATAATCTTGGAATCATTTAAATTTCTAATAGCCAAATCGAAACTCTCATCACTTATAGGCTCAAATGGATTTTCTGTAAACATCTTTATCCCCATAGTTCTACCAATTTCATAATCAATATCATTTTCATGTATTATTCCAGAATACAGACCTATACCTTTTTTAGTAAAAGCTCTATAAATTGGTGTTGCTTTACCCCCACCACCAATTATAAAAACTTCATTTTTAGATTTATTACTAATTTCTACTGAACCTAAAAGACTATTAAAGTTTTTATCATCCAATTCATAAAGCGAATTTATAATATCCTCATCTACTACATCTTCAGGCTGGCCATAAGCTATGACTTTATTATTTTTTATAAGAGCAACTTTATCACAACTTTTTAATGCTATGTCTATTTCATGCAATGAAAGTATTACTGATATTGACTTTTCCTTACTTAATTTTTTCAGTATGTTTATGAGTTCCAATCTATGTTTTATATCCAAGTGAGTTGTAGGCTCATCTAATATAATTATTTCTGGTTCTTGAACAAGAGCCCTTGCAACCAACACCTTTTGTTTTTCTCCATCACTTAGTTCATCAAAATATCTTTTCTTTAAATGTAAGGCATCTACAGACTCCAATGCTTCATCTACCATTATTAAATCTTTCTTAGATAGACTCCCAAAAAATCCTGTATATGGATACCTTCCTATATTGACTATATCTTGTACAGTCATTAAATCACCTAATAATCTATTTGTAAGTACTAAAGCCATTTTTTTTGATAATGCTTTTCTTGATATACAATTTATGTTTACACCATTCAAATATATTTCACCTTTTATTGGTGATATAAGTTTAGATAAGGACCTTAATAGGGTAGTTTTTCCAGCTCCATTACTTCCCAAAAGACATAGTATTTCCCCATTTTTTACTTCTACATTTATATTACTTATAACAACTTTGTTATTGTATCCTACACTTAAATTATTAGTTTTCAACATGTCTAAGCCCTATCCTTCCTTTTCACCAATAACATTACTACAATTGGAGCTCCTAATAAAGATGTTATCGTACTTATTGGTAATTCTACTGGTGATAAAATTACTCTTGATATTAAATCACAAAGAGCTGTAACTATACTGCCTAAAAATATTACTACTGGTATCAAAACTCTATTATCTGATGTTTTAAGTATCAATTTTGAAATTTGTGGCACTGCAAGTCCAATAAACCCTATAGGTCCTGCAAATGCTGATACTATTGCTGCTAATATACTAGATATAAATACTATCAAAACTCTAAAAAATCTTATATTTATGCCAATACTTTTTGCATACTCTTCTCCTAGTAAAAAAGCATTTAAAGGTTTTATTATGAATACAGTCATCAAAAGACCTAATATACCAACTATTATAAGTATTTCTACCTTTTCCCATGTAAATCCAGAAAAACTTCCCATAGACCACATAGTAAATTCTTTTAATTTATCACTATTTGCAAATGATTGTAACACATTTGTTATACCACTACATACATATCCGGTCATAATTCCTATTATTAAAAGAGTTGTTATATTCTTTACCTTATTTGCAAATAAAATGACTATAGACATTACAATTAAAGCTCCTATAAAAGCTGCTACAAATATACTCATTGAATTTACACTCTCAAATCCCAATGTGTATCCTCCCAAAATCATGAGAGCTACTGATAAAGTAGAACCTGAAGATACTCCTAATATATACGGTTCAACTATTGGGTTTTTAAAAAATATCTGTAATAAAATACCTGATACTGCTAGGCATGCTCCACCTACCATGGTTGCAAGTACTCTAGGGATTCTTATATTGTATATTATTTTATAATGTTCTGTATTATCCATACCTCTTAATACAACATCTATTACTTCTTTAAATTCAATTTTTACAGAGCCAAATGCTACACACACTAAAAAAGTAAGTATCATACTTATAATTAATACTATAAATATTGTCGTATTCCTTATTCTCATTTTATTGATAAAATCCATTTGTATACTCCTCTTAGCAAAGCTATATTAACTAAAATCTATAAAACCTATCTTTTTGTGTCCTCTCTGTACTATTTATCATAATTTATATAATGTTTGATTTTTTCACCTGTAGTACCTGGGTGGAACATCTCAACTAAATCTACTATTAATTCGTCTGTCTTATCTACTGATTGATAATAATCTGGAGCAAACACCCATAAGTTTCCGTTTTTTACAACATCCAAATCAGCCAATACAGGTGCACTAGATTTTATAGAATCTAAATTTGGTGCATAATCTGAACTTGATGAGTATACAAATATATCTGCATCTTTTGCAACTTCATGCAATTGTTCAATACTTACTCGCCCTTCATTTGAATCTATTGAAGCACATGCATTTATTCCACCAGCCATTTTTATCATATTATCCACATATGAATCTTTAGGAGCTATATAAGCACTTCCTTCATATACAGATGCCCATACAACTTTAGGTTTAGCTTTGTTTTTTATTTTTTTACTTACTTCTTCTACCTTTTGTACAGTTTTATTTAGTTCACTAGTAGCCATATCTTCTTTATCATAAAATGCAGCTATTAAACTTGTCCACTCCATTCTTCCAAATGGATTTTGCTCTTTATACTCATTGTCTACAACATAATTAAGCCCTAATTCTTTTAATTTGTCAATAAATTTTGTATCAGCCTCTGATAAACCACTACTCACTATAGTTAAGTCAGGATTTAAGTCTACTATTTTTTCATAATCTGGTGCTAAATTTGAACCAACGTAATGTATTTTTCCATCTTTCATTAAATCTTTAATTTCTTTAATAGTCCAGTACTGCTCTTCTGTTGTTACTGCTTTTATACTATCTAGTTCATCTATTGTTCTCAGAGAACAAGCCTGTGTTGTAGATGCTATTAATACATTGTCCACAGGCGTTCTAACTATATTAGCATTTTTATATTTTTCAGGAATTTTAATCTTCTTTGGGATTAAAATCAGTTCTCGATTATCTCCATCAGTTACTTTTTTAATTCCATCTTCTAAATCTTCAACACTAAATCCACTAGCATATTTTAATTCTAATTTCTTACCAGTACTAGCTTGTTTATTCTCTTTGTCACTTTTACTACACCCTATAAGACCTCCTACCATAAAAATTACCATAGCAATTAAAAAAAACTGCTTTAAAACATTTGATTTAAATTTCATCTCTTTCACTCCAATATCTTATTTTTTATGAGTGGCTAAAAAACTTTAATAAGATATACCTTTTAAAGTATATCTTATTAAAGTTATATTAAACCATCTTTAACAAGTATAACTTTTTAATAAAATTATAGTGAATTTTGATTTCACATGCAATTAACTACTTATACACTTAACTACCTACGACAACGTTTGAAGTGGCATCTTCTTTGTCAAAATAGCTATTGTTATTAGTATCTCCAAGCTAATAGGATAGTTCCCAACACTTACGATTAGCATCTGAGTCACTACGTTGGCAAACTAATAGAAATATAACATTTATTTGATGATGCTTTAGATACAGTACAACTCTATCAAATTGCCTATGTTGTTTTATCCTAATCATTGATTTTAATTTAAGCAGTTTTATATACCCATTTCTATATGCACAATATCTTTTGAGTAACGTGTTGACAAACTATTTTGGTTAGTAGTATAGCTATGATAGTTAATTTTCTTTGATAGATAAGTCCGTTACATCCAAAATTCTTAGGAAAATATTCCTTTTATTCACTGTTTGTATAAACCTGTACTTATAAGCTCTTAACATATTATCACTATTCTTCTTGATTTTCTATGTATTGTTCCAAATCTTCCAATGTTGCACCACCAGTTGTTACTAAACAATAACTTTTACTCCAAAAGTATTCTTTCCATAAGTATTTGCGGATACTTGGAAACTCATTCTTTATCCTTCTGCTTGATGCAGATTTATAGGCATTTAATAACTTGGAAATTTCTGTATTAGGCTTTGCTTTGAATAATAAGTGAACATGGTCAACATAATGATTCCATTCTATCAACACCACCCCATAATTTGGTGCAATATCTACAAATATATCTTTTAGTCTATCAGATATAGAATCATCTATTACTTTTCTTCTATATTTTATACACATAACTAAATGATAATGCAATAAGAAGACTGAATGATTATTACTATCTAATTTCATTATAATTACTTCCCTTCAGCTTTTACTACTAAATTAATGATATAATACGTTTTTATGAAAATCAAGTAAAAAAAAGAACCTATCAATTATGCTTACATCCTTAACTTTCTTAAATAAATACAAAAAACTGACAACTAAAAATTGTCAGTTTTTATAACTATACACTAAAATAAATTGTAATCTATAGGGAATGATACCTTTATGACTGTACCAACATTTACTTTTGATTCTAATATTAAACCTAAACCTAACTTATTACATAACTTTTTACATAGATATAATCCTATTCCAGTACTTTTTCCAAATACTCTTCCATTCTCTCCTGTAAACCCTTTTTCAAATACCTTATTAATATCTCTCTCTACTATACCTACTCCATTATCTTCTATAGTTAACACTATTGAGTTTTCTACCCT
>OGSS01002121.1_pt1 | contig 9872 bp, 7 predicted proteins | sample 1553591 | NCBI WGS metagenome assembly OGSS01 (sample SAMEA2580061, study PRJEB22360) | human gut metagenome | biome: human gut; feature: human-associated habitat; material: faeces | place: Denmark | collected 2008/2010
AGCTGAGCTACGGCATGATGGTGACAGCCAGCCATAATCCGGCCATCTATAACGGAATCAAGGTGTTTACATACGGGGGCCGGGATGCGGACGAGAAGCAGACAGAGGAGATAGAGTACTACCTGGAACAGGCGGAGGAATGCTATGTTCCTAATGAGGAGGAAAACGGGCAGATGCCGCCGCCATCCTATCTGGAGCTTGTAAGGCAGGGCATGGTCAGGGAGATCAATCCCATGAATGAGTATCTGGATAACATCATTTCCGTGATAAACATGGATGCCATCAAGGAGCGTGATTTGCGCATTGCCATTGACCCCATGTACGGCGTGAGCCTGACGGCTCTGAGCACCATTTTATCCATTGCAAGGTGCACCATAGAAACCATTAACTCCAGGCACGATACCCTGTTCGGCGGAAAGATGCCGGCGCCGACAGAGCGGACTCTAAGGAATCTCCAGAACTATGTGCTGGACCGGTATTGTGACATCGGTATTGCCACGGACGGGGACGCGGACCGGCTGGGTGTCATCGATGACCAGGGGCATTATCTCCACGCAAACGACATACTGGTGATGCTCTATTACTATCTGCTGAAATACAAGGGATGGCGGGGACCTGCCGTGCGCAATCTGGCGACCACCCATGTGCTGGACAAGGTGGCGGAGAGCTTTGGGCAGAAATGCTATGAGGTACCGGTGGGATTCAAGCATATATCCGCTAAAATGCAGGAGACGGATGCCATTATAGGCGGCGAGTCCTCAGGGGGGCTGACGGTAAAGGGCCATATACACGGAAAGGACGGTATCTATGCGGCAACCCTTCTGGTGGAAATGATAGCTGTCAGCGGTAAGAAGCTGTCGGAGATAGCGGCGGATATCAGAAAGGAATACGGAGCCATCCACATGGCGGAGCGGGATTACAGGTTTACGCCTGAGGAAAAGGAACGAATCCATAACATCCTTATGGAGGAAAGGAAGCTTCCGGAAATGCCTTTTGAGACAGACCATGTTTCTTATATGGACGGGTGCAAGGTATACTTTAAGAACGGCGGCTGGGTTATCGCCAGGTTCTCAGGTACGGAGCCGTTGCTCCGCATATTCTGTGAGATGGAGCATGAGCCGGATACGGTCATGGTGTGCAATCTGTTTGAAGAATATCTGGGGCTGTAGGAGCTGGAAAGACAGGAGATGTGAAAATGGTAATCAAACCCCATCATTTTATGGATATCCTTGGCCTGGACGAGAAGGCGGTGTATACGGCAGAGGAATTGTGCCGGATGATGGGGGCCCATCCGGAGCTTGTGACGGAAGTCTGGAAGGAGGAAGCAGATGCCTGCCGTGAGACGGTGTGGAAGCGGGAGCAGCTGTTTGGGGCAGGGGTAAGGAAATATCTGGACCAGGGTAGTGAGGTTATAGGATAAGTTTTCTATACGGTTATGTATGAGGAATGAGGAAGGCTGCGGTTTCGCTGGCATGTGCCGGTGGAATTGCAGCCTTTTTTTGTGGATAAAGATGTAACTGTTTTGTATCGGATGTGGAAAAAGGGATGCCGGCAGACGGTAAGTCTGATTCTTCCATAAAAAAAGAGGGGGAAGGGGGTGAAATTGGCGGATTATTTACCTGGTTTTTGTATCAAAGTTGTAAAATTGTTTCTGGACTCTTGGTTCAAATGGTATAATGAGCCTAATTACTTTATTTTACAGGTCAATATATACAATCACAGATTATAAGTCTCCGGGCAGAAAATGGGCTCAGACTAAAGATGAGGAGGTACTGGTAATGGGGAAGGTGTCGGGGGAAAAGAAAAAGAGCAGATTAAGAGGCTGGGTATTCTGGCCTCCGTTTTTAGTGCTGCTGATGGTATTGGTTCTGGGGTTTGTGTCCCAGGATGCATTTTTGAAGGTGGTCAACGGGGTAAAGGACTGGATCTGGGGGAACTTTAAATGGCTGTTTTCCGGTTATGGACTGGCAGCGGTGGCGGTATGCTTCTATGCCTGCTTTTCTGAATTTGGAAATACAGTGATTGGCGGAAAGGATGCCAAACCAATACTGGGTAAATTCAACTGGTTTGCAATCAGCCTGTGTACAACCATTGCTGCCGGCCTTATGTTCTGGGCAGCCGCGGAGCCGCTGTATCTTATGAGCGACCCGTCGCCGTTTTTTGGTATAGAGCCCAACTCGCCCCAGGCGGCTGTTTTTGCCATGGCCCAGATGTATCTGCACTGGGGCATTACGCCCTATGCAATCTATGCCCTGGCGGCAACCGTATTCGCGTTTACCTATTACAATATGAAAAAACCGTTTTCTTTGGGGGCCTGTATTTCGCCGTTGCTGGGGGAACGGGCCACCAAGGGAAGGCTGGCGGATATCATTGACGCTCTCTGCATCTTCATACTCTGCGCAGGTATGTCGGGTTCTCTGTCCACAGGGGCTTTTTCCGTGGCGGGAGGTATATCCAACATAACAGGAATACCCACCAACAGCATTATGCTGATAATCGTCATGGCAGCCATTATCCTGGTCTATACCATATCGGCGTCTTCCGGTATCATGAAGGGGATTAAGTGGCTCTCCAGCTTTAATGTATATATTTTTTCATTCCTGATTCTGTTCATTTTCCTGTTTGGGCCCACGAAATTCATACTGAATTTCGGCACGGAATCAGTGGGTGAGCTGATGGACTCCTTCTTTATGCGCAACCTGTTTACGGATTCCATGAACCTGGGCAACAGCTCCTGGTCCAGTCTGGGTAATATGAAGGTGGGATACTGGGCCAGTTATCTGGCCTGGGCTCCTGTTACAGCCCTGTTTTTGGGAAAGCTGGCCAGGGGATACAAAATCAGGGATTGTATCATCATAAATCTGTTTGTGCCCACTGTTTTTTCCATGATTTGGGTCTCCATATTTGGCGGTACGGCTATCCACATGCACATGCAGGAAAGCCTGATTCCCCTGCTGGAGACTTCAGGGGCAGAATCCATTGTTTATAAACTATTCGAGGTGCTTCCGCTGAGGCAATTGTGTATTCCCGTGTTCGTGCTGGCAACCTTCATATCTTTTGTCACGGCCGCGGACTCCAATACCAATGCAATCGCCTCTGTGTGTACCTTTGGAATGTCCGAGGAGGAGATGGAGGCCCCGGCGGGCCTTAAGATACTCTGGGGCGTGATAATCGGTGTCATGGCGGCAGTTATGGCTGTATTTACAGGGGTGGGAGGTGCCAAGACTCTTGCCAGCATAGGTGGTTTTCCCTCTATGTTTCTGCAGATAGCGTCCTGCGCCGCATTGATTAAAATTATGCGAAATCCGGAGAAATATGATAAATGCCGGCAGGATACACGGAGGGGAAAGCAGGCTGAGGGGGAGGGAAAACATGTACCGGATACTGATTGCGGAAGATAATAAAGCGATTTCCAATTTAATTAAGACCCATTTGTCCTTTGCCGGATATGATACCAGCCAGGTTTATGACGGGGAGTTTGCCCTGGAGATTTTGGAGGCAGAGCCCTTTGATTTGCTGATTCTGGATTTGATGCTGCCAAAGGTAAGCGGGGTGGACATACTGGCCAGGGTAAAGGACTGCCAGATGCCTATTATTGTAGTGACTGCCCTGGACGATTTGAGCAGCAAGGTTCAGTGCCTCCAGGTGGGAGCAGATGACTATATCACAAAACCATTTGACAGCATGGACCTGTTAGCCAGGGTTGGGGCGGTGCTGCGCCGGTGCCGCCGCCGTCCCGTGCCCCTTAATGTCAGGAATATCAGCGTGGATCCGGACCTGCACCGTGTGCTCAAGGATGGAAAGGAGACAGAGCTGACACCCAAGGAATTCGACCTGCTGTACTACCTGTGCTCCAACTGCGGTAAAGTGCTCACCAGAAGGGAAATTCTCTCCGATGTATGGGGATATAACTATGTGGGGGAGACCAGGACTGTGGATATCCACATCCAGAGGCTGAGGAAAAAGCTGGATTGGGAAAATGCCATTCAGACCGTGACAAAGGTGGGGTATCTGCTTAAGGGGAGTGATGACAGATGAAACTTTGGCAGAAAATATTCCTGGGCGCGTTTATAGCCAGTGTGGCCATTTTCTTTTTCTGCGGATTCTATATTGTGGTGACCGGTCTGCATTTTACGCTGGAAGGGGAGATGGAGAGAACGGAGTACTACCAGTCGGTATATGCCCGGAAAATAGAGGCCTTTTTCCAGGAAAAGGAAGGTGAAAACAGCCTGTCAGGGTTTATGGATGGTTTCCGGGAAGAGCTGGCGGGCGAGGGCAGGTATCTGCAGATCTGGGCAGGGGAGGAGCTTATATATGACAGCTTTGAAAAATTCCCACCCGTTCCCCGCTACACCTTTGTGGAGGGGCAGGCAGCGTACACGCCTACTTATATGAAGGATATAGGGGATTCCAGGTATCTGTACGTGGAGTCCGAATTTCCCTGTGACAATACCATACATAAGGTGGTGATGATTAAGGATTTATCTGATATATATAAATCCTGCGACATGCAGCTGAATATTTTCTTTGCCCTTTGCCTGATACAGGCTTTTCTCACAGCCATGATTATGTTTCTCATTACCAAGAGAATTACCTCGCCCATTGAAGGGCTGAATGAAGCGGCAAAACTCATGGCCCAGGAATCCATTCCCATTAAGCTGGCTGTTGAGGGGGAGGATGAAATCAGTGAACTGTCCCATAATTTTAATCTTATGTCTGAGGCCATCAACCGGAACATTGATGATTACAAACAAATTGTGGGCAATTTGACCCATGAAATTAAAACCCCTCTCACATCCATCATAGGTTACGCAGAGCTGCTTAAGAATCATGAATGTGACAAGGAGCTTCAGGAACAGGCATTGGATTATATACTGGAGGAAGGGAAACGGCTGAATTCCATAACCCGGAAGATGATTAAGCTGTCGCGTATACAGCCGGGGCTGTTAAACATTGAGCGCCAGGATGTAGGAAAAATGCTGGAGACGTCACTGATGGCCGTGAGGATGAAGGCAGACCAGAAGGAGATTCATTTTACGTTGGATATCCCGGAAGGAATTTTCTGTTATGGTGACAGGGAGTTTCTTATCACTATGATGGAAAATGTCCTGGACAATGCAATCAAGGCTTCCCGTGAAGGCGGAGTAATTGAAGTCAGGGCGGCCGGAGAAGGGGGAGCGCTGGAGTACATCCAGGTAACCGATCATGGAATCGGAATCCCGGCCCACATTCTGGATAAGATAGACCAGCCGTTTTTTAAGGGGGATAAGGCCCACAGCCAGGGGGGAGACGGTTTTGGTATGGGGCTGGCCATCTGTAAATCGGTGATGCAGCACCATCACGGCTCGCTGAAATATGAGAGCCAGGTGGGAGCATACACCACGGTTACTATGAAGTTTCCTGCTGCTGATTACCACCGCCTGGAGTCACCGGAACAGAATGACCAGGCAAAAACGGACTCTGTGTGGGTGTATGAGGCATCTAATATCATACGCTGACAAGGGGAGCCCGGCAGATTGTATCAAAGCTGTAACCAAACTGTTGTCTTTTGAACAAGAAGACGGCAGTTTGATTTTTATACGGTATAATGAGAGACAAGTTGAGACGCGTATCAACAAAAAGCAAGAGAATACTGTACAAAAGGGGGTTTTATAGTGAACAGTAATAAAAAATTTGATGTGAAAAAGTGGACATCCCTGTTGGTGCTCTGCTGCGGTACAGGTGTTATTTTCCAGCTCCCCTATATCCGGAACACATTTTATATTCCTCTGGTGGAGGCCCTTAATTTAAGCAATGAGGAATTCGGAGCACTTTCCACATCCTATGCAACCATTTCCATGATATGTTATTTCTTCGGCGGGTGGATTGCAGACCGTGTATCCCCAAGGAAGCTGCTGACCATCTCCTTCATATCTACGGGTCTGGTGGGACTGCTGTTTTCCACCTTCCCAAGCTATGGCACCATGAGGCTGATATTTGCGGCCTTTGGCGTGACCACCGTACTTACATACTGGTCAGCGCTTATCAAGGCAGTCCGGTGCCTGGGGGACAGCAATGAACAGGGCCGCCTGTTTGGCATCCTGGAGGGGGGACGAGGCGTTGTGTCGGCAACGGCTGTGTTTGTGCTTCTGGGGCTTTTTAACAGCCTGGGAGGCGGAAAGTTCGGATTGAGCTGGGTGATTCGCTCCTATGCCCTGCTGGCAATCATAGTTGGCATTGCCCTTTGGTTCCTGATTAAGGATAAGAAGGAGGATGTGGTAAACGGTACAAGTCTGGTGCAGCAGATTAAGAGCGTACTCCTGATGCCCAAGATGTGGATGATATGTCTTATCATTTTTACAGCTTATTCCATTTATGCAATCCTCAGCTTCCTGCCGCCTTATATGGTATCCGTATACGGCATGTCCAAAAATTTCAGCGTCCAGATAGGGGGCATCCGCTACATCATACAGTTTGCAGGGGGAATCACAGGCGGTTTCCTGGCTGATAAGATTGGTTCCAGGATAAAGACAGTCCTGTTGGGGTATACGGCTATTATCGCATTTCTGATCGTGTTCCTGCTTACCCCGCAGCAGCCTTCACTGGCCATGCTCTGCGTCTTTGATTTCATTCTGTTAAATGTAACCGTGTATGCGGTGAGAGGCATTTACTTTGCGGTTATAGATGAGGCCCAGATTGACCGTTCTGTCACAGGCGCGGTTTCCGGTATGGCTTCCTGTATCGGTTATCTTCCTGACGTGTTTTTGTATACCATGATTGGACGCTGGATTGACCAGGGAGTACAGGGGTACCGTTCCATGTTCCTGTACGGCATCGGAACATGTATCGTAGGCGCCGCAGTGGCTGTTATCCTTATTAAGAGCATCAGGAAAATCCCGGCTAAGGGTTAAGGGAAATAAAAAAATTCAATGTAAAATCGGAGGTATTTTATGAAAATCACAGGTATTGAAATCAAACAGTATGCAAAGCCGCTGGACCCGCCGTTCCTGGCATCATGGGATCCCAACCCGCGTGTGAAATTCGCGTCCACCATTGTGTATGTATACACAGACGAGGGAATCACGGGAATCGGATCCGGCGATCTGATGACAGGCTTTGCGGGCCACGAAAAATTCTTCATTGGCAAGGATCCGTTTGAGATGGAAAATCATAACAAAGTCATAGACAACATTGATTTTCATTATGGGAGATGCTGGCCTTTAGATATCGCTCTCTGGGATATCATAGGAAAGAAGTGCGGACAGCCTATATATAAGCTTCTGGGAGGGAAACAGGATAAGATAAAGGCATATTGCTCCTGCGGGGCCAGGATTCCGGCAGAGGAAAGGGCTGAGAAGGCCAGGGAATATGTGGAGATGGGATTTAAGGCAATGAAAATCCGTTTCCATCATGAGGATGTAAGAGAGGATATCAAGGTGGTAGAGGCTGTCCGGGAGGCCATTGGAGATAAAATGGAAATTATGGTGGACGGCAACCAGGCATGGAAAATGCCGTGGGATGTGGAGCGTATCTGGGATTTGAAGAAGGCGGTGAAGGTTGCCAGAGAGCTGGAAAAGCTGGGAGTATACTGGCTGGAGGAACCACTTCACCACGCAGATTACGACAATCTGGCCCGCTTAAGGGAGATGACCGATATCCGGATTGCGGGCGGCGAGATGAACCGCAGATGGCATGATTTCAGGGATTTGGCGGATAAGGGAAGCTATGACGTGTATCAACCTGATACGGTGCTGTGCGGCGGCTTTACCCGCACCAGGAAGATTGCCGACTATGTGCAGTCCAAGGGAGCTGTGTTCTGTCCTCACACCTGGTCCAATGGGGTGGGCCTTCTGGCTAACCTTCATATGGCCTGTGCTGTCAGCGACGCGGAGTATCTGGAATACCCGTTTGACCCGCCTGTATGGACGGTTGACCGCAGGGATTACATCCTTAAGGAGGAGGATCGGGTCTTAGTTGACAAGGACGGCTACATGCATGTTCCGCAGAAACCGGGACTGGGATTTGAGCCGGATGAGGAAGCTCTGAAGGAATATGAGATTAAGGATTATTATGTAGGTGAATAGGATATATAAGTGAATAGGATATGTAAGTGAATATTTGGAGACCATAAGGGCGTTCCCTGTTCAGCCAGGGGGCGCCCTCAGGCATGTACCGGGACTGGCTGCAAAATCAATAAGCCGCCACAAACCGCACATAGGCCCGGTCGTCAAAACTTTGGTTTCCTTTTACAAGCCCTTTTGTTCCTCTGTTTTCCCGGAGGCACTGAGGGTCTTTTTGTAATAGCTCCTCCAATGCCTCCTCGCTTTCTGCCAGGGTACCCTTTAATACGGGGTAGCCGTCGCTGGACAGCACCACCTGGGTCCGGGGCGGGACAGGATAGACGGATACATGGTGAGAATGAATGGGAAAACCGTCAAGCACATCATAACCATAGGGCCGGTCCTGGTTGGCCAGTTGGAATTGGCGGCGCAGCAGAGGAAGGATACAGGCCCTACCCGGGTCATGCCGGGCTAAATCATCCTCGGATCCGCCTAAAATAAGTTCTGCCCGGTTATAGAGACAGCGGATTTCTGTCAACAGGCTGTCAATTTCCTTGGTGTGGCAGTGAAGGGTATCCCCTATAAGGCATTGACAGTCCCCAAAGGCCCACACCTCCCTTTTTTCACAGCTATACAGGATGATGACTGCCTGGAGCCGTTCCTCTGGGTGGTCCCTCAGGAATTCGCGCCGGATGCCGCCGGCATCTGCCAGGGCCTGGTTTAAATATTCCATTGCAGAGGCAGCATCAATGCCTGGTTTCATTGTTTTAAGGGCCTGTGCCAGTATCTCCCTGGCATAGCGCCCGCTGGTCATGGGAGGGAGGAAACCAGATTCGCCCTCTGACGGATCCGGCCATGTAAGCGTACCTTTGCTGGTGACACCGTCTATGACAGCGATAAAGTCATTGCTGATAAAAAGACCGTCCTCGCATTTGCGCTGGTCCGGATATTTGGAACAGATATATTGTTCTATGATTTGGACACCCATATTGTTTGCCTCCGTTTAAGGATAATTCCTGCGTTCTGTCTTAAGGGTAACACGGGGCAGGAATGATTTCAATGGCTTCGTCAATGGAAAAATAGGTTTTTCTCTGGTATAATGAAGCAAATGGGACTGATGGGCATTGTGGCGCCAATGCCGGGAGGGGGACAAAAAAGTTATGAGAGGCATAAAACGAGCTGGGAGTGACGTAAAAGCAGCTGCGCGGGGCATAAAAGCGGCAGCAAAAGGCTTACAGTCAGCGGCTGCCCGCGCGGACAGGGCAGCCGGCGGAAACCGAAATATGGCGTTCTGCGCTATATGTCTTTTCTGTGCGGCTGTTCTTTCCTCGTGCCAGCCGGGGACGGAGACAGCTCCCATGCCGGCTGTGCCGGACCTGGTTCTCTATACGGCTCAGGAGGAAGAGATATATGAACCTATCATCAAGGAATTTGAGGAGCGTACCAACCTGATGGTGAAGGTGGAGCAGGGGTCTTCCGAGGAGATGACAGGAAGGCTGGAGGATGAGGGGGAAAAGCCGGATTGGGATGTGGTGTTCGGAGTGGGGATAGAGACTCTGGAACAGTCAAAGGAACATTGGCAGGTATATAAAAGCCCGGAAGCAGCATTCATAACAGAGAGCTTCCAATGTGAGGATAACCGGTGGACCAGCTTCTCCGCCCTGCCCCTGGTCATCATGTACAATACAAATGTGGTGACCTACCGCGAACTGCCGGTGGGATGGGACAGCCTGCTGGAACCCAGGTGGAAGGGAAGGATTGCCTTTGTGGACCCGCGGCGGTCTGATGTGTATTCGGCTGCCCTTGTGACGGCTGTCCATACATGGGAGAAAA
>OGSS01002125.1_pt1 | contig 9831 bp, 8 predicted proteins | sample 1553591 | NCBI WGS metagenome assembly OGSS01 (sample SAMEA2580061, study PRJEB22360) | human gut metagenome | biome: human gut; feature: human-associated habitat; material: faeces | place: Denmark | collected 2008/2010
TACGGAATCGGAAAAAAGGTGGCTAACTGCGTGTGTCTTTTCGGCCTCCACCACACAGATGCGTTTCCAGTGGATACATGGATCGAAAAGATCCTGATGGAACAATATTTTGACAGAAAAAAATACCGCCGCATCCCCAAAAACCGCCTCTGTGAAACCATGGCGGAGGATGTGTTCGGGCGGTACAGCGGCTGTGCCGGTATCATGCAGCAATATATTTTTTATTATGAGCGCAGTGTCAGACAGGGGCGGGAGTGAGCTGCGTCACTCCATAAGCCGCCCCATGGACGGGCGCAAGCGTCCTGCCACCGTAACAGCCAGGATGCAGAGTATATAGTCCGGAATCATGGTGGGCAGGCAGTATACCGCAAAGATAGCGCCCCATCCCACTGTATCGGGAGTCACCACCACAAAGTGGGTGATGAAGTAAAAGTAAAGGATTCCCATTCCGTAATAGATCACATAACCCACCGTGGCGCTGAACAGGCAGGGTCCTGGCTTTGTGGCGTGCGTCCACTCCACCAGCTTCCCCATCACATAGGCTGCCAGGGCAAATCCCAGCAAAAAACCAAAGGTGGGGCGTATCAGATAGGAAGGGCCTCCTCCCCGGGCAAAAACAGGGATTCCCACCAGTCCGATCAGCAGATAGGTGGACACGCTGAGGAAGGCCCTTCTGGAGCCCAGCAAAAGTCCTGCTAGGAGCACAAAGAACCACTGGAGGGTGAAATTCATGGTATCCGCCCCCACCGGTATGACTATCTTAATAAAGGCCCCCACTGCTGTCAATGCCGTAAACAACCCGCATACTGTCAGGTCCCTTGCTATCCCGTGGCGCTGTGCCATTGTATGGCTTCCTGTGCTGCTTCCCTGTCTCATTCACTCAACTCCTTCTGTCTCATCCAAGTGTGCCTGCCGGACCAATCACATCATGCCCAGCTCAAATATCTTCCATTTTTCCCGCAGCCCGTCTTCCCTGCCCACAGCAAAGTCTCTGGTGTACTCACCATCCCCCCACTGCGGGGATTTCTCAAGGGCCTTGGGAGACCATTTCTGGGTAAAGGAAACCCGGACTATCTTGTACTCCTTATATCCTAAGGAAGCCGCCAGCTGGTCATAGCGGGCCTTCTGGTCCTCGTATTCCTCCCGGGGCAGGGTCTCAAATCCGTGGACAATGTACTCCTGTATATAATATCCGTCCTTAAAATCCCTGTCCTCCTGTTCGAAATTCAGGGCCTCCAGCTGATTTTGGGGAAACAGCCTGCTGCACATGTCAAACTGCCCCAGGCCCTTATACTTATAAAACCAGGCAGCTGTCATCTGAGGCATGTCCGCTGGCATGGACTCAAATTTCACATGCCTGGGAAGGACCTCGTCCTGCACCGTATATTCACTTACAAGCTTTTCTCCGCCCTTTGCCTTGTTGGCTGCAGCCACCCCGAACATGATAGCCAGGCAAAGCAGGGTCAGGCCGCAGATTCTGACGGCCTGGGGCGATATGCTGCGTCTGCTCATCTTATGCATCCTTTCATAGCCTTTTAACAGCGGGCCTGGGACATTTCCCTGTGTTCCAGGCAGCACTTGCGAATTCCCTCGGAAGTATTGAAGAACCGTATCCCGTGGGATTTTATCTTGCCCGTATCCATGGTCAGATTCCTGGGGCAGGAGGCAAACCGCTCGTTGTTGGGTTTCAACAGGCTGATGGAATCGCTTCCTGACAGTTCCCTGAGAAACAGCCTGGCCGTATCAAAGGTGTTGTACCGGTTCTCACTTCCAAAATTGTAAATGCCTCCGGGAAGCCCCATAGCTTCCTCCAGATGACGCACCACTTCCCACACATAGGTGATTCCCCTGTAATCATGAACAGGAAACTCCACCTCCTGCCTTTCCTTTAACGCGTCCATCAGCCTCTGCAAAAGACCCTGGCCCGCTACCCTGACCCTGGACGGGGCGTCATACATCCATGTTAGCCTGAGGGCCACCGCATCCGGCAGGTATGTGAGCATGGCTTCCTCAGCCCGTTTCTTGTCTTTTCCATACACATTTCCCGGCTTTCCCTCACTGCCCTCACGGTTGGGCTCCAGGGAATGGGATGTATTGTAAATCTGGTCAGAGCTGGTAAATATCATACGGCTGCCCGCGTTCCTGCATGCCTTGGCCAGATTGACGGTTCCCCTCACATTGACATGCTCTGAGAGGACCGGATTTCTTTCGCATGCACCTGTGTTTGAAATTGCCGCGCAGTGCAGGACATAATCCGGCCGTATGGCCTTAACAAAGGCGGAAACCGCCACAAAATCCTCAATATCCAGTTCCCTGTGTGTCACCCCCACTGCCTCATATCCATCCCTGCCACTAAAATATTCACAAATCCGGGAGCCGAGAAATCCCCCTGCTCCGGTTATCAATAAGCGTCTGTTCATTCTGTTTTTATGCCTTTCTACAGATATGATAACATTATAGCCTACTAATTCTTACAATTCTTTACGGTTTTCTTAATATTTTAACAGGCTCTTCTTTAATATGTAATGTCCTCCAGGGAAATCATCTCATATTCCGTGCTGTATTCCTCTTCCAGAAGGCTTCTGTCCCCATATTCCGCCTCTCCCATCTGGTTGTCATAGGGGTCATTCCTCAAATGGTCCATAGGCGGTTCAAACTCATACCCGAACTCCCTGGCTGCCGGAAGGCGGAAGGGATCCAGGTTTCCAAAGTAAAAGTCCCATCTCTCTGTCTCCCCCTCCCGCCAGGCCGCCCCTCCGAAGGAACAGTCCGCATAGCGCCAGCCATGGGATACCGTATAAAACTGCGCCCAGTCATGGCAGCTGATTTCATAGGGTGATGTATACAGCCCTGCCTGCCATCTGGCCGGAATGTCCGCAGCACGGCAAAGGGTGATAAACAAAAGAGCCTGTACGCCGCAGTCTCCCTTCATGGACGAGGCCGCATACTGCGGAATATGGGTCAGGGTAAAGTAGCTCCGCACAAATGAATACATCACATGGGTGGTGATATAGTCGTATATTCTTCTGGCCTTCTTTAAGGGTTCCTGTTCCTCCCCCACGATTTCAGCCGCCAGTTCCCGTATCAGGGGCGTGAAGCATATATGGGGCTCCTGCTGCGCCAGCCAGGCATCCGCAGTCTCTGCAAAACCATTTTGCCCGTGTTCCCGGCTGCCACGTTCCAGGCTGCCACGATCCGGGCTGCCCTGTTCCAGACCGCTGTGGGAGAAATCCAGATATGTTTCCCGGTTCTCAAAGGAAAACTCCACCGAATATTTCTGCCCCTTCCTGTGTTTTGTATGGAAGCAGATGGTTCGCTGGAAGGCATCTGCCCGCCCAATGGTGTATTCCTGTCTTTCGGCCTCCCTTTCTCCTATTTTTACGCTGTGGATTTTCACATTCTTTACCTGAGCGTATTCAATTGGCAGAGGAAGATAGACTTTGATATCTTCCCCTTCCCGTTCCGCTTCCTCCATAATACCAAGCGTCCCACGGATGCGGAACCTGCGTCCTGCGCCCCCCTGTTCCTTCATGGAAGCAATGGTTCGGTTAAGAAGCGCAACGTTTTCTGCCTTAGACCGGACCAGTTCCCGGTCCAGCGCCCGGTTCTCATATTCTTTCCTGGTCTTTAAGACATTTTTCAGAAAGCTGCTCCGGAAGCGTACCTCTCCATCCACGTAAATCCAATCCACGGCATCCTCCTCCCACAGGGTTTCCAGTTCACTGTCCTTAAAATCCCTTACATTGTCCCGCAGTACAGCAAGTGCCTCTGCCCATGTATAGGGATACTGACCCGGCATCCGCTTAAGAATCTCCTTCTCAATCATAAGGCGCTTTCTCAAAACCAGTGGAATATCCCGTTTCAGCCTGCTGTCAATCGTGCGGACAGCCCTGTCAAAATCACCTCTCCACTTCAGCTTTTCTATGTCTTCCGGCAGCGGGACTGCCAGCGTCTTAAAATAACTGTTATCCATCTGAATCTCCCTCTCCTTTCCATGGCCATTTCCCTTTCCATGACCCGTTTCCCTTCTATCGTCTATCCCCTATCATAACCTTTTTTTGCCCATTGCACAATACCGGGAATGGACGCAAAAAGTCCGCACAGGCTCTGTTGGCCTCCTGTGCGGACCTTTGCAGTTTCCTATCTATTTGAAAATGCCCTTTTTCTTGGGCTTCTCTTCCTCAGGGGATGTAATGCCGTTCATGGCATCGTCAAACCGCCTTAAGGCTTCCTTCTGAGCCTGGTTCATACGCTCCGGTACCTGGACCACCAAAGTAACATAGTGGTCGCCCCTGACACTGCGGCTGCGCAGGGAGGGAACACCCTTTCCCTTTAAGCGCACCTTGGTATCTGTCTGGGTGCCCGGCCTTACCTCGTATTCCACTTCGCCGTCCACTGTCTTTATGCGGATAGGGCCTCCCAGGGCTGCACGCGCAAAGGATATGGGCACCGTGGAATAAATACTGGTATCCTGGCGCTTGAATATGGGATGCTGGGAAACAACTGCCTCCACCAGCAAATCGCCGCGCTCACCGCCGCCTGTGCCGGGTTCTCCGCCCCCTGCCAGACGCACGCACTGGCCGTTGTCAATGCCTGCCGGTATGGATACCTTGAATTTTTTGCGCACGGTTTTATAACCCGTGCCGTAACAGTCAGGACACTTCTCCTTAATAACCTGTCCGGTACCATTACAGTCAGGACAGGTCTGTACATTCTGCACAGTTCCGAAAAAGGACTGCTGGGTGTACATGATTTTGCCCTTTCCATTACACTTGGAACAAGTCTGAGGGGAGGTACCCGCCTTAGCGCCTGTGCCGTGACAGCTGGCGCAGGTTTCTTTAAAGTTAATCTCGATCTCTTTATCACAGCCAAATACGGCTTCCTCAAATGTAATCCTAACAGAAGTCTTTATGTTGGCGCCCCGTGAAGGGCCGCTCCTGGCCCTGGAGGACCTGCCGCCGCCAAAAATATCGCCAAAGATATCGCCGAAGATATCACCCATATCCCCGCCAAAATCAAAGCCGCCGAAGCCTCCGCCAAAGCCTCCTGCCCCAGCGCCTCCCTGTTCAAATGCAGCATGGCCGAACTGGTCGTACTGCTGACGTTTCTGAGGGTCGCTTAACACGCTGTATGCCTCGGAAGCTTCTTTAAACTTGGCCTCTGCCTCTTTATCGCCTGGATTGGCATCGGGGTGGTATTTCTTGGCAAGTTTCCTGTATGCTTTTTTCAATGCATCCTCATCTGCATCTTTGGGAACGCCCAGAACTTCATAGTAATCTCTCTTACTCTCTGCCATGTTGTTTACCTCTTAATCTATCTGAACGCCGCAAAACTGACCCTGACAGGCAGTTTCAAAAGCACTCTTTATCAGCCACAAAGGGGGTAGTGGCCGGTTTCCCGGCTCCTAAGCCCCCTGTTTGTTTTATCTGGATTTACTTCCTGGATTTATACTTCCTTGAAATCAGCGTCCACAACGTCATCGCCGCCTGCTGCGTTTCCAGCGCCGCCCATGTCAGGACCTGCCTGGCCTGCCGCGCCGGAGGCCTGAGCCTGCTCATAAACCTTTGCAAACAGCTTCTGAGCACTGTTCATCAGCTTCTCTCTGCCAGCCTTGATATCCTCTACCTGTGCGTCTGTCATCTCCTCAACCGGAGCGCGGTTGATGGCTTCCTTCAGTGAATTAAGGTCAGCTTCCACTTCTGCCTTGTCGCCGGGAGCAATCTTATCCCCAACCTCTTCCAGTGCCTTCTCGGTCTGGAATACCATGGAGTCCGCATCGTTCCTTGCATCGATGGCTTCCTTGCGCTTCTTGTCCTGTGCCTCGTATTCAGCTGCTTCCTTCACTGCCTTATCGATGTCATCGTCTGACATGTTGGATCCGGAAGTAATGGTGATGTGCTGCTCCTTGCCTGTTCCCAAATCCTTTGCGGATACGTTTACGATACCGTTGGCATCAATGTCAAAGGTAACCTCAATCTGCGGAATGCCTCTTCTTGCCGGCGGAATTCCATCCAGACGGAACTGTCCCAGTGTCTTGTTATCCCTTGCAAACTGGCGCTCGCCCTGTACCACGTGGATATCCACTGCTGTCTGGTTGTCGGCCGCGGTTGAGAAAATCTGGCTCTTCTTGGTAGGAATGGTGGTATTCCTCTCAATCAGTCTGGTAGCCACTCCGCCCATGGTCTCGATGGACAGGGAAAGGGGTGTAACGTCCAGAAGAAGGATATCACCTGCACCTGCGTCTCCGGCCAGCTTGCCGCCCTGGATGGCAGCGCCGATGGCAACGCACTCATCCGGGTTCAGGGACTTGCTCGGCTCCTTGCCTGTCAGCTGTTTAACCTTTTCCTGTGCAGCTATCATACGGGTGGAACCGCCTACTAACAGCACTTTGCCCAGCTCAGAAGCAGTGATGCCAGCATCCTTAAGCGCGTTCTGCACCGGGATGGCGGTGCGCTCTACCAGGTCGTGGGTCAGTTCGTCAAACTTGGCTCTGGTCAGGTTCATATCCAGATGCTTTGGTCCCTCGGAAGTTGCAGTGATGAAAGGCAGGTTGATATTGGTTGTGGTGGCTGTGGACAGCTCCTTCTTAGCCTTCTCAGCTGCTTCCTTCAGTCTCTGGAGAGCCATCTTGTCATTGGACAGATCCACGCCCTCAGCTTTCTTGAACTCGGAAATCATCCAGTTTGTAATTGCATTGTCAAAATCATCGCCGCCCAGACGGGTGTCACCGTTGGTGGACAGAACCTCGATTACGCCGTCACCGATTTCGATAATAGAAACATCAAAGGTACCGCCGCCTAAGTCGTATACCATGATCTTCTGTTCTTTTTCATTGTCAAGTCCGTAAGCCAGGGCTGCTGCCGTAGGCTCGTTGATGATACGCTTTACGTCCAGTCCTGCAATCTTGCCTGCATCCTTGGTGGCCTGGCGCTGCGCGTCGTTAAAGTATGCCGGAACCGTGATGACGGCCTCTGTCACAGTCTCTCCCAGATAGCTCTCTGCGTCTGCCTTCAGCTTCTGCAGAATCATAGCGGAGATTTCCTGCGGAGTGTACTTCTTTGCGTCGATGTCTACCCTGTAGTCTGTGCCCATGTGACGCTTGATGGAAGAGATGGTCTTATCTGCGTTGGTAACTGCCTGACGCTTTGCAGGCTCGCCAATCAGCCTCTCTCCTGTCTTTGTGAATGCAACGACGGATGGTGTTGTCCTTACGCCTTCCGCATTGGCAATAACAGTTGGTTTTCCGCCTTCCATAACAGCCACACAGCTATTTGTCGTACCTAAGTCAATACCGATAATCTTGCTCATAGTCTTTTCCTCCTGATTATTTTATGAGAATTTAAGTAAATATCCAATGTCAGTTTGCCACTTTTACCATACTGTGTCTGACCACGCTGTCCCTGTACATGTAACCCTTCTGCAATTCCTCTGCCACGATGTTCTCGCCCAGGCTTTCATCATCCACATGCATCACTGCATTGTGGAAGTTGGGGTCAAACTCCCGGCCTACTGCTTCAATGGCTTTCACACCGGCTTCCTCCAGTGTTTTCCGGAACTGCTTATATATCTTCTCCATGCCCTCTGCAAGGGGTGTTCCCTTTGCATCCTCAGGCACGGTTGCCAGGCCTCTCTCAAAATTGTCAATGACGGGAAGGATTCTCTCTATGATGTCCTTGGCCCCCATCTCATACATGGCGGACTTTTCCTTGTCTGTCCGCTTGCGGAAATTCTCAAATTCCGCCATCTGCCGTTTCACCCGGTCGGTGAGCTCCTCTATCTTTTCATCCCTGGGGTCCTTTTTCTTCTTGAAAAATCCCTTTTTTTCTTCCTTCTCACCGGCAGGCGCCTGTTCTGCTGCCTCCTCTGTTCCCCCCGGGACATTTTCTGCTGTCTCTCCGGTATCGGGGGCAGCGCCCGTCTCCACGGCCTCCCCGGTCTCAGCCTCAGAAGCCTGGTCTTTCCCCGCTTCCTGCTCCGTCTTCAGGGCCTCGTCTTCCTTCTTTAACTCTTCATCTTTCATATCTTCACTCACAGCCTATCACCTTTCATCTTTTTTAAATGCTGTATCCAGCTGATTCATCAGATTGCGCAGGGTCCTCAGGACCTTTTCATAATCCATACGCTTGGGCCCTATGATACCGATGGTTCCCCGCAGGCCTCCTCCCAAATCATAATTGGCAGTGACCACACTGCAGTCCTTCATGGACTGCACCGGGCTCTCATCACCGATATAAACCTGAATGCCTGCTTCTTCCTCTGTACCGGAATTGACTTCCGCCACAAATTCCTGCAGCACTTCTTTATGTTCCAGTGTATCAATGAGCTGGCTGGCCTTGCCGCCGTCCGAAAGCTCAGGGTACTTGAAAATGTTGGTGGCTCCGCTGGTATAAATCTGCAGGTCCTCTTCCCCTGCCTTGATGGCCTCCGCCACCTCGTTAAGTACCAGATCCACCACCTGGCTGTGGATGCCTGCATCGCCCTTTAGCTTGCTGATAACATCCAGATTGATATCCTCTATGGTCAGCCCGTTCAGGCTGCTGTTAAGCAGGATGTTCAGGTTGAGGAGCTCCTCGTCGCTGAGATTATCCGAAATATCAATCATGGTGTTCTTGATGATATTTCCTTCCACCACCACAACCACCAAAAGCTTATGCTTCTCCATCTTGGACAGCTGAATAAACTTGAGCTTTGTCTTGTGATAACTGGGCCCGCTGATCATGGTGGCATAGTTGGTATTGGCAGCCAGCACCTGGGCCATCTTCTTAAGGACCAGCTCCAGCTTATCAACCTTCTGGACCATCATCTCCTTAAACTCAGTTACCTCGCTCTCCTTATCCAGCATAATCTGGTCCACATAGAACCGGTACCCTTTGTCGGAAGGAATCCGTCCCGCCGAGGTATGGGGCTGAATGATATACCCCATCTCTTCCAGGTCTGACATCTCATTGCGGATGGTGGCAGAGCTGAGCTTGAGGTCTGAGTACTTGGAAATGGTCCTGGAGCCCACCGGCTCTCCGGTTTCCAGGTATGTCTTGATGATGGCCTTTAATATAGTGACCTTCCTGTCGTCCAGGAGTGCATCCAATGGCATCTGCTCACCTTCCTTTCTTTTATTATTAGCACTCAACGTTTAGGAGTGCTAACATCTACATTCCATAATATATTCCTTCTGGAGTGATTTGTCAAGAGATAAATCCAAATTCTTTTCATATTATTTAAGTCTTTCCTTCTCCCGCCAGCACATCTTGTACCCATTCTCTTTCATATGAACCGGATATTGGATTTCTTCCTCCACTTTTTACATAAAAAATACTTTTCCAACGCTTTTTATCTCCACTTTTTATACTCTTGTAACACTTGCTTAATTATTTTAACTTGACAAGTAACATTTTTGTAATATAATGAAGGTACAACTTTATAAGACATATAAAACCATAACAATATCATAGAATTGCGAGGTCGTTGTATGCATTACTTTAAGAAAACCCTTCTGGCCGCAGCCATGGCTGCATTCAGCCTCACAGTGGCTTTTCCGGCATTTGCCGACGAGCCCGTGGGAACGGATGTGACTGTAGTGGAGGCCGGCACGTCAGATACGCCCGAGGACTCAGCTCAGGATGTACAGGAAACTCAGGAAACCTCCGTTTCCCGGGAATCCAAAGGCCGCAGAGCTGCTGTTATTGATGAAGAAGAATATATCGCCCAGGGACCAGGCGCCCAAAAGGAGGAGAAGGAGGAAGCTCCCGCCCCCAAGGAGACATCCCTTGGACGTTTTACCATTACAGGATACTGTGGCTGCGAACAGTGCTCCGGCGGCCATAATCTTACCTA
>OGSS01002129.1_pt1 | contig 9824 bp, 16 predicted proteins | sample 1553591 | NCBI WGS metagenome assembly OGSS01 (sample SAMEA2580061, study PRJEB22360) | human gut metagenome | biome: human gut; feature: human-associated habitat; material: faeces | place: Denmark | collected 2008/2010
TTTCAGCCATCATCTTGGTGGCTTTTTTCGCAAAATTAAGAGGCATGGTCTTTATCAGGTCCGCATTGCGTTCCACTATGTCCCAATAGGTGACTTTACCTTCATCATCGTGTCCAGCTTAGTCTATACCCGTGTCAGACGCTCAATGAGCTGTAAAATTAACCTGTCGTCACGTGATATTTGTTCCATGCATCGCTCCTTTTGCCCATAATAAAAGCACCTGAGGAGTTCTCAAGTGCTATAAATATGCGGCGTTATTGCTTTATTGATTGATAACGGTTTTGTGATTTAAGGTATTCCCTTCGTGCTCCTTTGTCCAAGGATATCCTTTTCTCTCGTTCTGCCATTCAGTGCGTGCTTGATTTAATGAGATGTTGTTTGGCCCTCCTGCAAAGTCTGGCTCCATGAACTGAACCATGTTTTCTTCCCATCCACACACCGGGCATATGTCAAAATAACAGCCATCAAAAATATATTCCCCGCAAACTGGACATTTATGTTTAGAATGCACTAAATCATATCTTTCCTGCCCGGTCATCATTTACACCTCCCGCCATATTTTAAATCGTTCTTTAATTACCAGACATAACTATCTCTTTAGCTACATATCCTGGGAATAAGAGAATGGCAAGCTGTAGATATTGCTCCATGGCTATTCAATAGGGCGTCCTTCTTTGTATGCCTTGCAGGCTTCATTGAGGGACATGTCATTTGCACAATTTCCCCACTCAGGATATTTCTCTTGAACAGCATCATCGGTCCAACCACAAACCGGACACTCTTCGAAACTATTGTGCCACGGGAAAAGGTTCCTTTTACAAACGGGACACAAATGGCGCTCATCGTCTTCAATCATGTTTTGTATTCTCCTGCAATTGTTCTTGATAATAATGCCCCGGTTTACCATCGGGAATATAAGAAGTAAACACCCCGCGGTCCGGCTTGCCTTTTACAAAGCTGAACACACTATAAATAAGATACTATATGGTTTCAGATAATGCAGATTTTCTTCTAGCGCTTACATTTCCCAGTAAAACTGTTGTTTCTTTAGCAATAAGTCCGGGGAGCAGCACTATTAAAATTTGAATAGATTGTTCCATGAGTGCTCCCCTTATTCTATCGGGCGTCCTTCCTTCCATGCCTTGCGGGCTTCGTTGAGGGACATCTTATTTTCCATGTCCTTTAAGTCCGGATGTTCTCTCTGGGCAGGGTCATCACACCATCCACAACACTTACATGTACAAAAAATCCCGGGTCTATCTTTGAAACATACCGGGCATTTTTCCTCCAACATAGTAAAACACTCCTTTTTACTTTAAATGGTAATATGCAACAACTTCATCAGGGATATAATATCTCATTTTATTTTTGGCAAGAATGAAATAAGTGTATATTTCGCCGTCTATATTACCAACAGCAATTTTATTGTTTTGCTTGTCTAACCCATAATACTTTCCTTTATATTTCCATTTTATTATACCATTATCATACGAATTAAGTAACTCGGCAGCCTCGTTCAACCATTCTTTAAACGCTAACCCCATTTCCTTAGCATGTTCCAGGTGGTGTTTATCATGCCCCTTCGTATGGGTTTGTGGATAAAATTTCGGAGCATCCACCCACGTCATAGGAGCATCTGAAGGATGGGATTCAGTATCAGTAATATCTGACAGTTTTTTGTTAATCAGGTCTTTTGGCCCTTTTGCGATTATCCCGTTTTCAATGTATACCTTTACGCCATTGGTAAGCGTTCGCCATCCCGTGTCTTCCGCACTGTCCTGTGTCTGTTTTGGCATCTGCGGAGGCTTTTCCGGCGGCATCTGTGGCGGTCTCTTTTCTTGTCCACTTCCTCTTCAGGTCGGTGCACATCGTAGAGCTCCATGGGGTCATCCCCGCCAAACTCAAAGCCCCGATACTGCTGTGTACCGGTTCGTGCAATCGGTACGTCCTTACATATCAGGAACCCTTCCGGGGTTTTAATCATATGCCCGGATATCTTACTGCCAAAATAGGCCTTCACAGGCTACCACCTCCATTCAATGCCTTAAATCGGTATAACGTCATGGTCTGTATCCTCCCACCGTAATACACCTTATGAGGCCAGCTGACATCGTCATAGTTGAGCAAAGGCCTTGGATAGCATCGGCAATTAAATATATCTCCGGCATCATAGTGCCCATAGCTCTTTTCATGTACCAGCTCCTCTGGAGACGGCGGGTCGCCCCACTGTACAATTACTCCATCCATTTTCCGGTGGGATTTACGCACCCTGGCATCCCTTTCCGTCTTCCAGACGTACCACCTTACGCCCATTTCCTCTGAGCGGGTACGGGTAAGCGCTGTCTGCGCCTTGCTGGTCTCCGTTCGGGCTATCAGCCGGGCATGCGCCTTGGTGTAGTGGGGCCATAGCCTCATGATGTCCTCTATCTTTGACTCTGACCGTTCCCCCGTCATAGCGTTTTCAGCCATCATCTTGGTGGCTTTTTTCGCAAAATTAAGAGGCATGGTCTTTATTAGGTCCGCATTGCGTTCCACAATGTCCCAGTAGGTGGCATTACCTTTGAGCTCCTTTCTGAGAGCCTTATAGATCAACCGCCCTTTCGAGCCCTTCAAGGCGGCTTCCCTCCATGAACGGGCTCCATCGGTAAAGAGGTGTGTGGCCATGGCTTCAGCAGCCTGCCGTGCCAGTCGGTCGTAAGTTGGTGACCTTGCTATGCCCCTGAGGGTTTTAAGCAATACAAAAGGACTGGAAACGCCGTTTAGCTTGCGTTTCATCAGTCCCATGATTCCCTTTATGGCATCCTCGTATCGCTTCTCTATCCTCCGTCGGGGTTGGAATAGATTCTGTTTCATTGGTTACCCTCCCGGGCATTAAAAAAGCCTGCTTCTGCAAGCTTAGTTTATATTACAGATTTTAAACGCCAGGTATGGAATCCTTTATACCTTTAGCGGCTTTCATTGCTCTCTGCATAAGGGAATTATTGTTCATGTACTCCAGTCCTTTTAGGGTAAGACGGGGCCTCCCCTTACTGATATAAAAATTACCTGCACAGTCAATCTCAATGGCTATGCCCTCGATAAGGCCTGCATCCAAAAGCATGTGCAAAAGGTACAGGCGCCTTGGTTCTGATATCCCCAACCTTTCAGCAGATAAGAGGCCTTCATCAAATTCCTCATAGTCCATAGAGATATCCAGAGCCTTTAGAATCCTGTATATAACTCCTATATTTCCCATAGTGACTCCTTGCAACACTGGCATTAAAAAGCCGCCTGCATCACAAGCGGTTGCTATACTGAATATGTTGTTAATTATGAAAACTATTCAACAGGGCGTCCTTCCTTGTACGCCTTGCGAGCTTCATTGAGGGACATGTCATTCTGGCAACCACCCCAGTCCGGATATTTTTCTTGAACTGCATCATCTATCCATCCACAAACTGGACATTCTTCGGAGGCGTTAAACCATTCAAATTTATGCTTTCTGCACACTGGGCAAATATGACTTCTATCTACTTCCGCCATTCTTCAAATCCTCCTCTAATACTCTTAAATAATATTCACCGGGTTCCCCTTCAGGCACAAACGAAGTAAACGCCCCTCTATCCGGATTACCTTTCACGAACAAGTTTAACTTTTTGTTATATCGAATAATCTGCTTTTGTGAATTAGCGTGCCCTCGAGTTTCTTCACCTACCGCAGATTCAATGGTGTCTTTGGTCTTTTGAAGATATTCCTCATAACTGTGAATCCCAGCTGCCAATAAATCTTTTTTGTGTTTTGCATAGTGATTTTTGGCTTTAGCAAGGTTCTTAAATACCTGTTCAGGGAACTTATTAACACCGGATGGGTCTATCTTCGTAATCATTGGTTCATGACTCAAATCCCGATATTTTCTCTTCTTTTCATTATACCTATTCCCCGCGTTTTTTCCAGCGTTTCCTTTTGTAAATTCTCCATTGCTGGCCCTGGGATGTTCGTCCTCTCTAAATGCAGAATCTGTGGCTCTCTTAGGCATCTGCGGAGGCTTTTCTGGTGGCATCTGTGGCGGTCTCTTTTCTTCTTCGCCACCTTCACCCATCATGTCTTCCATGCCGGGGAATCCGCCCATTTCGCCTTCTTCCTCTATCTCGTCAGAGGCCTTTAAGATATCCTCATCGGTGATATTGGTCCATACGCCGGTTCGCTCACTCTGCTGTTTCAATTCCTTGAGTGCCGTCCGCTTGGATACAAGTCCAGCATTAAGGGCGGTTACCACGTTTTCTGTACCACTCTTAGCCAGGTCGCTTCGTTCCTGGTCGCTTGGCTCAGATACCGGGTCAAACTCAAAATCAAGGTCGTCCGGTACGGCTCCAAATACAGACATACAGAGCGGAGGCAATAGTTTGTTCAGTATCGGTCTTAGCTTGGCTTCCTGTTCCTGCCCTATCATGTCGTAATAGTTCTGAAGGTCGCTTTCCCCGGTGGCGTTCATGCCTTCCGGGCTCCTGCCATAAAGCTTAGTGGCCGGAATCTGTGCCGCACCGGATATATCCATCATAAACTGCTGATACACATCCGATATTCCGCTAAAGGAATACTGATGACTTTCTATGCTGTCGGCTGCATCCATGAGCTGAAGGCCCATGTTACTCATGAGCCAGTTCTGCTTCTGTATGGTGTCATATAACTCCTTCTGGGACTGCGTATCGGCAGCGGAAAGGAGCTGACCCATATCCTGCATCTTGAGTACCCTGAGGTTAGCCATAAACGTCAATTGGGCTATATTCCAGCTGACGTTATCTCGCTTCCTGAGGTCGTCAAATATGGATTCTATGACACTGGCACCCCACTGCTGTTCCATCTGGGATTCCCAGTAGGGAAGGTCGTCCCCGATGAACCGGAGCACCCTTGAATGATGAACCCTTACGGTCTCATCGGTCGTAGTGTCGGTAATGTCATAGTACTTAGGGAGCCCGTAATCAGGGCTTGCTATATCATCTATGACCTCCAGAGAAGGATTTACCCCGTTCCAGCGGTCAAGGATTAAGAGACCGCAGAAGTTTCCCGGTACCATCTTAGCCAGACTCAGCGGTTCAGATAGGTTATCCCCGGACGTGCTTCCTGCTTTTTGTATTCTTTGCTGTTCCACATTTTGCAGTTCAATCCTTTCAGGCATTAAAAAAGCACTCGCTATGAGTGCTTAAAATACTAAATTAATCTGTGTACATCAAGTCCAACAATTCTCCGGCAAGTTTTCCTCTCCGAGATAGTGGTTTCCCTTCGCATTTTATATTTTCTTCTGCCTCGACACAAAGAACCATGTTGGTAAATCTGTCATATTCACTATCTGTCATATGCATTAAATCTTCTACAGTCTTACCAAATTCTTTTTTAAGAAAAAGGTCTATGCCTTTATTACTCATTTTAGTTTCCTCTTCCTAATCCTTATACATGTTCCGATGGTTCCATCTGTATGCATAACTATTCTAATTCTTTCGTGTTGATACACATACGAATTGATTGTATTCCCATACATGACTAAATCCGCATTTTCCAGTGCTTTTTTGACATCGACAGGTTTTATACATCTATCTAACATTCTAAAATTGGCGTGATCAGATACGCAATTAACAGTAATTTTTGGTGTGGAAAATCCCTTTTTACACTTTACCCCAATCAATGTATTTACTGCCAACTCCATGTTAGCATCTAACTCTTTTTGAGTAAAGTGTTTACCAGAGTCACTTTTAACAGGTTTTCTGCTCTTTTCGGGGTGCCCGCCTACAATCTCTCCGGTTTTCTTGTTAACTATAAAATGTTTCCCGGTTTTGGTACTTTTCCACTCATATCCATCCTTTAGAGGTGGCGCCTTGTCCATGGTAAACGCCCGGGCCAGCTTCCATAATGCCCTTACTCTCCAGTTCATATAGTCTCCATACCTTTACGGATACCGTGACACGCCCCATCTCTATGACATTGTAATACTGCTCAATGTAATTCATCGTTTATGGCTCCGGATAAACTCAGTCAGTGTATCCTCCACCTCCGGCGGCGCGGTTTCAGGCAAACAGGACAAAAGGTTACGTATGGACTTGACGTAGTTCTTGAACACGCCAGAGTAGACCCTTGAGACGGTACTTTCATTGGTTCCGAACTGGTTATCACCGTTCTGATAGGTCTCTACGAATCCTACGTCCTTTAAATCTTCCAGAAGTTTCTCCATCTGGATTTCCAGATTTGCCACCTGGTGAATCATTGGATCTATCAGTTTCAGCTTATCGGCGTCAACAGCTTCGAATATTTTTCTTAACTCTTTAATCCGTCTTTTTACGCGATTTTCCGGTTTAATCGGTCTCATTTGTCCTCCTTCCCTTTAAAACTTTTAAAATTCTAAAACACTATATGCCCGATTTAAGTAACTACACCCCCCTCGCGGAAACCCCGCGTTTTATTCCTTTGTTCAGCTCCGGTGTACATATAGTGTGCACTTAAAAACACATATGGGGAGTATCACCCGCAAATAAAAGTTTTTCTACCTATCGGGTTTCCGTCTGCATCAAACTGGCATTCTCCGCCTTTGCCTTCTGCATGTACGGCGTTATGGCAGTCAATACAAAGAAGATCCAGATTATCCCACCCGTAAGCTATGATGTCATCGTGGATGTTTTCCGGCGTGAGCGGTGTCTTATGATGGACAATCATGCGTGGTGTTCCGCTGCCGGTCATCGAACGATTATGGCAGCGTGAACATATCCAGCATTTCGATTCGGCAAATGCTTTTGCATTTTTTCTCCAACGCCTGGAATTGTAAAAGGCTTTTGAAAAATCTTTTGCCATTTCTGTTTTCACTTTCCTTTTGTAAAAATCATTCTCCAATCAAAAAGGCATCCACTCTGGATGCCTGTATTCTGGTATGAAAAAAGAGCACCAATGCTGATGCTCTTTGATTTTCGTCTTTTTTCTTAATATATATTATATCACATATCGATATGGAAAAACATGGTTTACTTTTTCCCTGGCTGTTTTCCATATAATCTTTCCATGCCAGCTCTGGTAATCAGCCATATACTGCCTGATTGTCTGCACTCATCTTCTCTGAATCTTGGCGGATATCCTTTCTGGCCACGACATGCGGATTTTAGCGTATCCAGTGCTTTCCCCCATAATTCAGATGCTTCTTTAATTGTCATGACTTCTTTTAGTGGTTCCATTTGTTATCCTCCATCCTGCATAAACTCGCAATACCGCGCCGGTGATAAAACACTCAATCCCATACTTAGTAAATCCAATCACTGTCATGGCTGTAATGATTCCTAATGCTACTGCTATATCAGATATTCTCATTTCGTTCCCTCCTATAATATAATAGGAACAAGCGGGGAAGCCTTTGGCTTCCCACTTGTCCGGCTTCACTTTCATCGCTACTTGCTACGGTTTAGATGTTTATAATATAACCAGATTGATTTGATTATTGGTGAAATATGTGGTGTTTACACTTTTTAACAGCGAATGGATTATTTTGTACGTACATTAAACTCGTATTTGCATATATCCAGAAGAGTGAGCCGTGTTCCATTTAAAGAAAATTCTGTTTCTATTATCTGTCTTTTATATGTCGGTTGCTTTTCCTGTTTCCAGACTTTAAAAGGTTTATTTTCAGGGAAAAACAGATACAGTGTACATGGAACGCATGTTCTTATAGGGAGGGAAATGCATAAAAGAACATACGTTCCATTACTTCCCAAAAGAAAAACCATTTCTGCAATAAACAGAAATGGTTTTGTGTTATTCCAAACCGCCATAGAGTTCTTTGACTACCCGGTTGACTTCAAAATCCAGGCGTTCGGTATCAATAGTGAGCAGCTCTTTATTTATCATAACCGGTTTACCATTGATGATTACGGTATCCACATCTCTGGAGTTAGCCGCATAAACGGTAATGGACACATCATTAAAATCAGGTTTCCAGTTAAATCCCGAGCGGTCAATCAGGATAATATCCGCCAGCCAGCCTTCACGAAGTTCTCCCAGGTCATCGTAGCCAAGGCATTTAGCCCCTTCCCTGGTAGCCATGTCCAGTGCTTCACCGGCTTCAATGGCTTTCGGATTATAGGAAACCGCCTTATGAATCAATGCGGCGAGGCGCATTTCCGCAAACATATCCAGTTTGTTGTTGCTGGAGGCTCCATCAGTACCAAGGCCGACTATGATTCCGGCTTTGCGCATGGCAAGAACAGGAGCTATTCCGGAAGCCAGCTTGAGGTTGCTTCCCGGATTATGAGCTACGCGAACGCCTTTTTCAGCCATAATCGCAATATCCTTGTCATTTACATGAACACAATGAGCTGCCAATACTGGGACATCAAACAGACCTACATGATCCATCAGGGCAATAGGTGTCATTCCGTATTCTTTCTCACAGTTTTCTACTTCCGTTCTGGTTTCTGCCAGGTGGATATGAATCGGAATATGGTGGGTAATGGCAGCATCCCTTACCTGTTTTAAGTAATCCGGTGGGCAAGTATAAGGTGCATGAGGTCCCAGCATGACGCGGATACGGCCATCGCAGGCGCCATCCCACTGTTCAAATAAATCTATATTTTCCTGTAACGCTGACTGGGCATTGGGAGAAACTCCGGCAAGACCGCGGGCAATATTTCCACGGATTCCAGCCTGAGCCGCTGCCTTCGCACATGAATTCATAAACATGTACATATCGCAGAAGGATGTTGTACCGCCACGAATCATCTCCGCAAAGGCCAGTGTACTTCCCCAATAAACGATATCATCATTGAGCCGGTTTTCCGCTGGCCAGATCTTATTCTGGAGCCAGTCCATAAGTTCCATGTCATCAGCATAACTTCTGAAAAGAGTCATGGCTACATGGGTATGAGTATTTACCAGTCCTGGAAGTGCCAGTTTCCCCTTCCCCTCAATGATCTGGTCATACTGAGATACATCGGGATGTTTTGGGAATGCACTGATTCGGTTTCCTGTAATCTCAATGTTTTTCGCTTTAACCGCTTTCCCATCTTTACCGGGAATATACACATTTTTAATCAGTAATTTCATAAAGGAATCTCCTTTTTACTTATTTTAATCCCAGATAGGCTTTCTGCTCCTCCGTTAGGGAATCGATGGAATAACCCATAGAGGACAGTTTAATCTGCGCAACCTTAACATCCAGTTCATGAGGCAGGACATAGAGGCCTGGCTTAAGTTCCTTTTCATGACGGCAGATATAATCCGCTGCCAGCGCCTGCATAGCAAAAGACAAATCCATAATTTCTGCCGGATGTCCATCGCCTGCTGCCAGATTGACGAGGCGGCCTTCTGCCATAAGATAAATGGTCCGGCCATCAGGAAGAATGTAACCTTCAATATTTTTTCTGGCTTCAAAGTGGGAAACGGATATTTCTTTGAGGTCTTCCTTATTGACTTCTACGTCAAAGTGACCGGCATTAGCACAGATGGCCCCATCCTTCATAGCCAGGAAGGCATCCTTGTTAATGACATGAATATCTCCGGTTACAGTGACAAAATAATCTCCATACGGAGCGGCTTCCACCATGGGCTTTACATCAAAACCGTCAAATACGGCTTCGATGGCTTTGATAGGGTCTACTTCCGTTACGATAACATGTGCGCCCAGACCCTTTGCACGCATAGCTACCCCTTTTCCGCACCAGCCATAACCGGCAACGACAACGGTCTTACCGGTTACAGTGAGATTTGTACTGCGGATAATGCCATCCCATACAGACTGTCCTGTGCCATATCGGTTATCAAACAGGAATTTACACTGGGAATTATTTACCGCAAGCCTAGGGAAAAGGAGTTTATTT
>OGSS01002139.1_pt1 | contig 9776 bp, 7 predicted proteins | sample 1553591 | NCBI WGS metagenome assembly OGSS01 (sample SAMEA2580061, study PRJEB22360) | human gut metagenome | biome: human gut; feature: human-associated habitat; material: faeces | place: Denmark | collected 2008/2010
CGGCACCTTCGGGGCCATGAACGGCAACCTGTTTGCGGATGAGGTCAACTTTGAGGGAGACTGGCTGGATGATGCCAGACGGTATTATACCAATATCGTGGGCAAGTACGGGCCTTCCGTGCAGACTCTGTTAAAGAAGGCGTCAGGCCTGGACATCCGGACCCTGTGCCCCCTTCACGGCCCGGTGTGGCGCAGGGATATAAGCTGGTACGTGGACAAGTATCTGACCTGGAGCAGCTATGAGCCGGAGGAAAAGGCAGTTATGATTGCCTACGGCTCCATCTATGGAAACACGGAGAACGCAGCCAATATCCTGGCATGCAGGCTGGCAGAGAGGGGAATCAGGAACATTGCCATGTATGACGCTTCCTCCACCCATCCTTCCACCATTATCTCGGAGGCCTTCCGCTGCAGCCATCTGGTGTTTGCGTCAGCCACCTATAACGGAGGAATCTTCAGCAGCATGGAGCATGTGCTTATGGAGCTGAAAGCCCATAATCTGCAGAACAGGACCGTGGCCCTGATGGAAAATGGATCCTGGGGCGTTCTGTCAGGCAAACAGATGAAGGAGCTCATCGGATCGATGAAGAATATGACCATTCTGGAACAGATGGTGACTGTAAAATCATCCCTTAAGGAAACCCAGATGGAAGAACTGGATGCCATGGCCGATGCCATTGTGGACTCCATGAAATAGCAGCGCCCAATCAGGGACACGATCAGTTTAAAACGGTTTGCCGGATGGCTTTGTCGAAGCTATCCGGTATTTTATTGCGTTCTATTGTACTTTTTGTGTATTTTTGGCTGTGTATGTTGCTTTTTTTTGTGAAATTTAGTAGTATAGAACTTGCATTCCATAATTCAGAGCATTGAAATATGGGAGACTCAGGAAAATACAAATGATGCGAGGGGATATGATAACATGGGGATTATGAGACTGATGGAAGGGTTAAGGGCGGGGAAGACAGTCAGTGTGTTTTTCAGAAGTCATGAATATTTATTTGTTGCCGTTAAATCCGGCCCTGCCTGTCCGGGTGGTTTTTGGAACATTAGCGTCAGATGCAGGATGGAGGCAGTTTCTGACCAAACCGGGCCAGGTAATGGTCCCTTTTTATTTTTCGACAGCAGGACCAACCGGTTTCTGGATTTTACCGGGGGGCTTCTGGAGGCACTGTTTCCCATGTCCTCTGAACATTTCTACGATATAGCTGCCCTTGAACAGGAGGTGAACCTGAGGGTGAACCGGTATATTTCCCACAATCTGATCTATAAGATACAGGAAGGCGCGGCAAAATACGGGCGGGAGGAGTTTGATGAAGGTGAGATACGGGAGCAGGCATATATATGCTATATGACAGGGGCCTGCGGCCGTCTCCATATCCCGGCCAGGGCTTTTGATATAGAGCAGTTCTGCCGCATGGACGGGAGGCAGTCCGGGACAGGAGAAGGACCATTTGCGGAGGCATATGCCCGTCTCATGATGCTTCATTTATGCGAACAGTTTCCATCCGGCGAAGTGGCCAGAAGCTTTCTGGAGGATATATGCAGAAGGGACCCGGGACGCCAGCGAAATTACGATGTCATCTGCCGGGAATATGCAAAGGACAGCTTTGTGGAGCAGGAACTGGAACGTCTGGTGATGGAGGCCACTGACAGCATGAAGCGGGCCAAGAGCCTGTGCCAGCTTTTAAAGACAAAGGGCAGCGTGAAGCCCCGGGTGGAGCTGGACCAGGAGATGCTGGCAGTCTCCCTGGCCTCAGACTGTTCCGGCCCTGTTATCGGAAGGAAGCGTGAGCTGTATTACTCCTGAGGGTATCTGTAAAGCATGCCGGCAAATCGGTGGTAAACGTATCCCCAAAGGGCGGTTGCTGCCGTTGACGGACCAGGAGCAGAATGGTACAATGATGGATAGACATATGGAATGACAGGAGGGCAGGAATCATGATCAGAAGAAAAGAACAGATGGAAGCGGAGACCAAACACCAGGTGCAAAAAGGAATGGGAGATGTGACCTTCCACACCTTTATGACAAAGGAGGAGGCCTGCGGCTCAGGGAGGACCTTTGCCAGAGTTGTGTTTGAGCCAGGCACATCCATTGGGATACATGAGCATCACGGAGAGTTTGAGGGATATTATGTTCTGAAGGGGCAGGCCCTGGTAACGGATAACGGCGTGGAATCCGTGCTGAATCCCGGAGACTACCACATGTGCAGGGACGGGGACAGCCACGGTATTGCCTGTTACGGGGATGAAACCATGGAAATCATTGCTCTTATCATCAATGTCCCTGCATAGGAGATGCGCAGGGGATATTTGGGCCGTTACATTGGACAGGGCTGCCTGCTCTGTAAGGATTGTTTGAATCCGTTACTTGTCAGGCAGCCCTGTTTTTTGTCCCGGACATGTATTGCAATGTCTAAAAAAACTGTAATACAATGAATAATATGTTGTGTTTTTAGAATCCCTGTAGTAAAATAATATCTGATTATGGGTATTCAGCCCCGTGTTTGCGCATCATTTCAGCCAGGCAGCGTATGACGGGAAGAAGCTCCAGGGCCTCCTTTTCGCTCAGACTTTGGAGTTCCCAAAACAGCTTCTGCTTACTGTCGCCCATGGAGTCGGTTTCAGGGTAAAAGATACGGTCGGCGGGAATTCTCAAAGTGGTTACCAGAGGATAGAGCACCTCGAATTTGGGGTTTCCGCGGAAATTTTCTATATTAATAATGGTACGGACATCTATACCCAGCTTCTCTGCCAGGGAAGCCTGGGACATTCCCTGTTCTTCGCGGGCTTTTCGGATGACCGTACCTAACGTTTTAACGTAGTCATGCATTGTGATTCACCTCAATACTAGTGTACACTACACTTCTATTATTATGAATGACTATGCAATACATATAAATAATGAATTGAAATACATCAAACTTCTGGTGGAATGCCGGGAGGGGGAAAGGAAGTTTTGCATGGGTGAAGGGACAGAAGACAGAGTGCAGGCGTGCAAGAAATGCGTGATGCTGGAACCGGGGCTTGAGATGGAATACGCACAGCCCCTTCTGACATTATTTGACGAACTCCTGGCCTGGGACCCGGCATCAGGGGACTGCCGTGTTATATTTTACACAGAGGGAAGGGGCCGGCTGTGGGAGAACCGTACAGAGAAGGAATTTCAGGCATTTGCCTGGAACCATGTACATCCCCGGGAGTGCAGCCGGTTCCGGGCGTTTTTCAGCACCGCGCACATGAAGGAACGTTCTGGGATCAGAGGTCCCGAAAAGCTGGTTTACCGGCAAAAGACGGCCGGGGGAGGTTACGCGTGGGTGGAGGTGGTGGCCATAGCAGCCGGCAGCGGGGGCACAATCTTGTGTTATGTCCGTGACATGGGAAAGGAAGAAAAGAAGCAGTACATGCAGGAACAGATTATTGACCAGTACGTGTACAGAAAATGCGATTTCTTCCTGTGTCTGGACGGAGACACGGGTTACTATGAAACCCTTCAGAAAAATGACAGCCGTATCCAGGGACAGATGCCTTACGCGGGGAATTATAAACAGGAGCTGGAAGCCTGTATCAGGAGGTATGTTGTGACTGAGGACCGGAACCTGCTTCTGGAGAAAACATCCATAGGCTATGTCCTGGATGCTTTGGAACGGGAAGGCGAGCTGTTGGTTTCCTATGGGGAGAAAGGCGCGGACGGCCGGTATGCCCGCAAATTGCTGCGCTATGTATATTATGACAGGCAGGAGCGGAAGATTCTCCTTATGCGCCAGGATATCACGGCAGAGTATCTGGAACAGCGCAGGCAGAAGAAGCGCCTGAACGACGCGCTTCTTCATGCAAGGATTGATTTCCTTACAGGACTGTATAACCGCCAGGCAGTCAATGCCAAAATTAACGCAGTTCTGGGAGCGGCAGCAGTGATGCCGCCTTCCGTGCTCCTTTTTATTGATTTGGATAATTTTAAGACAGTGAACGATACCCTTGGCCACCGGTACGGGGACAGGGTGCTGTGCTCTGTGGCAGAGTGCTTCCGCCAGGTCCTGCGCACCTCCGACATAATCGGACGGGTGGGAGGCGACGAGTTCGTGGCCTTTCTCTCAGGGGTCACGTCCATTGATGAGGCGGGCGAGTGCGCAGGGCGCCTGTGCCAGGCGGTGAGCTGCATACCGGATTTGGAACTGAAAGGCTGCGGGCTCTCCTGCAGCATCGGAGGGGCTGTGTGCCCAAGGGATGGAAAGGATTACGATTCCCTTCTCATGAAGGCGGATATAGCTGTCTATGAAGCCAAGCGCCGTGGCAAGAATCAGTTCGCGTTTTACGAGCCCGGAATGAAGCCTCATTCCGAGCTCTGATAAGTGCGGTTAGGCAACCACCTGGATGTGATAGGTTTTCAGCCAGAAGTTGACCTGGAGGATATAGGCCAGCATCTGAGGGCCGGCCATGAGCTGGCCGTACCAGGGTTTTCCGTAGTCAGAGGGGCTGGTGAGGAAGCGGGCCAGTTTTTTTCGGTCCAGGAAATCCATTACCGGGGAATGAATGTCGTCCATCATATCCCTCACGCGGTCCACAAGCAGCTTTTCATAGGCAGTGTCATAGGTTTTTGGATAGGGGGATTTTTTCCGGAACAGTATTTCATCCGGGAGAAGTCCTTTTCCCGACTGGCGGAGCAGGTTTTTTACCAGTCCGTCCCTTGTTTTCATGTCCCAGGGCACGTTCCAGACATATTCCATGATTCGGTGGTCCGCAAAGGGAACCCTGGCCTCCAGGCCGGAGTACATGCTGGTGCGGTCCATGCGGTTGAGAAGGGTCTGCATGAACCAGCGCAGGTTTAACCAGGCAATTTCCCGGCGTCTGGCTTCCTCCGGGGAATCCTCTGCCAGAACAGGGGTCTCTGCCACGGAGCGCTCATAAGTATCCAGCACGTATTGCTCCATGTTCAGATACTCTGAGAAGCTGTCATCCAACAGAGCCTTTCTGGGGGCCAGATCCATGGTCCACGGGAAAGTATGGGCTTCAAAGCATTCCTTTTTATGGAACCAGGGGTAACCGCCGAATATTTCGTCGGCGCATTCCCCGGTGAGGGCCACCTTGTTGTGTTCCTTGACCATGGAGCAGAACTGGAGCATGGAAGAGTCGATGTCCCCCATGGCCGGCAGATCATGGGCCAGGACAGAGTCAAACAGACGGTCGGCCTGTGTCAGATTGCCGCATTCCAGGTAATGATGGTCGGAATCCAGGAATTTTACCATCTGGTCCACATAGGGGCGGTCCTGGGAGGGCTGGAAGGAGTTGGCCCGGAAGAACTTATCGTTGTCCACAAAGTCAAAAGAGAAGGTGGTCAGGCGTTTTCCCTGTTTTTTCAGCTCTTTTGCGCAGATGGCAGACACCAGGCTGGAGTCTACCCCGCCTGAGAGGAAGGTGCAGATAGGCACGTCTGAAACCATCTGTCTGCGCACGGAATCCTCCACCAGAAACGACGTTTTTTCAATGGTCCTTTCATAGCTGTCCTCGTGGGGACGGCTGACCAGCTTCCAATAACTCTGCTGGCGGATTCCGTCCGGGCTGCATATGAGGTAATGGCCGGGAAGCAGCTCCTCCATGTCTTTCAGGACGCCGCAGCCATAGGTCCTGGCAGGCCCGATGGAGAACACTTCATTCAGTCCCCTGCGGTCTAACTGCGCCTTGACGCCCGGAAAGGCCAGTATGCCTTTGAGCTCGGAAGAAAAGATAAGCTCATCATCCCTTACCGTATAGAACAGGGGTTTTACCCCGGCCCGGTCCCGGAACAGGCACAGACGGTTACGGGCCGTGTCCATGACGGCAAAGGCAAAGATGCCGTTCAGACGTTTCACAAAGTCAGGGCCGTATTCCATGTAGCCTGCCAGTATGACCTCGGTGTCGCTGGAGGTCTGGAAGGAATATCCCGCGGCCATGAGTTCCTGGCGCAGTTCATCGGTATTGTACAGTTCCCCGTTGTAGACAATGGCAAAGGTCTGTCCGGAGCCTGATTTCACCATGGGCTGGTGTCCCCCTGCCAGATCGATGATGGACAGGCGGGCATGGGCCAGGCCTCCGTGTTCCCAGAGCCATCGCCCGGCGTCATCGGGGCCCCGGTGGCGCAAGCGTTCTGCCATGGCCTGCAGCACAGATTCATAATGTTCTTTCTCTTTCAGGTAATGGTCATGAGGGTTATAAAAACCGGCAATTCCGCACATAATTCATTCCTCCTGTCATGATGTGGAAAGGTGTTTGGCATTAAAGCATAAAGCATGCCAGGGCAAAGGTACAGGCAAAGCCGATGGAGACCGGTATCAGGTTTTTCCTGGCCAGTTCCAGCGGGCTTACATTACAGATGGCGGCAACCGGGATAAGTCCCCATGGCACGATGGTGCCGCCGCCCACGAAGATAGCCGCAATCTGGCCCAGGGCCGCCATGACCGGAACAGACGAGCCGGTGGCGGTTCCAAAGGTCCTGGCCAGGGCGCCGGTCAGGGGAAGGCCTGAAAAACCAGAACCGTCCAGACCTGTCAGTCCGCCGACCACCATCTGTATAAAGGCCGCCATATATTTATTAAGGGGGGCATTCTGCGCCAGCCACAGGGCCCAGTCATTCATGATGCCGCGGTTAAACCGTTCCCCCATGATGGAGGTGATTCCATCCCCTCCTAAAAAGAAAAAGGCACCGATTATAATAACCGGAGCAAAGATGCGGATGGCAAAAAGAAACCCTTCGGTGACGTAGCCGGTGACCTTTTCCAGGGACTGTTTCCCAAAGCCCAGCAGCGCACCAAGGCAAGTGAGAAGGAGGGCGGTGCCGGAGACCATGCTGGTGGCATCCCCGCCCTTCAGGCCGCACAAAAGCATGAGTATCACATCCCCTGCAAAGGCAAGAGGCGTAAAGACAGCCAGGAACAGGGCGGCCTTACTGTGTCCCTGGGGTCTGGAGGGTTCAGCCTGTATGGAGAGACGGGGGCCCCTGGCATCTAACTGGCTCCTGTTTAACACATATGCGCTGAGGACAGTGACAATGCCCATCATCCAGAATAAAGGCCATGCCTGCCGGAGAATAGAGGATGTGTCAAGGCCTGCTGCGCCTGCTGAGATGGCGGGAGCTCCCTGAATCACCACGTCGTAGCTCAGGGCAAAACCGTGCCCGAACAGGTTCATGGCCATGGCAGCGGCTAAGGGATTCAGTCCTGCCTTTACAGCAAAGGGAAGCATGATGGCCCCCACCAGCGCAACCGAGGGGCTGGGCCACAGGAACAGGGAAAACAGGAACATGGTAAGCCCCAGTATCCACCAGGTCAGGGAAGGTGTTTTCATAATGCCGGCCATGGGAACCATCATCAGATAGTCGCTTCCCAGGTCCTTCAGGCATTTGGACAGGGAAGTGACCAGGGCAATGGTGGCCAGCACTTCCATGAATTCCCTGCCCGCATAGAGAACAGCGGAAAATACGGTTATGATGCCGCCGGTAACGGATTTAAGGCCGATAAGGCCCAGGATGAACAGGAAGGCGATGCAGACGGCAGGCGTATCCTTTTTTAGGACCATCACTGCCAGGATAACGATGACGCCAATGAGATAAGCGTAGTGGAGCGGAGTCAGCACTACTGCGGATTCTATCATAATAAGTCACTCCTGTATTTATGGAATATAGTCTATGATATGGGGAAATGCCCTCCTGCGTGAAAAGGAAATCTATGAAAGGGAAATCAGGAAAATAGGGGTTGCTTTTATGGCCGGGTGCTGGTATGCTAGATAAGGATTAAATTTTAAAATGAAAGGAAGTGAACCGGAGTGGAAGGTCGAAGTCATAAGTTGGAAGCAGACAATTATCATAAGCGTATGGTAGTGGGAGCTGTGCTGGCGGCTTTGATCCCGCTTTGCTTTCACTGCCGTTAATTATAGGATTCATATACGTTTATGATGATAGCCATGTATTACAGGAGGAGTCTGTAATTATGGCTGTTTTGTTGTTGCAGTCCGGCCGTCCAGGGCAGGACTGCGGCATTTTGCGCGCTGCTTTCATGATGTCACCATTCATGGAAGGAATAAGATGCAGGAGAATTTTGATTTAAAAGAGCTGATGGAGCTGTTAGATACAATGCAGCTCAGGTTACTGAAGGAAAAGCTGGTTGAGATGAATGAGGTGGATATTGCCGCGTTCATCGAGGAGCTGGATTCAGAGAAGACCGTAGTGGTCTACCGTATGCTTCCCAAGGAGCTGGCAAGCGATGTGTTCGCATGCCTTCCTGTGGAGATGCAGGAGCATATCATCAACAGTATCACGGATTACGAACTCAGCGCCATCGTAAACGACCTGTTTGTGGACGATGCCGTGGATATGCTGGAAGAACTGCCGGCCAATGTGGTTAAGCGTGTGCTTAAGAACTCCACGCCGGACACCAGGAAGCTGATCAACCAGTTTTTAAAGTACCCGGAAGGCAGCGCCGGAAGCATCATGACGGCAGAGTATGTGGGCCTTAAGAAGCGTATGACCGTGGAGGAGGCCTTTGCCTATATCCGCAGGCACGGCGTGGATAAGGAAACCATTTACACCTGTTATGTCATGGACGCAAAGAGGGCCCTGGAGGGTGTGGTGACGGTCAAGGACCTGCTGATGCATCCCTATGAGGAAGTCATCGGCAATATCATGGATACCCATGTGATCAAGGCCGTGACCACAGACGACCAGGAGGAGGTGGCGGAGAGCTTCCGCAAGTACGACCTCCTGAGCCTTCCGGTGGTGGACCACGAGAACCGTCTGGTGGGCATCGTTACCGTGGACGACGTGGTGGATGTTATGGAGCAGGAAGCCACGGAGGACTTTGAGAAGATGGCAGCCATGCTTCCCAGCGAGAAGCCTTATCTTAAGACAGGCGTGTTTGCTCTGGCAAAGAACCGTCTGGCCTGGCTTCTGATTCTCATGATCAGCAGCATGATTACAGGCAGCATCCTGGCAAAGTACGAGGCGGCCTTTGCGGTGATACCGCTGCTGGTGACCTTCATCCCCATGCTGACAGACACAGGCGGCAACGCGGGCAGCCAGAGCAGCACCATGATTATCCGCGGCATGGCAGTGGGGGAGATTGAAGCAGGGGATATCCTGCGGGTTCTCTGGAAAGAACTGCGGGTCGGCGTCATTGTGGGGGTCCTGCTGGGACTGGTCAATTATATACAGCTGGTAATCCGCTTTCCGGGCCAGGAAATGCTCTGCCTCACAGTGGTGCTGAGCCTTCTGGCCACTGTCATGCTGGCCAAAACCATTGGCTGTGTCCTGCCTATCGTGGCGCAGGTCCTCCATCTGGACCCGGCCATCATGGCCGCACCGCTTATTACCACCATTGTGGATGCGGTGAGCCTGATTATATATTTCCAGCTGGCGTGCAGCCTTCTTAAAATTTAGGAGATGCACAGAGTTAGAGGATGCACAGGTTTATGAGATGCACAGGGCCGGAATCTTGCTTTTATACGGGATTCCGGCCCTGTGATTTTTGGCTGGTCCCGGCTGATTGGGAACCGGCTTTTACTGGTCCCACAATTTGTAAATTCCCGGAACCCTCTATTGACAATGAGGAACAGATTTTACTATAATAGAAGTAAGTTTAAAATATGTTTCAAGTCTTTGATATCTGCCCCCGCGTCCGGTTTCAGCAGAACTTATAGTATGGAGGCGTCCTGTTTCCTTGAGATGCTTCCGGTCTTTATCATATATTCCATTAAGAAAGAGAGGTAGTTATATGAACCAGGAACAGCTAAGAATCATGAGCGGGAAA
>OGSS01002142.1_pt1 | contig 9755 bp, 8 predicted proteins | sample 1553591 | NCBI WGS metagenome assembly OGSS01 (sample SAMEA2580061, study PRJEB22360) | human gut metagenome | biome: human gut; feature: human-associated habitat; material: faeces | place: Denmark | collected 2008/2010
CTGCGAGCAGGTATGGCATATCGACAAGCAGGGTAATATCACACGGGTGAAATAATTTAAAACACAGCTTTTATCTAAAAGAACAAATTGAATTAAATTTTAAAATTTGTTAAAATATTAAAATAGCTTGTGAAATAAGAATTGGAGAAAACATGGAAGTTCGTATTAATAAATATTTAAGCAGTGCGGGATATTGCTCCAGAAGGGAAGCAGACCGCCTGTTAGAACAGGGCAGAGTAACCATAGACGGCATTCCTGCACAAATGGGAAGTAAAGTGACAGATGGACAGACAGTTTTTGTCGATGGAAAATCAATTATAGAAGAAGATGAAAAGATTTTGCTGGCATTTTACAAACCAACGGGAATCGTGTGTACGACAACGGCAAATCAGGGTGATAATAATATTGTTGATTATATTGGGTATCCTAAAAGAATCTACCCGGTTGGCAGGCTGGATAAAGATTCAGAAGGGTTAATTTTAATGACAAATAACGGAGAGATGATGGATAAAATTCTCCGTTCAGCCAACGGTCACGAAAAGGAATACATTGTAACCGTAAATAAAGAGATTGATGATTCATTTATTAAGGCAATGTCTGGAGGAATATATCTGGCGGAGTTAGACAGAACAACGAAACCGTGCAAAGTAACCGCATTGGGAAAGAAAACCTTCCGCATTATCCTTACACAGGGATTAAACCGGCAGATCCGGCGTATGTGCAGTACACAGGGAAGGGAAGTTGTGCAGCTCAAAAGAATCCGTATCATGAATATTTTATTGGGAGATTTAAAGCCCGGAGAATACCGGAATGTGACAGAAGCAGAATATCAGCAGTTAAAGGAGCAGTTATATGATTCAGCAAAGTAAAATGGACAGAATTAAAGAATTGGTAGAATTACTCAATAAGGCAGGGAAAAGCTATTATTCAGAGGGCAGGGAACTGATGTCTAATTATGAATATGATGCTTTATATGATGAATTGGGTATGCTTGAAAAAGAAACAGGTTATATTCTTTCAAATAGTCCGACCGTAAATGTCGGCTACGAGGTGCTTAGTGAACTGCCTAAAGAACGTCATGAATCTCCAATGTTAAGTCTTGATAAGACGAAAAGTCCGGAAGCGCTGGCAGAGTGGCTTGGCAGTCAGAAAGGTCTGCTTTCATGGAAGCTGGACGGTCTGACAATTGTATTGACCTATGACAATGGACAACTGCAAAAAGCTGTTACAAGAGGAAATGGCGAAGTAGGAGAAATTATTACCAATAATGCCAGAGTATTTAAAAATGTTCCTGTGACCATTCCTTTTAAAGGAAAACTTGTTCTGCGTGGAGAAGCGATTATTACGTATTCAGATTTTGAGCGTATTAACGAACAGATTCCGGAAGCCGATGCAAAATATAAAAATCCGAGAAATTTATGCAGCGGATCTGTCAGACAGTTAAATAATGAAATTACGGCACAGCGTAATGTCCATTTTTTTGCATTTACACTGGTATCGGCACAGGATGTTGATTTTGATAATTCCAGACAACGACAGTTTGAGTGGCTTAAAGATCAGGGGTTTTCGGTTGTTGAATATAAAATGGTTACAAAAGACACGATTTTAGACACGATAGAATGGTTTGAAAAAACAATTGTAACAAATGATTTTCCGTCAGACGGTCTGGTAATCTTATATGATGATATTGCATATGGAGATTCTTTGGGAAGAACAGCAAAGTTTCCAAGAAATGCGATGGCGTTTAAATGGACAGATGAAACCGCAGAAACGACACTGCGAGAAATAGAATGGAGTGCTTCAAGAACCGGTCTGATTAATCCGGTTGCCGTTTTTGACCCGGTAGAGCTTGAAGGCACGCAGGTCAGTCGTGCAAGTGTGCATAATATCAGTATTGTTGAAAGTTTAAAACTAGGTATTGGTGATCGCATTAAAGTATTTAAGGCGAATATGATTATTCCGCAGATTGCAGAAAATCTTACACAAAGCGGTAATTTAGAGATTCCGGAAGTCTGTCCGGTATGCGGCGGGAAAACGCAGATTAAACAGGTTAATGATGTCAAAACACTTTACTGTATCAATGAAGACTGTCAGGCGAAACATGTAAAAAGTTTTGCCCATTTTGTATCAAGAGATGCATTGAATATCGATGGATTGTCAGAGGCAACACTGGAAAAATTTATTCAGCACGGATTTTTAAAGAATTTCTGTGATTTATACCATTTGGAAAAATTCCGTGATGAAATTATTGCTTTAGACGGATTCGGGGAAAAATCCTATGAGAATCTGCTGACATCTGTTGAAAATTCAAGAAATACAACGCTGCCGAAATTTATTTACGGACTTGGCATTGCAAATGTAGGACTTTCCAATGCCAAGATGATTGTGCAGGCATTAGGTAACGATATAGAAAAAATAATTCATGCCGGAAGACAGGAACTTGAGAAAATAGATGGTGTAGGTGCAGTCATTGCAGATACATTTGCTTCCTATTTTGAAAATGAAAAAAATAAAGAGGAATTTTATAAGCTGCTGCAGGAAATGCACATTGAAAAAGCGCAGGACAATCAGAATAATCAGATTTTTACCGGTAAAGTGTTTGTAATTACAGGTTCATTGGAACATTTTGAAAACAGAAATCAGTTAAAAGAACGCATTGAACAGCTTGGCGGCAGGGTGACCGGTTCTGTGACAGGAAAGACATCATACCTGATTAATAACGACAGCCATTCTACGTCATCTAAAAATAAGACTGCGGCAAAACTGGGAGTTCCTGTAATAACAGAAAACGAATTCCTTGAAATGGCACCGATGAATGATGATGGCAGATGATGACGGTTGCCGATAAAGAGAAAATATGCTATAGTGTGACTGCGTAAGCACAAACCAACAGGAATAAAAGCGTTGTGCGGAAATGAGGAAATTATGCCAATTAAAATACAGAGTGATTTGCCGGCAAAGGCAGAACTGGAAAATGAAAATATATTTGTAATGGATGAACATAGAGCAATGACACAGGATTTCCGTGAATTGCAGATTTTAATTCTTAATCTGATGCCGATTAAGCAGGATACGGAATTACAGCTTCTGCGGGGACTTTCAAATACACCGTTACAGATTGATATTACTTTTCTGCAGATGGCAACACACATTTCAAAAAACACCTCAGCTTCCCATTTGAAGAAGTTTTATGAGGTATTTGAAGATATTAAACACCGCAAATTTGATGGGATGATTATTACAGGTGCACCGGTTGAAAAGATGAATTTTGATGAGGTGAATTACTGGAAAGAATTATCTCAGATTATGGAGTGGTCTAAAACACATATTACGTCAACACTTCATATCTGCTGGGCGGCACAGGCGGGATTATATTATCATTACGGGGGAAAAAAGGGACAACTGGAAAAGAAGTTATCCGGAATATACCGCCATCATGTAATGAATAAAAAAGAACCTCTGGTACGTGGATTTGATGACTTTTTTATGGCACCGCATTCACGCTATACGGAGGCCTGCCGGGAGGATATTTTAAACAATCCGAAATTGAAAGTGCTGGCGGATTCAAAAGAAGCCGGAATATATATTGTCATGGCACAGGAAGGCAAACAGATTTTTGTAATGGGACATCCTGAATATGACCGTATGACACTGGATCAGGAGTATAAGCGGGATGTGAAAAAAGGCATTATGCCGACTTTACCGGTACATTATTATCCCGATGATGATCCGACGCAAAGACCGATATTATCATGGAGAAGCCATGCCAATAATCTATATACGAACTGGCTCAACTATTACGTATACCAAAGCACACCGTATGAGTGGCACTAATTATAAGGGGAGGACATTCTATGACAGAAAACGAAATGTTACAGGCAATTTATTCTGATATGCAGAATATGAAAAACGATATGCAGGAAATGAAGACTGACATGCAGGAAATGAAGACTGACATGCAGAATATGAATACCGACATGCAGAACATGAAATCGGATATGAAAGAAATGAAGACTGATATGCAGGGTATGAAGACTGATATGCAGGGTATGAAGACTGATATGCAAGGTACGAAGACTGATATGCGGGGAATGAAGACTGATATGCAAGGCATGAAAACGGACATACGGGATTTAAAAGGCCGTGTATCCGGTATTGAAATGACCCTTGAGAATGAAACAAACCGCAATATCAGAATTATTGCAGAGGGACATGCCGATTTGTGCAGAAAACTGGATGAAGCATTGAAGGTAGAAAACGAAAAGGAACTCCTTCTTGTCCGGACGAATATAATGGAAAATGATATCCGGAAGATTAAAGATAAATTAGAAATTGCTTAATCAGACTTTGGAGGTGCGTGCATTGAGCAGTCATAAACAGACTTGGATAAAACATCTGCTGTCAGAAAAACAGATGTCTGAAGCATTTGTAAACAGTGTATTTCTGGCATTGTCCGGAGGCTTTCAGGATGCGTATACATACAATACAAGAGATGAGGTTTTTTCAAATGCCCAGACGGGAAATGTTGTCCTGATGAGCCAGCATTTTATGAACCGGGAATGGCAGATTGGGCTGCGGTATTTGTTCCCTTTACTGGCATTTGTGTTTGGGGTCTTTGTTGCAGAAAATGTACAGAACCGCTTCAAGTATGCTAAAAAAATGCACTGGCGGCAGGGAATTTTGTTGGCCGAAATAGGGATACTCGCGATTGTAGGATTTATTCCAAATGCTTATAATATGATAGCAACCGTAATGGTATCGTTTGCCTGTGCAATGCAGGTGCAGACATTCCGCAAAGTGGGTGGCTATTCTTATGCAAGCACAATGTGTATCGGAAATTTAAGAAGTGGAACAGCCGCATTGTCTTTGTATTTAAGAGATAAAAAAGCTGAACATCTGCGGCAGACTTTTTATTATTTTGGAATTATCTTTTTCTTTGCCATTGGTGCGGGCATTGGTGGTATTTTATCTGTCTGTTATGGGATTCATGTTATCTGGATATCTTGCATATTGCTGTTTATCAGTTTCCTGCTGATGTTTTTGGAAAAATTAAGATAGTGATAGTTAAAAGAAGTGGGCAAGCATAAAATGTTTACCCACTTCTTTTTATGCGTAGTAATCAATATTTAAATCAGATGAATCTGCCTGCACAAGACTTGAAAAAAGTTTTTCGGCATATCCTTTTATAATTGTTCCATAAGAAGATGAAGAACCAAACAGATTTTTTACATTTTCGATATTATCCGAAGAAACGGCTGTTTCGTCAAAAGAAAGTGTACCGTCATCGGTGACTGTAATGCCGACAGGCAGAAGCTGGTTCTTTACATTCTGTGTTGCATTTTTCATAGCATTCAGATAACCGTTTTCTGTTGAATTTAAATCAGCGGAAGTATGGTTTTGCAATGTATTGTTATACTGTTCTGTATAATTTTTTAAATAGGTAACTAAGGTTTGCGCCTGCACGGATGCATAGTCTGTTAAATACAGATTTTTTGTGGCAGCTGCTAAGAGCTGATCAGACTGAGCCAGAGCTGTATTACCGGCAGATACAGAAATAGTGGTTGTTCCAAGTACATTCTCTGGCGTATTTAAAGCCTGCTGCGCAGCAGAAGAAATAGCTTTGGCATATTTAATGCTGTCACTTACAAAATGTTCATCTTCACCAAAAACAGCATCCAGTTTTGTGCTTGTTACATCTGAAAAATTGGTAGTATCGAATTTTAATTTATTCGTTGAAGTCCGTGTAATACCAAGACTTTTTAATGAATCTTCATATTCGGAAAACAGGCTGTCCATTTTATCCATGTACTTTGTGAGTTTCTTGGAACCGGTTATACCGGATGCGGAAGACATTAAATCATTATAGGTATTTACAAAACTTTTGATTTTATTCTGTGTACGTGCAGTTGGTCCGTCCGATGTATCAATATCTTTTAAAGAACGTAATTTATGCTTGAGTGAAGAAGCACTCTGACGGGTTTCATCTGCATCGCTGTTGTACTTTACAATTCTTTTTGTCGATGAAAAAGCATAAGAATTGTTTGCTGTCAAATTATTTAAAATTGCCGAAGCATTAATTGTAATAGACATCTATAAACACTCCATTCTGTCAGACTGACATTTATTTTAATCGTATTTTGTCTGGTGTATTTTTGTATAAGCATTGTACCATTATACTTTTATGTATATCGGCTGAATCTCCAAAAAATTAAGAGTTCTTTTTGTGACTGCGTTTTTCGCGGTTTAAGCCTCCGGACATATGGGTGCAGCCATTATCTAAAAAACGTGCCCGTTTAATACTGTCTTCACCATATTTATCCCGAATGGAATCAACCGCTTTATTCAACATCGCAAACCGTTCATTTTTATCTTCATCAAAAAGGTTCATTTGATGAAAAGCAGTATCTGTCGCATGTGCCGTGGAAACACCGAGCAGACGGATTGGGACATGATTCCATGTCAGATCAAACAGCCGGCAGGCATTTTCATAGATGATTTCTGTTATATCTGTTGGTGTAGAAAGCGTACATTGACGGGATAGGTGGCGAAATTCATTATCAACAATTGTGACAGACACCACACCAATATAAGCGTGTTCTGCGCGGATTCGTGCACCGACTGTTTCGCTGAGGGAAAGAAGAATGGTCTTTGCATTTTCAGCATCTGTAACATCAAAATGCAGTGTAACAGAATTGCCAAAGCTTTTATTGGCAGCTTTGTGGTTTACCGGCAGTTCAATATCAAATCCATTTGCATAATTCCAGATCAGTTCTCCGTGCTTTTTAAAATGGCTCACAAGCAGCTGCGGATTGCTGGCGGCAACATCACCAATCGTATGAATCCCCAGGGCTTCCAGCTTTTTGCACATTGAAGGTCCGACAAAAAACAGTTCTCCCACAGGGAGCGGCCACATTTTTTTGGGGATTTCTTCAGGAAAAAGTGTATGCACAAGATTTGGTTTCTTAAAATCAGATGCCATTTTAGCAAGCAGTTTATTTGTTGAAATACCGATATTAACTGTAAAGCCAAAGCGGTTTAAAATATCGTCTTTAAGCTGGTGTGCAAAAGCAACCGGATCGCCGTACAACAGACCGGTACCTGTCATATCACAAAATGCTTCATCAATGCTATATTGTTCAACAACAGGCGCAGTCTGTTTCAAAAAATTCATAAGCTGTTCGGACATGGATACATATGTTGCAAAATCAGGCGGAACAATTAAAATATCAGGACATTTTTTCCGGGTCTGTACAAGAGGCTCTCCTGTCTGGATGCCATAGGCTTTAGCGGGAACAGATTTTGCAAGAACAATGCCATGCCGTTTCTTTTCATCTCCGCCGATACCAGCCGGAATCGTCCGGATATCTAACGCTTCCGGATTGTCACGAAGCCGCTTTACAGCAGTCCATGAAAGAAATGCGCTGTTTACATCAATATGATAAATAATGTGTGATGGAAAATCGCTCATGAAAAACCTCCTTATTTTTAACAGTATATCAAAACAAATGTTCTGTGTAAATCTTTAAACAGCATAAAATTATATAAAAAAACATATAAAATCATGTTATAATGTGCGTAAGCAATGAGCCGAAGTCTTTCTGCTCTGGCACGGCGAAATATGCCGTACAAAAAGTAACAAAGAGCTGTGCTAACACAAAGTTCTTTTCTAGACTTCCGGACGATAGGGCGAAAAGGAGAAAAGGTTAAAATGATGGATGAAAAAGAAATTATGCCATACAATTTTTTTAAGTATGGCGGAGTATATACAGGTGAACATCACGGTATGCGTTATCTGATAAAAAATACCGGAGAAAAACCGGATTTTAAATTGATGGTACAGGTCTGGTTAGGACCGTATGCTTCGACAGCAGTTCCGGATGAAAAAAAGACAACACAGTATTTTGAAAGCAGTGTTGAAGGCCGCAAAGAAGCAATTAACTGGCTGCATGAGCAGTATGAAACACGCAGGGGTGAGTGGGATACGGCACCCGCGCTGCTGGATGCCGTACTGCCGCAGTAATTGTATGAAATAATGCCGGAATTAAAAGATTTAAAACTACTTGGGGCAGCTCACAGCCGGGTGCGTTCTGCTGTCAGAAATGAAGATTTTATTAATACCGCAAAAATAAAGACGGCACAGCAGGCACCGGTAAAAAGCCGGAAAAACAGTGAGTCCGTTCCTAAAAACAGCAATAAACGGCAGAACATCTGTGAAAATAAAATTGAAACGGCTGTATATAAAAGCGGCTGCAGGATGTATTTCCAGACCGGAAAACCGATATGAAACAGATGGTTTAAATATAGAAAATGTGCAATGCAGACCAAAATCTGTGAAACCAGCGTGCCAATCAGATATCCGCGGATACCGGTTTTGGGAACGAGCAGAACAAGAAAAGCAATGCGCACAAGAATTCCGGCAATGGTCTGGACACAGGTCAGGGTAGTACAGCCAAGACCGTTTAAAATACTGCCAAGTGTTGTTGTCAGATAGTAAAAAGGACACAGCCATGCAAGAATCATGACAAAATTTTCAACAAGCGGTTCTTTAAATAAAATAGCCCCCATTTTAGCACCATAAAATAAGAAAAGTGCGGTGCTTAAAAATCCCATTGCCATACAGATTTGCAGGGAGCGGTTCAAAGTATGTACAATCCGTGCATTGTCACCGTCTGCCTGCGCACCGGAAACTTCCGGCAGAAGCATGACAGCCATGGAATTGGTTATGGCAGACGGGAACAAAATAAGCGGAAGGGACATCCCCATAAGAATACCATAAATACTTAAAGCCTCATTCTGCGTATTGCCAAAAAGCACAAGCTGTGCCGGAATCAGAATAGATTCTCCACTTTGCAACAGATGCATTAAAAGACGGTTGGCAGTCAGCGGAATAGAAAACACCACGGTTTTTTTGATACATTCAGGTAAAGAATGAAACCGGAATGTTACGGTTTTATCAATCAGCAGAGCAAGGATACAAATCAGACAGGAAGCTGCTTCACCGGCAAGATTACCGTAAACGGCGCATAAAACAGAAACAGGACGTTCGTTTTGTGTACAGTATACAGTGTACAAATAAACGGCACCAATCCGTGCAAATTGTTCAAACAGCTGGGAAAATGCAGGGAGTCCAGCCTGCTTTTTTCCGAGATAATAGCCGTTTACGCAGTTGTGAAAAGTACAAAATGGAACAGCAATTGCAAGAATCCGGATAAAACGGGAGCAGTCTTTGTTTAGAAAAATCCGTACAGCAATAAAATCTGCGTAAGCATAGGTGAAAAATGTAAAAAGAACAGATAGCGGAAGTGCAACGGCTAAACCGGCAAAAAGCCATGTGCTTTGAAATTTTTTTGCAGCACAAAATCGTGAAATGGCAGTCTGAATACCGGCAGAGCATAGCGCAAATGCAATGCCAAGCACCGGTGTGACAAGCTGGAACATTCCTATACCATCAGCACCAATCTGGCGGGTTAAAAAAATACGGTAAAAAAATCCCGCAATCCGGCTGATAATACCAGCCAGTGTCAAAATTACAGTTCCTTTTAATACAGCATTTTTATTAAATGAAAAGTTCATTGTTGTAACCAACCGGAATGTCAAACAATTATTATCAATATATGCATGCATTGAATATATTATTAATAAGAAATGAAAAAAGGGGATGGCAGTATGATTTATATGGACAATGCCGCAACAACCCGGCTGCACCCGGAAGTTATCAATGCGATGCTGCCTTATATGGGAAAACGGTATGCCAA